>LADL02001979.1_pt1 | contig 20799 bp, 21 predicted proteins | sample 619721 | NCBI WGS metagenome assembly LADL02 (sample SAMN03397408, study PRJNA257561) | rock porewater metagenome | biome: terrestrial; feature: Opalinus Clay rock; material: porewater; isolation source: Opalinus Clay rock porewater BRC-3 borehole | place: Switzerland: Mt Terri URL, St-Ursanne ...
TTACCTGCCGCGCCTCCGCCTGCGGACCCGCCGCCCGGATGGCCCGGGCAAACGCCAGTTCGAGCCGCAGCCGCTCCGGCGCAAGCTCGATCTGCCCCGACTCGAGCTTGAGAACCTGCTGGAGATGATCGATCGAGGAGAGCAATTCGATTCCGCTGTTGTAGATATCGGTCCCCAGACGCCGGTAAGGCGATTGACCCAGCGGCCCCAACATTTCGTCACGGATGATCTCGGAAAACCCCATGATCGCGTTGAGCGGCGTGCGCAAATCATGCGCGATCTGGATCACCAGCCGGGCGGTCGACTGGTTGACGCCGCGTGCCTCGTCGCGCTCGCGCTCCGCTTGCGAATTGCGGGCGGTCAGATCTTCCACAAGATCCGCACGCTCCTCCCTCAGCCGAATAGATTCAAGCGATTTGAAGCGCATGATCGTGGCGACGCTGCCCAGCACGGCGACATAGACGACGCTGAGCGTCACCATTTCGGCGCCATGGTTCATTCCCTTGAGCAACGGCACGCAGATCATCAGGACAAGCGAGGGCAGCGCCCCGGCGGCCGTGAGAAAGAGAATCGGCGAAAGCGTGAACACCATCACGCTGATTTCGCCGGTCAGCATCATCAAGAGGAGATAGTTGTTGTCACGATCGCCGGGGACCCAGGCGATCGGCGCGATGCTCGCCCACGCGCCCGCCGAGATCAGCAGGAACAGCGCAAATACGAGAATCTTGCGCAAGGGATGCAAGCCCGGCGCGCTCGGCTTCAGGACCAGGTGGTCCAGCAAAAACCACGTGACGGCGCACAGAAGATTCGCGCACGTCCAGATGGTCAGCGGCAGACTGTCCGCCGACTGGCGCAGCAATCCGGCGGCCGCCAGCGCGAAGACGGGCAACGCAATTTGCCGCGCCGTGAACTTGGCGCGGGTAAATTCGAGTGCAGTCGCCATAACCCGCGGCGACAGTGCGAGCGGGACGGCGTCCTCCGCGCGCTTTCGATCCATCACAAACCCCCAGACGGCTAACCTCCGGAGTATCGTGGCACGGGGTTAAGAAGGACTGTGTACCGCTTGCAACGAGCGATTGGGAAAGGTTAAGCAATAATTTCTCTCGCGCTGCAGCGAAATAGGAGTTAACCCTTTCGCAAGCGTTCCGGCGCTCCCCTTCCGCTGGCGGCCTGCCCCATCTCCATCCGAGGTATTTCATGCTTTCCAAACCGCGCTCCGACCTCAAGCCCAACACTTTCGCGTTTGAAAACCTCCCGCTCGTCTCGTCCTCGGGATTTCGCGAATATGATGCGCGGTGGCTGTTTCCCGAGCAGATCAACCTGGTCGGCGTGCAGGCGCTGGGGCTCGGCCTTGGAACCGTCATCCACGAAATGGGCGTCAAGCCGGCCATTGCGGTGGGGCATGATTATCGATCCTATTCTGCGTCCATCAAACACGCGTTGATCATCGGGCTGCTCAGTGCGGGTTGCGAAGTGCACGACATCGGCCTCGCGCTCTCGCCGATGGCGTATTTTTCCCAATTCGCGCTCGATGTGCCCGCAGTGGCGATGGTGACGGCGAGCCACAACGAAAACGGCTGGACGGGAGTCAAGATGGGCGCGCAACGCCCTCTGACATTCGGACCGGAGGAAATGGGCCGTCTGAAGGAAATCGTGCTCGAAGGAAAGTTCAAGGAGCGCGCCGGCGGCAGCTATCGTTCGATCTCCGGGATGGCGGAGACGTACATGGCCGACCTTTCCAAGGGCAAGAAACTCAAGCGCAAACTCAAGGTGATCGCCGCCTGCGGAAACGGAACTGCCGGCGCATTCGCGCCGAAGGTTCTGGAGGCCATCGGCTGCGAGGTCATTGCGATGGACTGCAACCTCGACTGGACGTTCCCGCGCTATAATCCGAACCCGGAAGATATGGAAATGCTGCATGCGATGGCACACGCGGTGAAAGAGCACGGGGCCGACGTGGCATTCGGCTTCGACGGCGACGGTGACCGCTGCGGCGTCGTCGACAATGAGGGCAACGAGATTTTTGCCGACAAGGTCGGCGTTATGCTGGCGCGCGATCTTTCCGCGATCCACAAGAACGCCCAGTTCGTCGTCGACGTGAAATCCACGGGCCTGTTCGTGACCGACCCGGTGCTCATCGCCAACGGCGCGAAGACCGATTACTGGAAGACCGGCCATTCCTACATCAAGCGCCGCGCCAACGAGATCAAGGCGCTGGTCGGGTTCGAAAAGAGCGGTCATTATTTCTTCAACGCACCGATCGGCCGGGGCTACGACGACGGACTCGTCTCGGCAATCGCGATCTGCGACATGCTCGACCGCAACCCCTCAAAGTCGATGGCCGATCTCTACCGCGCGCTCCCCATGACGTGGGGCTCGCCCACCATGTCGCCGTACTGCGCCGACGAGGTCAAATATCAGATCGTGGACCGCATCACGGACATTTACACCAGGGCGAAGGCGTCCGGCGAAAAGGTCGCCGGCCAGTCGATCCGCGACCTTGTCACCGTCAACGGCGTGCGCGTCGTGCTGGAAGACGGCACATGGGGGCTGGTGCGCGCGTCTTCCAACAAACCAAATCTGGTCGTCGTCGTCGAAAGCCCGACCGCGGAAGCCAACATGAAGGCGATCTTCAGGGATATCGACACCCGGCTTGGCATGATGAGCGAAGTCGGCGAGTACGACCAGAAAATCGCGATCTAGACGGGCTCAGCCGCGCCCGCGATAAGGCGCGACGCCGGTGTCGGGCACCCAAAGCCCTTTGGGTGGCGCGCCCGTCTGCCAGAACACGTCGATCGGGATGCCGCCGCGCGGATACCAATAGCCCGCGATCCGCAGCCAGCGCGGATCGATCGCCGAGATCACGCGCTTGGCGATCGCAATCGTGCATGCTTCGTGAAATGCGCCATGATTACGGAACGACTGAAGGAACAGCTTCAGCGATTTCGATTCCACGATCGCCCGCCCGGGAACGTAATCGAGCACGAGATGCGCGAAGTCCGGTTGCCCGGTGACGGGACAGAGCGACGTGAATTCGGGCGCGGTAAAGCGCACGAGATAGTCAGTCCCGGGATGCGGATTAGGCACGTGTTCGAGCGCCGCATCGTCCGGGGTCGCGGGAATCGGCGCGTCCCGCCCGAGCTGCGTCAGCGCCGGCTTGGTCGGTTTGCCGGTTGCGGGTTTACGTGGACGTGACATCGGTACGCGCGGCCCCTGCTACGAGAAATATCCAATAAACATGCGAATGCTGGTCACGGCAAGAAACACCGCAAACGCGCGCCGTAGCGCCTTGCGGCTGAGCCGGTGCGCCAGAGTGGCGCCCCACGGCACCGCAAGAAGCGTCATCGGGACGATGAGCGCAAACCCGATCATGCTGACATAGCCCAGCGAAAACGGTGGGCGTGCGGGAACGCTCCACCCGGTAATTATGAACCCGAGCGTCGCCGGGATCGCAATCAGCAGCCCGAAGCCCGCCGACGTCGCGACGGCACGGTGGATCGGCACGTTGTACAGCGTCAGCGCCGTCACGCCGAAGGCCCCGCCCCCGATACCGATCAGCGTGGAAAGGAACCCGGTCGCCGCGGCGATCGCGGATTGCACGAGAACGTTGGGCAGGTGGTCGGAGAGCCGCCACTCTTCCTTTCCGAACGCCATGTTCAGGCCGACCAGCAGCGCGACGCACGCAAAGATGAGTGTGAGCCCATCGCCGCCAATCATTTTCGCGACGACGGTTCCGATCAGTGCGCCGGCGATCATGGGCCGCGCCCAACTGCGCAACACCGCTGCGTCGACGGCACCCCTTTTGTTGTGGGCGCTGAGAGAGCGGATCGAGGTGGGAAGGATCGTTGCAAGCGACGTTGCGACCGCGACGTGCATGCGCACATTCTCATCAATCCCGAGTGCCGTGAACACGTGATACAGCACCGGCACGATGACAATTCCCCCGCCCACACCGAGCAGGCCGGCCATCAGCCCGCCGAACAGACCCGTCGCAAGGAGTGCCGCACCGTACATCCAAAGGTCTGCCGGCAACGCATTAGGCATGCACGAGGCTTTCGGCGGTCTCGGCGCTGCGCACACGGCTGAGCGCATCGCGAATGACCTGCGCCGTAGCGTCATCGCGGTGCCCGTGTTCGCTGAGATACCGCCGCCAGCCACGCGCCCCCGGCCAGCCTTGGAACATCCCCATCAAATGGCGCGCCGGGACCTTGATCGGCACGCCCTCGTCGATCCGCAGCCGCTCGCAATAGTCCGCATAGGAATGAACAATCTCGAACAGGTCGCGCGGCGCGCCGGGATCACCGAAAATCTCGTGGTCAACCCGCGCGAGAAGCCCGGGGTTTTGGTAGGCGGCACGTCCCAGCATGACGCCGTCGACGCACTCAAGATGCGCGCGCGCCTGCGCGAGCGAGGCGATCCCGCCGTTGATGACAATCGGCATGTCCGGCAGTGCGGTCTTGAGCTCGTAGACCAGCGGATAATCAAGCGGTGGAACGTCGCGGTTCTCCTTGGGGCTGAGGCCCTCCAGCCACGCCATGCGCGCGTGCACGATCAGCACGTCGCAACCTGCGTCCCTCACCGCGCTGGCGAACAAGGGAAGGATGTCACGCGGCTCCTGCGCGTCAATTCCGATCCGGCATTTGACGGTCACCGGAATCTGCACGGCGGCGCGCATCGCCGTGACGCAGCGCGCAACCTTTTGAGGATCGGCCATCAACGCGGCACCGAATTGCCCGGCCTGCACACGGTCCGACGGGCATCCGACGTTGAGGTTAATTTCGTCGTAGCCGAAGTCCTCGCCGATGCGCGCGGCAAACGCGAGCGCCGCCGGGTCGCAACCACCGAGCTGAAGCGCGACCGGATGCTCGGCCGGACTGAAGCCGAGAAGCCGCGTCCGGTCTCCAAATTCCACCGCGCCCGTCGTCACCATCTCCGTGTAGAGCCGCGCACGCCGACTCAGCAGGCGGTGCAGCACACGGCAGTGACGGTCGGTCCAGTCCATCATGGGCGCGACCGAAAAGTTTTTTTCTATCATATTCAGTGGATTAGAACTCATTCCCAGCAGATCGGATCAACGGTGTGGCGCCCGGGCCAGCACGACCCTTGGGCCCCTTGTACCCTTTTTGCGCGGCGCGTGCACACGCTCAGCGCACGCCGTCCGCGGGCAGCTCGCCGTCCATGAATGCCGTGATGAGCGCGCAGACGTCCTCGCCCTTCTGGTGAATGATCCAGTGGTTGCAGTCAGGGAATTTGCGGATCCGCAGATCGGGAACGACATCGCGAATCATCTCGATATTTTCCAGCGCGAAATACGGGTCCTTTTCGCCCCAGATCACGAGTGTCGGGAGACGGACGATGGTTTCGTCAAGGTTCCTCGGGCGTGCGTCGTCGCCGCTCGGCGGGCCGCTCTTGTTCGCGCGATAATAGTTCAGGCCGGCGGTGAGGCTTCGACGCCAGACCGAGAGATACTCATCCGCGCGCGCCGGACTCATTTCCCCCGAGGCTACAAAGGGATCGGTGATCTCGCGGCGGAAGCCCGCAAAATCGTTCCGCGAAAGCAGCTCCTCGCCACGCGGCGAGCGAAACGCCAGCATATATTTGCTCGCGGCCGCCTGCGCCGGCAACTCGCGCAACAGCTTGTCAAAAATGCCGGGATGCGCGGCATTGACGATCACCAGCCGCTTCAGAATTTCCGGGTGGCGGATCGCCACCTCCCACGCGATGAAGCCACCCCAGTCGTGGCCCACCAGAGTGACCTTGGGGCAACCCAGCGCCATGATCGCCTGGCGGATGTCCTCGACCAGCGCGTCAACCTGGTACCCCTCGACGGTGTCCGGGCCCTCGGAGAGATTGATGCCGCGAGTGTCGAGGGCAATCGCCCGGAAGCGGCTCGAAAGTGCTTCCATCACCGGTTCCCATGCACCCCAGAATTCGGGAAAGCCGTGCAGGAACAGGATGGGTTCGCCCGACCCCAGTTCCGCATAGTGGAGTTTTAGTCCGTTGACGGACAACATTCCGTGCTTGATCGCGCTCATTTCATGCGTCCTTGAATTTGCTGTACGAGGTGCGCGTCGCAAGGATCACGTGTTCGAGAACGCCATTGCGGCGGTGCGGGTCCGCGTCCTCCTCATATTCGCGCGATGTGATCATGTCGATGAACGCAGCACGCGAGGGATAGTGAACGAGTACGACGAAATCCCAATTCGTGTCGGAGGGCACGCCGAGCGCGACCGCTTCCGCCTTGCCCGCCCACAGGATCGTACCGCCGCGCGATTTGATCATCGGTGTCACGGCCACACTGTAGCGTTGATACGAATCCCAGCCCGACCCTCGTCCGTCGGCGGCAACCTCCCGCAATCGCACAAGATTGACCATGGTCACGGGCTCGGTGTCGTCAAGCGCCTGCAGCGCGTCCAGATTTACGTTTTCGACGGCCATTCGAGATCCCTTCGTACCCGGGGATGCCCTGAGGTGTTCGATGTCCCGCTCATGCCAGCCGGCGCCCAGGGCGATCGATCAACGCTAGCAACAGAAATACAGCAAGGGTAGCCAAAAGCCACGCCAATGCGGGGACCGAAACCTGCTGATAGAGGCTGAAGCGGATTGTCTCAACGGCATGGGTAAACGGATTGAGGGCGCAGATATCGTGCAGCAGGACGGAACTCTCCCCCATTTTCCACAGCGGATAGAGCGCGGACGACAGAAAGAACATCGGAAAGATGACGAAATTCATGATCCCGGCGAAATTTTCGAGCTGGCGCACATAGGACGCGAGGATCAGCCCCAGCGCGCCGAGCATCAACCCCGACGCGACGAGCGCCGGCAGCGCCGCAACGTATCCCAGGGCGGGAAATTTGATCCCGTAAAGTGCGGCAGCCAGGAGAAACGCATATACCTGCAAGACCGACACGCACACGCCCGCAAGCAGCTTCGACAGAAACATCCACCAGCGCGGGAAAGGCGCGGTGAGCAGCAGGCGCATCGACCCCATCTCACGGTCGTAAGCGACCGCCAGGCTCGACTGCATTCCGTTGAAGAGCTGGATCATCGCGCACAGGCCGGGCACGATATACACTTGATACTGGACATAGGTCTGATAGGGCGGCGTGATCGAGAGCCCGAGTGCCGCGCGAAAGCCAGCGGCGAACACGATCAACCAGATCAGCGGACGCACAAGCGCGGAAAGAAAGCGCTCCTTCTGGTGCACGAAGCGCAGAGACTCCCGCCAAATGATCGCGGCCATGCAGCTAAGCCAGGGCATCGTCATCCCTCGGCAGCTTTTCAAAGATGTCACGCAATCCGCCATTCCCTCCGACAACCGACGCCGCCCCGTCCGCGACCACGCGTCCCTTGTGCAGCAGGACCACATGATCGTCCGGCTCGATTTCGTCCACCAGATGCGTCGCCCACAAAACGCACATGCCGCCGCGCGCGAGGGCATGAACATGGTCGGTGATGGCGCGCCGGGTCGTCACATCGAGCCCGACGGTCGGTTCGTCCAGCAATAGAATTTTGGGCTCGTGAATCAGGGCGCGGGCGATTTCCATCCGCCGCCGATGCCCGCCATTGAGCACGCGCACCTTTTCGCTTGCTCGCTCGGCCATCCCAAGCTGCTCCAGGCAGAATTGGATGCGCTCGCGCGCCCGGGTGCGCGGGAGCCCGTGAAGGGCCGCAAAATATCGCATGTTCTGTGCGACGGTGAGGTCGAGATCGAGCGTTGGCTCCTGAAAGACAACACCGGTCATCGCACGCACCGCACGCCCCGGCGCGGCCTGATCGACACCGTCGAATTCAACGCTCCCGCCGGACGGCCGCAACAGTCCGGTGAGAACCGAAAAGAGCGTCGACTTGCCGGCGCCGTTAACCCCCAGAACGGCCGTGAACTCGCCGACGGCACACGCGAACGACACATCGCTGAGCGCCGCCTTGTCGCCGAACCTCACGGTGAGATTGTGCGGGCGGACCATCGCGTTCATGGGTGGTAGGCCGCGCCCCAGGGATAACGCCCGACCTTGATGGACTTGACTGCCTCCAATCGCGCAACGTCAATAGCGGTCACATCACCCGAAGCGCCGTTGACGGAGAAAATCATCTTCTCGTTATCGGTAAATTCGAGATGCCACACGCGGGCCCCGACGAGGATGTAGCGCTTGATGGCGAACGATTTCGTATCGACGACGGCAACGTGATTGGCCGGACCGAGCGCGACAAACGCCATGGAACCATCTGCGGTCAGACGAATTCCGACGGGCTGAATCAGATCGGCCGAAACGCCGCCGATCGCGAAGTGAAGCTCCTTGATCAGGGACTGCGTCGCGACGTCGAGCACCTGCACCTGTCCGCCAACCTCCGAGCTCACCCAGAGCTGCTTTCCGTCATGAGAAAATTCGGCGTGGCGCGGCCGCTGACCGACCAGCGTGTTTGCGAAGATCTGCTTCTTGGCCGTGTCGATCCAGTGCACCATATTGGTTGTCTCGGAAGTCACGACGGCGATCGTACCATCGGGCGATACAGCCATCCCTTCCGGCTCTACGCCAACATTGATCTCGGCCAACACCTCGCCCGTCTTCACGTTCATGACCGTCGCGAGGGCATCGTCCTCGTTGGCGATATAGAGATCGGTATCGTTCGGGTGAAGCGCGAACTGCTCGGGATCCTCGCCGGACGTCAGCCTGCGGATCGTCAGGCCGCTCGCCGGATCAAGGACGTCGATCTGATCGTCGTCCGACGCGCACAGGTAAAGCTCCTTGAAATCATGGGAAAAGGTAATACCGCGCGGGCGCAGACCCACGGGATAGGTGGCGACCACCGTGAGCGCCTGGGTGTCGACGACACTTACGGTATTGTCCTTCTCGTTGCTTACCCACAGCTGGCCGGCCGCAGCATCCTGTGCCCCGACGAAACCGGCCAGCACTGCAAGAAACACAATCCGCATCACGGCCCCTCCGTATTGAATTTCGTGCATTTGGATTCGGGCCGATCCAGCCCCAGCGTGTCGAGTTCGCTGAACTGATGCAGGAAGCCCGGCAGAGGCGCGGTCGCGATCACGGCCCTGGGTTGAACGATCGGAATCGGCTGGCGCATTTCGCCGTTCCAGTTTCGGAAGCTGAGTTTGCGCCCTTTGAAGGCGGCCAGCTCAAACGCATCGGAGAGCAGGAACGCCCGCACATCCGGGGCCGATGCGCTCGCCGTCCGCGTCACCGCCTCCCCTATCGCGCGCACCGCGAGCCAGGCTGCGTAATCCGCCGGGCGCATCGTACGGCCGGCACTTTTCATGAAGCGCGACTGGAGCTGCGCCGCGCCCCAGTTCTCCACCGCCGGTGACCACACGACCGGGCTGATCCCCTCGCTGCCGGCCACCGGGCGGGGAAGCCAGGTATTGCCCGGAATATAACGCGCGAAGTCATCCGTCTCGTCCGCCACGACCAGCACATCGTGATCGGGAAAATCCTGGGTAAAAAGCGGGAGCTCCGACGACGCGCTGCGCCGCATATCGGCGTTTTCGAGCCACGGCCTCTCGGCCAAGATCGAAATCCCGAATTTCTTTGCGGAGGCCCGCAATGCATCGGCGAATGATTGATCGGGTGCGTGCTGCCCGACGATCATCGCCCACCGGGTCCACCGTTTGAACACCATGAACTGCGCCAGCGCGTCTGCCCGCATCGCGTAGCTCGGCATCGTGTGAAGGACGTTGGCGCGGCACCGGGCGTTACGCAGGACATCTGATTGACTGCGCGCATCAACGATGAGCACCGCGGCAGCTTTCGGGCGATCCGCCATCTTCAACAATGCGGCGTCGGACATGTCCGCCACAATGAGATCCACACCGCGTCCAAGAATTTCATCGAGGGTTTCGGGGGCAACCTCGCCGGCGGGAAGCGGCACGTTCTCCAGGCTAAAGCTCTGCCCCAAAAACGCGCCGGTCGTGTTGTTGTCGGCGGTCGCGACGATTGCGCCGGCGTAACCGTCATCCTCGGGAACGGGGTCGAGGTTTGATAGCGTCGGCGCCTGCTCGATCTGCTGACGCACGTAAAGGATCTTCACCGCAAGCGGAGCCGCGGATGCCTGCGCTGCACCGGACACCGCAAAGAGCGCGAGTGCGGATACCGCAACGCAACACAATATCGCTGCAATGCAACGTCGCATGATCGGCGAACGGCTTGTCGCGCAGGGGGACATGTTCATTCGTGCGGCTGCTCCATGGAATGCGTACCCTCTCGCGCCGCGCCAGCTTCTCGCGCGCGGGTGCGATTCATCGCAGGCGGAGCGCGATGCGGCAAGGGACTCGCGTCCGGGACCTTTCAGCCGCTCCCCCGCGACGCTCTTTACCAAGATCTATGGCGCGAAATGCAAAACCATACGGCGTTATGAGCCAAGACACCGGCACAGATCGTGGTAATGTAGCGGCGCAAGAACGAAATAATATCCGTGCGCCACGACTCAGCGGTGCGCCGCGTAGATGCGGACGGAAATGGGGAAGATCGCTCGATGAAAACCAGGACATTCATTCTGGCCGGCGCTCTGTGCGCTTTGATGGCCGCTCCCGCTGTCGCGCAGTCGCTCGACGACCTCAAGAATGACAAGAACACGCCAGGCGATATTCTCACCTACGGCATGGGCTACGATCTGACGCGTCACAGCACGCTCAATCAGATCAATCTCGACACCGTCAAGAAGTTGCGTCCCGCCTGGACCTACTCGCTGGCGGATATGCGCGGTCAGGAAAGTTTTCCCATTATCTACAACGGCGTCATGTACGTCACCACGCACACCTCCACGATGGCACTCGATGCGCTCACCGGCAGGCAGCTGTGGAAGCAGATGATCGAGTACCCCGCAGAGACACCGCGGGTCGCATGCTGCGGTATCGTCAATCGAGGAGTCGCCATCCTCGATGGTCGTCTGTTCCGTACGACGCTCGATGCCAATGTCATCGCGCTCGATGCGAAGACCGGTGAGGAAATCTGGCGCACGAACTCGATCGACTTCAAGAACGGCTACTCGATGACGGTCGCCCCTCTGATTGCGGACGGCGTGCTGATCGTCGGCATTTCCGGTGGTGAATACGGCATTCGCGGCTATATCGAGGGTTACGATCCCAAGGACGGCAAGCGGCTGTGGCGCACATACACGATCCCGGCACCGGGCGAGCCCGGTTCCAAGACCTGGAAAGACGGCGGCGACGCATGGAAGAACGGCGGCGGCCCGGCATGGCTGACGGGCTCGTTCGATCCCGAACTCGACACGGTCTATTGGGGCGTCGGGAATGCAGGATCGTGGAATGCGGGTCTGCGCCCCGGCGACAATCTCTATACCGATTGCATTCTCGCGCTGAACCCCAGGACGGGCGAGATCAAGTGGCATTATCAGACGACGCCGAACGATCCGTTCGATTACGACGCGACGAACGAACTCATCATGACCGAGCTTCAGGGCAAGAAGGTCATCATGCAGGCGAATCGCAACGGCTTCCTCTACGTTCTCGATCGCACCAACGGCAAGCTGCTCGCCGCCAACAAGTTCATCGACAATGTGAACTGGGCGACCAAGATCGACCTCAAGAGCGGCCGTCCGGTCGAGACCGATGTGATCAAGAAGGCGCGCGCCGGCGAGCAGGTCACCTACTTCCCGTCCGCCTTCGGAGGGAAGAACTGGTCACCGGCGTCCTATGATGCCGCCACCCAGACGCTGTTTGCGAACACCATCAATGTCGGGCTGAACTACAAGGCGGTTCAACCGCAGTACAGGCCGGGGGTGTTTTACTTCGGTGCCGATTTCAGCTGGGCCTGGCCGGAGGGAGATCGCGGGTTTCTGCGCGCGCTCGATCCGATGACGGGCAAGGTGAAATGGCAGCAAGGGTCCGCCATCCCGCGCCTGGCCGGCGTTCTCTCGACGGATGGAAACCTTGTCTTTACCGGGGCACAGACCGGCGAGTTCGAAGCCTTCAACGCGCAGACCGGCGAGAAGGTGTGGCAGTACAACACCGGCTCGGGGATCATCGGGCAACCCGTGACCTGGGAAAAGGACGGCAAGCAATACGTGACCATCCTGAGCGGAACGGGCGGTGTTTATGTGATGTTTTCGGGCGATGAGCGCCTCGCCGACACACCCCCGGGCGGATCGGTATGGACTTTCGCTCTTGGAGAGTAGATCTGCGATGGTTCAGTGGAAGAGTTTCTTGAAGCCCAACTTGGCGCGCTTCGGCGCGCCAATTTTTGCGTGCACCCTCGCGATCCTCGCGCCGTCGCTTGCCCATGCGGGCGATGACAAGCTCACGTCGGCGACCGGGGTCTACAACCAGTTCTGCCAACATTGCCACGGCCCTGCCATGGTCAATCCGGGCACAGGCTCTTACGACCTTCGCAAATTCCCGGTCGACGACAAGGCGCGGTTTTTCAATTCCGTCCAGCACGGCAAGGGCGACATGCCCGCATGGGGGGATATTCTGACCCCGGACGAGCTGGACCTGCTGTGGTATTACACCGCCACCCGGGCCGGCAAGCAGCCGTTTCCCGAGGAACCGGCATCCGGAGACGCGGACACCGCCGACACGGAAAAAAAAAGCCCGTAGCACTTAGCACCCTCGCGCCAGGCGAGCTCACTGTGTGCGTCGCCAAGAACGGCGGCGCGATGTCGGGGCGCCGGGCAAGCGGCGGCATCGGCCTCGATTACGAGGTGTCGCAGGCACTGGCCGACAAGCTATCCCTCGGCTTCGAGCCGGTGTGGTTCGAGAGTGAGCAGGACTCCATGTCGAGCCCCGCCAAGGAAGCCGTCGCGATGCTGTCCTACGGATTGTGCGACGTGGTGCCCGGTTTCGCGCTCTACGCGCCCGATCTGGGGCCGTTTCCGGGCGAGACGTCCCCGGTTCCACGGTGGGATGACCGGCCGACGTTTCTCGGCCCCCAGTTCCAGCTCCCGCTCGAACCTTTCATCCATTCCAGACCCTATGCGCGAATCGAGATGGGGCTGGTTGTGCGCAGCGACCTGCCGCAGAAGGAGCGCGCCGCGCTCGTTGCGATCAGGACGCTGAGCGATCTTCCACCCGTAAAAGTGGGCGTCCAGCAAGGAACGCTGGCCGGGATTTTGACCTTGCGGCAGGGCACCCCCAAACTCGTCGCGCAGGCCGTCACACTCACTCCCGGGCCGCAATTTCTGTGGGAGATGGAAAACGGCGCGTTCGACGCGGCCCTGGTCAGCGTGCCCGAATATGATTTTCACGCGCGCCAGAACCGCCTCACCAAGCTGGAACTAACGGGGTACCGGCATCCCATCGGGTTCAATATCGGTTTCATCGCTCTGGCGAAGAATGCGGACCTGATGGCACGGATCGACGGAATCATTGCTGACATGGTTAAGGAGGACGCCGTGAGCGCGCTCGCCGCCAAAAGCGATATGCATTATGCGCCTCCCACCGAACCCGCCGTCCGTCCTGCAATGTCGATCGTCGACATTCTCAACACGCGTTAGTTGCAGGAGCGCGCGACACACCGGGCAGATGGACCCCCATCACATTGTGGCCGACGCGCACGCGATGCTATGCTTCTTATGACGCCCTCGCGACGAGACCGCCCAAGAATGGTCCGCTCAGGGGCTGGAGGACCAGATGAACGCGCTCACGCCTTTCGATCGCTGGCGTTCCGATCTGCAGGCGATCTGCGGTCACTACGATGGTGCGCCACGAAGATTCCAGCGAGACGTCGCGGGCCAGGTGCTGCGGCGCAATCACAACGGGCTCGATGTTGCGGATGTCTCGGGCGATATCGCCTCGATCAGCCGCGACCGCGACGGCATCCGGCGCGACGAGAGCGAATACATCTTCTTTATCCTTCAGGCGGCCGGCGAGCTGAACGTCGATCACAACGGACAACGCAGCGTGCTTGGTCCCGGCGACTGCATGCTGTTCGACTCGACGAAGGAAAGCGGGATCTACTTTCGCCAGCACGGCGGACACCTGCTGTCCGTTCACCTGCCGCGCCAGACCTTCCTCGCCGATTGCGAGAACCGCATCCGGATCGGCACGAAGATCGATTCGGACCACCCGCTCTCGGCCGCGTTGAGGCAGCAATTTTCGCACCTGCTGACGGGCAATCGGACCGCGGACGTGCAACTCGCCGGACCGGGGCTTCTGTTCGAGATCATCCGCCTCGCCTTCTCCCGGCCGGACGAGCGCTTCGACGCCGGCCGCCTTACCGACAATGGCCAGCGCTTCGACGTCGCGCTCGAACTGATCAACCGGAATTTGGGCCAGACCTGTCTGTCCCTGCCGTGGCTCGGCGCACAAATGATGCTTTCGACGCGCCAGCTGCAGCGCGTCTTCAGCGAACAGGGCACCAGCTTTGCCCGGGTCGTGCGTGAAAAGCGCCTCAAATATGTGGTCGAAATGCTCAGGCTGCAAAGGCGCGCCGTCTCCAGCGACACCATCTGCGAGCTCGCTTTCGACGCAGGATTCAGGGATATTTCCAATTTCAATCGCGCGTTCAAAGCCCACTACGGGATGGCCCCGCGCGAATACAAGCTTGAGCTGATGGCGTCCTGAGCGCCCGTTCGACGGCGCGAAATGCCTAGCCCGGTGGCGCGATTGCCAAAGACGGCGAACTTTGGTGTGATAGATTTTGACGGCTTAATGCGGAGGAGAAATCAAATGGCCTGGACGACACCTACCGTGATCGAAGTGTGCTGCGGAATGGAAATCACCCGCTATCTGCCCGCGGACGGCGGCGAGCCGATCCTGTTCTAGAGTGAGACCAGCGTGAGCGCGCGGCGATGAACTCGTCATTCCGTGCGCTTGTGTTGGGTGCGGCTGCGGGAGGGGGACTTCCGCAGTGGAATTGCGGCTGCCCGAACTGTGCCGAGGCGCGCCGCCCCGGGGGGCGCATCCCTCCCCAGACGCAGTCTTCCCTCGCGGTGACCGGCGACGGCGTTCATTGGGCAGTGCTGAATGCGTCGCCCGACATCCGCCACCAGATCCAGACCAACGCCGCGCTGCATCCTGCCGGGCTGCGGCATACCCCGATTTCGAGCGTCCTCCTCACCAATGGCGACATCGATCATCTGGCGGGCCTACTGGTTCTGCGCGAGAAGCAGCCGTTCACGCTTTTCCTCACGTCGCAGATTGCAGGGATCATCCGCCAGAACCCGGTGTTTGGCGTCCTCGATCCGGCTGTGGTGAATGTGCGCATCGTTGAATTGGGCGAGCGCTTCGAGCTCGCGCCGGGCCTCACCGCCGAACTCTTCTGCGTGCCCGGAAAAGTGCCGCTCTATCTGGAGGGAGAAACGGTGGTGAGTGACGAGGAGGGCGAGCAGACGGTCGGCGTGCAGCTCTCGCAGCACGAGACGGCGATCTACTATATCCCCGGCTGCGCGCGCCTGACGCCCGCGCTCAAGAGCCGGCTGGGCAACGCCAATGTCCTGTTCTTCGACGGCACCGTATTCAGCGACGACGAGATGATCCAGAGTGGGACCGGGCACAAGAGCGGCCGACGCATGGGTCACATGCCGATGACAGGTGAAGGCGGGTCGCTGCCCGAATTTCAGGGCGTCACAATCAAGCGCAAGATCTTCATCCACATCAACAATACAAATCCGGTGTGGCGCCCCGATTCGCCCGAACGCGCGCAGGTCAACCGCGCCGGGTGGGAAATCGCGTTCGACGGCATGGATGTGAGCCTGTGAACGCGCCCCTGACCCGCGCTGCCTTCGAGGCCCGGCTACGCCAGATCGGGGCGGAGCGCTACCATGACAGGCACCCCTTCCACCGGATCCTGCACGAGGGGCGCTGTACGCCCGATCAGGTACGTGCGTGGGTCATCAACCGCTATTTCTATCAAAGCCGCATTCCGATGAAGGATGCCGCATTCCTTTCGCGCTGTGAGGACCCGGACCTGCGCCGCGTATGGCGCTCGCGCATCGAGGATCACGACGGATCGCCGAGTGATGGCGGCGGCATTCGCCGCTGGCTCCTGCTCGCGCGTGCGGTGGGGCTCGACCCGGATTATGTGGCGTCATGCGCCGGCGTTCTTCCCGCCACCCGCTTTGCGGTTGACGCCTATGTGCGTTTCGTGCGCGAGGCTCCGTTGACCGAGGCGGTCGCAGCATCTCTGACCGAGCTTTTCGCGCCGCAGATTCACGCCGACCGCATCAAGGGGTTGCTCGCACATTATCCGTTTGCGGACGATCGATCTTTGTCCTATTTCCGGCATCGGCTTCGCGAGGCGCCGAAGGACGTGGCGTTCGGTCTGGCGTTCGTTCTCGATCGCTGCGACACGCTCGAAAAGCAGGAGGCGGCCGTCGCGGCGCTGACGTTCAAAACCGACGTCCTGTGGGCGCAACTCGACGCGCTCCAATATGCATATGTGGAGCCCGGAGCTATCCCGCCCGGGGCGTGGCGCCCCGACGAGGGGCTGCTTGCCGTCCCGCAGGTCCCTGAATTATGAGCGAGTCCACTGGCCCTTCGCACGCGCTTACCGAGGACGCGATCCCGCGCTTGCCGCGCGGGGTACGGATACGCAGGGACGAGGTCCGGCAACGCACGGTTCTGCTTGCGCCGGAGCGCACCGTTGCGCTCGACCCGGTGGGGTGCGCCATTCTGGACAAGGTCGATGGCGTGCGATCTCTCGGAGCGATCATCGACGAACTCGCCGCGACTTACGCCGCGCCGCGCGATCGCATCGCGCGTGATGTCCTTGCGTTCCTGCAGGATCTTGCACACCGCGGCTTTCTGGACGTCGCGCCATGAGTGAGACCGTGCAGCCAAAGACCGCGAGCATCCCGCCTCCCATGGCGATGCTGGCGGAACTCACGCATCGCTGTCCGCTGGCATGTCCCTATTGCTCCAATCCGCTCGACCTCACGAAGGCGGCACAGGAGCTCTCAACGGAGGAATGGGCACGGGTCTTTCGTCAGGCGGCGGAGATGGGCGTGCTGCACGTCCACCTCTCGGGGGGCGAGCCCGCCTCGCGGCGCGATCTCGTCGAACTGACAGCCGCAGCCTCAGCCTGCGGTCTTTACACCAACCTCATTACGTCCGGGATCGGCTTGACCCGCACGCGTTTCGACGCCCTTGTCGAGGCGGGTCTCGACCATGTTCAGCTCTCAATCCAGGGCGTGACGGCACAGAAGGCGGACACGATCGCAGGCTATGACGGCGGTCATGCCCACAAGCTGGCGGTTGCCGGCTGGATCAGGGAAACGGGCATCCCATTGACGATCAATGCGGTGTGCCACCGGCGCAACATTGACGACCTCGATCGTCTGATCGACCTCTCGCTCGCGCTCGGGGCACGGCGGCTGGAGGTGGCTACGGTCCAGGTTCATGGATGGGCGGAACGCAATCGGGGCCAGCTGATGCCAACCGAGGAACAGGTGCGGCGGACGACCGAGACCGTCAACCGCGCGCGCGAAACGCTACGTGGCGTTCTGGTGATCGACTACGTGCCGGGTGACTATTTCGCGACCTATCCAAAGCCTTGCATGGGCGGCTGGGGACGGATCGGGTTGAACGTCGACCCGAGCGGCACCGTGCTTCCCTGCCATGCCGCGCAAACCATCCCCGCACTGACGTTTGAGAATGTTCGCGATAAAAGCCTCGAGGAAATCTGGTATCGCGGCGCGGCGTTCAACGCCTTCCGCGGAACCGAGTGGATGCAGGAGCCGTGTCGCTCCTGCGAGCGCAAGGCTATCGATTTCGGGGGCTGTCGCTGCCAGGCAATGGCAATCGCCGGTGACGCGTCCGCCACCGATCCGGTGTGCGCGAAATCGCCGCTGAGAGCTCGCGTATCGCAGATTGCCGACGCCGCCGTCGCAGAACCGCAGGGCGCCCCGCTGATCTATCGCGGCCGCCCTGCACGAGCGGCACGTTAGGGTCGCGGCGCGCGCATCCCAGCAAAGCGGTCGTCCAGAATGGCGCACGCCTGCGCCATCACCCGGTCGATCAATTCCTTCACCGTTGGAATGTCGTGAATGAGGCCCTGCACCATTCCGGCCCAGAACACACCCTGGCTGAGGTCTCCATTCGCCAGCAGCTCGCGCCCTTTCGCGCCGCTCACGAGATCCGCAACGTCTCCGAACGTCGCGCCGGGCTCGGCAAGACGGCGCACCACCTCGTCCGAGACCTCGCTCTTGCCGACCCGCGCGGTATTTTTCAGATTTCGGAAGATGAGGCTGGTTCCGCGCTCGTCGTTGTCGATGTAGGCCTGCTTCACATTGGGGTGGATATCGGCCTCAACGGTCGCGCAAAACCGCGTGCCCATGTTGATACCGTCGGCGCCAAGCGCCAGGGCCGCGACGAGGCCGCGCCCGTCACCGAAGCCCCCCGACGCCAGCATCGGGATCTTCACCTTGTCCGCCGCACAGGGAATGAGGATGAGCCCGGGAATGTCGTCCTCGCCGGGATGTCCCGCGCATTCAAAGCCGTCGATCGAAATCGCGTCCACTCCCTTTCGCTCGGCGGACAGCGCATGGCGGACCGAGGTGCATTTGTGGATGATCTTGACCCCGGCAGGGCGCAGCATGTCCCAGACTTCGGCAACCGCGGACGTTCCAGCCGTTTCGACGATCTTGATGCCGCCATCGAGGATGGCACGCACATAGCCCTGGTAATCCGGCGTATTGATGGTGGGAAACACCGTCATATTGACCGCGAACGGCTTCGAGGTAGCCGCACGGCAGCGCTCGATCTCTTCGCGCAATGCGGCGGGCGACGGTTGGGTCAGAGCGGTCAGAATGCCGAGGCCGCCGGCGTTGGAGACCGCCGAAGCAAGTTTCGCGACGCCGACTCCCTGCATTCCACCCTGAACGATAGGGTGTTCAATTTCCAGAAGTTCAGTAATCCGTGTCCTGAGTGTCATGAGTCTCTCTCGCAGTTTCAAATCCGGGCGGCGCGCGCACGAGCAAGCGCGCGCAGGCGCGCCAAAGCTAAAATCCACATCACGGCCGCCTCGATCAGCGGCGCTGCGATCGCGCCGATCTCGCCGCTCTGCGGGAACGGGATGACGAGCGCCATGATGTGTCCCTGCCCCATCACGCCGAACAGCATGGGCAGGACGACATAGAGCACACCGAGCGACACCACGGCCGCAAAATCGCCGCGTGCGTTGCGCGGCGTAAAATTGAAATAGAGGAAGATCGCGATATCGCGCGCGACGAAAAAATAGCCTGCGGCCACCGCGATGGAGAGCTGATTGGTGTAGCCCAGCACCTCCTTGAATGGCGCCTTGAATGTGAAAAGGAACCACGCGACCAGCACGGTCAGGAGCACAAATGCGCTCATCCAAGCCTGTGTGGCCCCGGCCGCCGAGCCGAGACGGAATCGCCCCAGCGATTCAAACAGCGCGCGATAGGTGACCGCATCCTTCGGCTCCAGCAGGATCGCGGCATAGGTGAGTCCTGCCGCCGTCATGACGGCGAGCGCGAGGCGGACGGTTTCCAGTCCCTGCCCGACCTGCGCCCAGTCCTCCGCGAACCCGGACACATAAATCACCATGAACAGGAGAAATCCGATCCACGTCCACGATTTGCGGCGCGCCTGAAGTTCGCTCGAAAGAAGCGCGAGATTCCCTGCCAATGCCCAGAACAGAAATGCAAACAGGGAAAGAAGATAGAAGCCCTGCACAGGGAAATGAAACCCGTGCCAGTTGAGCTGATCCAGCCCGGGCCCGGACCACTGCAGCTTGAGAATTTGCGTCACGAAACGCGCATTCCACAATTGCGCTGCCGACGCTGCCGCGATCAGTCCCATGATCTGGTAGATGAAGACGTCGAGGCGTGTGTGGGACGCGCGCTTGCGCACCGCGATCAAGCTCGCATAGAGGCTGACCGCTTGCCCGAACAGCCCCACCGCAACAAAATAGAGCGCTTCCGCAAACGCCTCGATGGGTCCGTTTTCGGCCAGGCGCGACATGAAAATGAACGCAAGGCAGATCGCGCCGCCAAACCACTGATAGCTCGTCGCCCCGATAATTTTACCGATCAGCATCTCGAGCGGCGTCAGCGCGGACAGCCGCTGAAAATCCCACGTACGATCGCGAATCTCGCCGATCACGGCACCCGCGGCAGCGCGTGTTCCCCAGAACACGACGATGACGTAATACATGACACGCGCGGCGCCGCCGATCGCCTGCATCGCGGAATTGCCACCATTCGCGCCGGCGGTGAGAAAGATGACGCCGAGCACAGCCGCCATCAGGATCAGGCGGCGCGGCGTCAATTCGAGCCAGACATTGCGTTGGAGTTCCGGGTTCACTGCGGCCTCCGCTTCGCGTCAACTTCATCGAAATAGACGTCCTGCAGGCGCATCTTCGATGGAGCGAATGCGCACACTTCAAAGCCGGCGTCGAGCAGCGCCTTAAGCAGCGCATGGCGGGCGTCGGCCGCCGGCGAGAAGGACAGCGTCGCCGATGTCTCGTCCACGTCGACATTTTGAATGCCGGGTTGCTTTTGCAGGAACGCCGTAAGATCCGCGCGCGGCCGTGCCAGTTCGATCACGAGGCGCAGTTGTGCCGTCGTGCCGACGCTCTTGATTTCCCCGCCGACAACGCGCCCCTCGTCCATGATGATCATGTCGGAGGAATAATCCTCAAGTTCCGAGAGAATATGCGACGACACGATCAGGGTCATTCCCTGATCCTTCAGCTCAAGCAGGAGCCGCGACAGCGCGCGGCGGGCGTCCGGATCGAGCCCGGAGGCCGGTTCGTCGAGCAGCAGGACCTTGGGTTCGTGAACGATCGTCTGCCCGATGGCAAGGCGCTGCCGCAAACCGCGCGAGAGCGTCGCCGCCCGGTCGTTCATGCGGTCGAGAAGGCC
>LADL02001345.1_pt1 | contig 20786 bp, 14 predicted proteins | sample 619721 | NCBI WGS metagenome assembly LADL02 (sample SAMN03397408, study PRJNA257561) | rock porewater metagenome | biome: terrestrial; feature: Opalinus Clay rock; material: porewater; isolation source: Opalinus Clay rock porewater BRC-3 borehole | place: Switzerland: Mt Terri URL, St-Ursanne ...
CGGGCGCGGGATCATAGCCGCGCCACCGCTTCGCCGTCGCCGGCGCCGCCTTCACGCGGTACTAGCGCAGTGGCGGCGTTTCGTACGACCGGCATCAATGCCTTGGTCGACGCGGCAATGTCGTTGCTGGCGCTGGGTAGCCAACTACGTCACACCACCGCGCCACAGGATATCGAGGCGTTACGCAAGCAAATCGGTCGTGCGATCCAGAAGTTCGAAACCGATGCGCGCGAACACGGTGCCAGTCGCGAAGCGACGATGATGGCACGTTACGCGGTGTGTACCTTCGTCGATGAAATGGTGCTCAGTACCCCATGGGGAAGCGAATCGGGTTGGGGCCAGAACAGCATGCTGAGCACCTTCCACAAGGAAACGTGGGGAGGCGAGAAGTTCTTCACTCTGGTTGACCGCCTGGTGGCCTCGCCCGGCGGCAACCTCGACGTGCTCGAATTGCTTTATATCTGCATTTGTCTCGGATTCGAGGGCAAGTATCGCGTGCTCGACCGCGGACGCATGCAAATTCAAGCGATCGAAGAGAAGGTGTATCGAATAATCGCCGACTATCGCGGTGATTTTGAGCGCGAGTTGGCACCGCATTGGCGCGGGCTGGAAGATCGCCGCAGTGCGCTTACCCGTTTCGTCCCGCTGTGGGTCATAGGGGCATTCGCGGCGGCCGTGTTACTCGCATTGTACGTCACTTTTACCTTCAGCCTGACGCACAACGCGGATCCGGTATTCAATCGCATCATGGCCATCGGGGGTAAGCCCCCGCCGCGCATCGAGCAAGCCCCGACGCAGAGCTCGTTGGGCATGCGCGAATTTCTTGCCCCCGAGATCGCCGAACGTCAGGTTGAAGTCATCGAGTACGAGGATCGCACCATCATTCTGATCAAGGGTGATGGTCTGTTCGCGTCCGGATCGGTTGTACCACGCGCGGAGATTGTTCCGCTGCTGCGCCGCATCGCCGAAGCGATCGTGCCTGAGCCGGGTCATGTACTGGTTACCGGGCATACCGACAACGTTCCGATCCGAACCCTGAAGTTCCCCTCCAACTGGCACCTGTCCCAAGCCCGCGCCGATGCGGTCGCGGACATGCTCGCTGACTTTATACCGCCAGAGGTTACCAAAGTTATTAGCGCCGAAGGCCGCGCCGATTCGGAAGCTCTGGTGTCCAATGACACGGCCGAACACCGCGCGCGCAATCGACGCGTGGAAATTGTCCTGCGTGGACGCGGCGTCGATGGTACTGCGGTCAGCGCTAATCCGTGAACAGCATGCTTAATGTCGTGAAACAGCGTTGGTTCGTATCCCTGCTTGGCGTGCTCATGATTGCTGCGCTGATCTGGTTCGTGGGCCCCTTGATCGCGATCGCGGGCACACTACCCCTGAACGGCGTCGTCGCTCGCCTCGTACTTATCGTCGTCATCGTGCTGGTTTGGGGGGGCAATCTCCTGCGCGAGAAATTGACCGCAGCCAAAGCCAGCAAGGCGCTTGCGCAGGGTATGTCAAAGGCCGAGGGTGACCCGTCCGACGGCCGCCGCGCGAAGGAGGCGGAAGTTCTCAACAAGCGGTTTCAGGAAGCGATGGAGGTGCTCAAGCGCTATCGCAGTCCAGACGGTAAGAAGCACTCACTGCTCGAGTTGCCATGGTACGTCATCATCGGGCCACCGGGCGCTGGCAAGACCACAGCGCTGGTGAATTCCGGTCTCAGTTTCCCGCTCGCGGAAAAGTTCGGCAAGGAAGCCTTACATGGCGTCGGTGGCACGCGCAATTGCGACTGGTGGTTCACGGATCAGGCGGTGTTGCTCGATACTGCCGGACGTTATGTCACACAGGACAGTGACAAGAGCGTCGATAGTGCCGGTTGGCGAACATTCCTCGAGCAACTCAAACGCTATCGCAAACGCCGCCCGATCAACGGCGTGCTTGTGGCAATCAGCGTTCTCGACCTGATGACTCTGAACAGCGAAGAGCGCGCGCAGCATACGCATGCCATCAGGACCCGCATCGCCGAGCTCAATGAGTATTTGAATATCAGGTTTCCGGTCTACGTCTTATTGACGAAATGTGATTTGCTCGCCGGCTTCATGGAGTTCTTTGACGACCTCGGGCGCGAGGAGCGTGCGCAGGTGTGGGGCGTAACGTTTCCCTACAGCGAAGATCCGAGTGAAGCGGTCGCCGAATTTGGCACCGAGTTCGATGCCTTGATCGAACGCCTCAATGGCCGTCTGTTCTGGCGACTCAACAACGAGCGTGATGCACGGCGGCGGGTACTGATCCATGGTTTCACTCCGCAGGTCGCCTCGTTGCGCGAAACGATCAACGAATTCATCGCGGGAGTATTTGGCCCCAGCCGATTCGAAGAACCAGTGTTGCTGCGCGGCGTGTATTTCACGAGCGGCACACAGGAAGGCGCCCCCATCGATAGGGTCATGGGCGCAGTGGCGCGCGCATTTGGTGTTAGAGCCGCCCCGCAAGGGGTATTCAGTGGGCAGGGTCGCAGTTATTTCCTGACCCGATTGCTGAGAGAGGTTATCTTCGGCGAGGCCGGCCTCGCGGGTACTAGTCAGCGGGCCGAGCACCGCCGCCGGTGGTCGCAGCGTGCCGCGTTGGTCAGTGCATTAGTGCTCACCGTCGGCCTCGGCATCGCATGGTCGACCAGTTTTACCGGCAATACCGGTCTGGTCGAGGACACGCGTGAACGCCTCGATGCTTACGATGAACTGGCCGCGCGTGACCGCGAACAAGCAGGTGGGTATCTCGAAGGACTAGTGCAGCGCCTGGACGGAGTGGCTGCGATCCCGGCGATCTTCCAGGAATATCGTGATGAAGGTGTACCGCTGCGGCTTGGTTTTGGTCTGTATCAAGGACGCAAACTCGGCAACGCAGGGGTTACGGCCTACCAGCGCCTTCTCAGCGAAGAGTTCATTCCGACGGTTGCGCAGCGTGTGGGCGTGCTGCTCGGACAGACCGGTGACGATCTAGACCTGACCTACGAGATATTCAAGTTATATCTGATGTTCGGCGAGCCGGAACGCCTTGATCCGGATCTTCTGCGCCTGATTTCGCGGCTGGATTGGGAGCGCAATTGGCCACAGGATGCGGTTTTCCGCGGTCGTCTCGAGCATCACCTCGATGAAGCTATACGCGCTGGCATCAACGCGATCGAACTTGACGCGCAGTTGGTCGAATTCACCCGCGCGACGCTCAACCGATTGACCCCTGCCGAACTGATCTACGGTCGGCTGCGTCGCGATTATGCCGCAGCCGGCAAGAAGGATTTCGACCCCGGTGTCGCTATGGGGCCGTTTGCCGACCGCATCTTCTTGCGCAAGAGTGGTCGCCCGCTTGGCGCTAAGATTCCGGCGCTGTACACGAAAGCTGGGTTCTTCGAAGGGTTTCTCGTCCAGAGTCGCTCGCTGTCGGCCAAACTGAAGGCCGAAGCCTGGGTGCTCGGTGACGAGCAAACTGATCTCAGTCGCGCTGAACAGGAGCAGATTAACGATCAACTCGACAAACTGTATACACGCGACTTCATTAAGCACTGGCAGGACTTGCTCGACGACCTCGACGTGAAACCGTTCGCGGGTGTCGCGCAGGCATCCGAGCGTATCGATCTCCTGGCTGGGAATCAGAGCCCGCTGCGTGCGCTGCTCGGGGCGCTCGCCAGCAATTCAAATTTGCTCGAACTTCCAGGCGGCACGGCCGCGGCGTCCGCTGGAAAACTGTCCGAGAAGGCGTACGGTGGAACGCTCGATCGGCTCAAACGGCTGTTATCTCAATCTGATGGTAGCGACACCCTACTTGAACGCAATCTGCCCGGCCGAGATGTGGTTGAACACTTTAAACCGCTGGTCGGCCTCGTCGAACGCGCCGATGGCGCGCCGGCCCCGTACGACGAAATCGGGGTCATCTTGTCCGAATTGTCGGCGGCTTTGAACGTTCTCAGTAGCGGCGAAAGCGACGGCAAGTCGTCTTCCGCGGTTGCGCAACGCTTACGCGTAATCGCGGCCCGCCAGCCGGAACCGGTCCGCAGCTGGCTGCTCGCCGTGGCCACTACCAGCTATGGCGAGGTGCGCAAGGACACGGTAAGTACTGTGCGCAAGGAAGTAAGCGGTGCGATTGCAGAAGCCTCGACGATGTGTCGTCGAGCGATCGCCGGGCGCTATCCATTGGACGCAAAATCGCGACAGTCGGCGACCTTGGCTGATTTCTCGCGCTTCTTCGGTCCGGGCGGGCAGATGGACACATTTTTCCGGCAGAACATCGCGGAATACGTCGACAAAAGCCGCTCGCCGTGGCGCTGGAAGGCAGTCGACGGCATCACGGTCTCGTCCTCAGTGCAGACCTTACGGCAGTTCGAGGTTGCCGAGCGGGTCCGTGAGACGTTCTTCGCCAACGGCGGCTTGGGGATGTCATTTTCGCTCAAACCGGTCTCGCTGGATTCGCAGTTGAAAGAAGTGCAACTCGATATCGGCGGGCAGAAAATTAGCTATCGTCACGGCCCCGTACGCTCCTATCCAGCCAGTTGGCCGAGTCCGGAAGGGGGTTTGACGGTACGAGTGCTGTTTATCGACATAAACGATCAGCAGCTTAATTTTTCCGACGACGGACCCTGGGCATGGTTGCGCATACTCGATCGCGCAAACATGCGCCGCCTGAGTGACGATCGGTATGCAGTCGTGTTTCAGCAAGGCGGCTATCGTGCTGAATTCGAACTGCGTGCCAACTCCGTGATCAACCCGTTCATGGTTAGTGGACTCGATGAGTTCACGTGTCCGGAGAATCTGTGAGCGGCTGCCGACTTGGTACTCGTTTGCGCTTCCGTCACGTGCTCGGACGTGGCGATTATCGTCAGGGACGCGCATGAGTGGTTTTTTCGGCAAGCTGCCGGCGCTCGGTGATTTCCTTTCGCGTCACGTCGCCGAAGATTTCCTCGAGGTGTGGGACGCGTGGCTGGCCGCCGGCATCGCTGCCAGTCGTACTGCGTTGGCCGAGGAGTGGGATCCGATATATATGGAGAGCCCGATCTGGCGCTTCGTGTTTCCCGCCGGCTATGCCGGGCGTCTGGCCTGCGCCGGGGTGATGATGCCGAGTGTCGATCGCGTCGGGCGCAAGTTTCCGTTGACGCTGGTCGCGGCATTCGAACAAGCGCCGCCGTCACTGTTGATGATGGCGGCGTGCGCGACGTACTTCAGTGCTGCTGAAGATCTCGCCCTGTCCGCACTGAATATCGAGTCTTTTGAATTGGAGGCTTTCACCGACGCTGTCGCGGCGTTGGGCCCCACGCTGCCCGTCGAAATGCCGGGCGCATCTGTTTCGCCGGCGGCCATCGCTTGGATCTTCGAGTTACCCATCGACGACACGCTCGAAGTCGAAATCCCACAAATACTCGGCGCGCCGGCAGTCGATGAGTTGGACGGCCTGGCACTGTGGTGGACCTTGGGATCGGATCGGGTACCACCGTGTTTGCTGGTCAGCAGCAGTCTGCCCAGAGGGGAGGGCTTTACCCCGTTTCTCAACGGAAACTGGACATCCGGCTATTGGCAGCAAGTCGCGTTACGGACCGAAGCAGAGCAATCGCATTCGGCCGACGGCGTGGAGGCGAATGAATCATGAGAGAGCTTGATATCGATAGATTGAGCAGATCGTTGAGCGAGGATCAACCCGCGGGCCCCGATCTGGAGTACGACGCGGATTTCACCGAGCTGGATCGCCTAGTCGCGGCGGCACAAGCGCCCGGTTACGATGGCGACGCCGAGCCACCGGACTGGCGCGTCATCGATCGGCTTGCACATCAACTACTGGAGCGCACACGCGATCTACGCATTGCGGTCATCGTATGCCGAAGTGCGTTGGAACTGAACGGCGTCGTCGGCTATCGCCAGGGGCTGGCATTAGTGCGGGCGTTGGTGACGAGTTTATGGGAGCATGTGCATCCCCAGCTCAATCCCGATGACGATAACGACCCTACCATGCGAATGAACGTTTTGAGTTCTTTGTGTGACCCGGCTACGGCGCTGGTACCTTTACGTCGGGCGCCTATGGTTGCGTCCCGCGTACTCGGGCATTTCGGTTGGCGCGACTTCCTGATTGCGGCGGGCCGGTTGACGACAAAGGACGACGAAATCGAGCATACCTCGATGGTGACGATCCAGGCGGCTTTCAAGGACACCGACGTGGAGCAATTACAGGCGACCGCAACGGCTATCGAAGGCGCGCTGGCGGACGTTGAGGCGATTGAGCGGATTACGACCGGGTATGTCGGCGCCGGCGCGGCAATCAGCCTGGATGAACTGCGCAAGCTGCTCGCCGATATGCACGCTGCCATGCAGGCGCAACTCGGTGAGGTCGGCGGCGACGTAACGGTCGCATTACCTGACGGTGATTCAGTTACCGGACGCGCGGGACCCGCGAGCTCTGGTAGCGTAACCGGCGCAGGTGTACCGGGCGAAATCCTCAACCGACAGGATGTGGTCCGAGCGCTCGATCAAATTATGGCGTATTACAACCGCTTCGAGCCGACCAGTCCGGTACCGCTCCTGATGCTGCGCGCCAAACGCCTGGCTACTATGAATTTTATGGAAATCATCCGCGATTTAGCTCCCGACGGCGTTAGCCAGGTCGAGATGATTCGCGGTCCCGAGGAAAACGCCAGGGCAGCGGACGAAAGTGACATTAGCGAGGAAAATTGACTGCGGCAAAGCCATGGACCATAAATATACTGCTAGCATTCTGCCGTATCCATGTCTGCCTCTAACACTTGTTCCGGGCGACTGATATTGGGGATCGAAATTCGAGGGCAGCTCGATAAGGAGGCAAATCGTGGGAAGTAGTCAAAAATTCATAGCGCGCAATCGCGCACCGCGCGTGCAGATTGAATACGATGTCGAGGTGTACGGTTCGGAGAAGAAGGTCCAGCTCCCGTTCGTGATGGGGGTGATGTCCGACCTTTCTGGTAAGTCAGAAGTAAAAAAGACCGACATCGCCGAACGGAAGTTCCTCGAAATTGATGTCGACAACTTTGACGAACGCATGAAGGCAATCAAACCAAGGGTCGCGTTTGAAGTACCTAATACGCTGACGGGTGATGGGAACCTAAAAGTCGATATGTCCTTCGACAGCATGGACGATTTCTCGCCGGCCGCCGTCGCGCGAAAGTCCGAAGGACTCAGGCAACTCTTCGAGGCACGTACGCAACTTTCCAATCTGATGACCTATATGGATGGCAAGTCTGGCGCGGAAGACCTCATTGCGAAAGCGCTAGGTAGCCCTGAGTTACTCAAAGCTTTAGCGTCTGCGCCGAAGCCGAGCGACGACACTGCGCGAGGAGAGGATTAAGCCATGGCAACTTCACAAACGAGTAGCGAAGCCGCCGAAGGTGCAATACAAAATCTCGAAGCAAGCGAATTCACCGCGCTGCTAAGTAAGCAGATCAAGCCAAAATCTGATTCGGCGCGAGACGAGGTGTCGCGAGCGGTGCGGACGCTTGCCGAGCAGGCGATATCCGCATCGGTGACGATTGCCGCTGACGTCACGCAAACGATTAAGGACATCATCGCGGAAATCGATCGCAAGTTGAGTGACCAAGTCAATCAAATCCTGCACCATCCCGAGTTTCAGCAACTCGAGGCGGCGTGGCGCGGATTGCATTACCTCATCAACAACACCGAAACCGATGAGATGCTCAAGATTCGCGTACTCAACGTGTCCAAGAATGAAGTTCATAAAACGCTCAAGAAATTCAAGGGTACGGCCTGGGATCAGAGCCCGTTGTTCAAGAAAATGTACGAGCAGGAATATGGCCAGTTCGGTGGTGAACCTTATGGGTGCCTGGTCGCGGACTACTATTTTGATCATAGCCCGCCGGACGTCGAGTTCTTAGCGGAAATCGCCAAGATCTCCGCGGCCGCGCACTGCCCGTTCATTTCCGCGGTGGCGCCGGATACCTTACAGATGGATTCCTGGCAGGAGCTGGCTAATCCACGAGATTTGACCAAGATTTTCCAAACACCGGAGTACGCGGCGTGGAATTCCTTGCGACAATCCGACGATGCCAAGTATCTCGGGCTCGCCATGCCCCGGTTTCTATCGCGCCTGCCTTATGGCAGTAAGACTGAACCCGTCGACGAATTCGACTTTGAAGAGGATACCGGAACCGGCGAGCATGGTTGCTACGTCTGGAACAACGCGGCTTACGCAATGGCGGTCAATATCAATCGTTCGTTCAAGATTTACGGCTGGTGCTCCCGCATCCGAGGCATTGAATCGGGTGGCGCGGTGGAGGGTTTACCGGCGCACACATTTCCCACGGATGATGGCGGCGTGGACTTGAAATGTCCGACTGAGATCGCAATCTCCGATCGGCGCGAGGCAGAGTTGGCTAAGAACGGATTCATGCCGCTGATCCACAAGAAGAACACCGACTTCGCCGCGTTCATCGGGGCACAATCGTTGCATAAGCCCGCCGAATACGAAGACGCGGATGCCACCGCGAATGCCAATCTTGGTGCACGGCTTCCTTATCTTTTTTCGACCTGCCGGTTCGCACACTATCTAAAATGTATCGTGCGCGACAAGGTCGGATCGTTCAAGGAACGCGACGAAATGCAGAAGTGGCTGCAAGGTTGGATCACTCAATATGTTGACGGTGACCCTGAGAACTCCAGCGAATCGGCAAAGGCGGAGCGGCCGTTGGCGGAAGCAGAGGTGGTCGTCGAAGAAGTAGAGGGTAACCCCGGCTATTACGCGGCGAAGTTTTTCATGCGGCCACATTACCAGCTGGAGGGCTTGACTGCCTCGTTACGATTGGTATCAAAGCTGCCATCGGCGAAGGGTGCTTAACGGAGATAGTTTGCATCATTTGATGATTTTCTCGGACAAACTGACCATCTATGAATAAGGAGATTGATCATGGCCGTAGACATGTTCTTGAACATCGACGACAAGAAAGTTAAGGGCGAGTCACAAGACGATAAGCATAAAGACGAAATTGACGTTCTGGCATGGGCATGGGGGGTGTCGCAAGGCGGCACTACCCATCTGGGCTCCGGCGGGGGCTCAGGTAAGGCGAGTTTCCAGGATATTTCGATCACCAAGTGGGTCGACAAGTCTTCGCCAAATCTCCTCTCTGCGTGTTCCGTCGGCGATCACTACGGCAAGGTGTTGTTGACCGTGCGCAAGGCGGGTGGCAAGAATCCCCTGGAGTACATCAAGATTGAAATGAAGGATGTCATCGTAACCTCGATCAGCACCGGCGGTTCGGGCGGTGAAGATCGTTTGACCGAAAACGTTTCGCTCAATTTCGCCAAGTTCGAGTACAACTACACTCCGCAGAAGAAAGACGGTACAGGAGATTCGACTATACCCTTCGGATACGACATCGCGGCGAACAAGAAGACGAAATAGGCATGCTTGATGCCCACATTGACGCTGCCGCCAATGTGGGCATGGCCCGTCGGGTTCCCCGTGGCCTACATGACCATCCACATCCATTCGATATATGGAACTCCGAGCGGTATGCCGATCTATGAGTCAGGCTGAAGAATTTCTCAGAGACGGAAACCTGCAGGAGGCGTTGAACACCCTGCAAGCCGCTGTGCGCAAGCAACCCGCCAAAGCCGAATTGCGTACCTTTTTATTTCAGCTATTGTCGGTGCTAGGCAACTGGGACCGCGCACTTGCCCAACTTGACGTCGTGGGCGAGCTTGAGGCCGCGACGCTGCCGATGGTGCACACTTATCGCTCCGCATTGGCCTGCGAGGCCTTGCGCAAAGAGATCTACAACGGGCACAAACGTCCGGTTCTTTTCGGTGAACCGGACCAATGGATTGCCTTGCTTATGGAGGCATTGGCTCTCGACCGCGCGGGTAATCTGGCGGGCGCACAATCCACCCGAGAAGCTGCATTCGAAGCCGCACCAGCCACGGTGGGCACCATCGACGGTGCGGCTTTCAGCTGGATAGCCGACGCCGACCAGCGTCTCGGGCCGATCCTCGAATGTGTTATGAACGGCAACTTCTACTGGATCCCTTTTTATCGCATTCAACGTATCCAGTTCGACGCGCCGGTTGATTTGCGCGATTTCGTGTGGATGCCTGCAGAATTCACCTGGGTAAATGGCGGACAGGCGGTCGGACTAATCCCTACGCGATATCCGGATACCGAAAACAGCGGTGACGCGCAATTGATGCTGGCGCGCAAGACTGACTGGAGGAAAGTCGGCGCAGGTGTCTACACCGGGCTTGGTCAGCGTATGCTGGTAACCGATGTCGGTGAGTATCCGCTGCTCGATTGCCGTAGAATTGTACTCGAGGTCGAAACGCCACCGGGCAGTATTTCCTGATTGCCCTTGATCAGGCGAGCTGCTGTGCGCACCTAGAGCCGATTACACGAGATCTGCGAAACGCGGACATGGCTGAACATACGAATAGGGAGCGTCTACAGCCGTCATTGCTTGATCGATTAACCGACGATGCGCCCGACAAGACAACTGAGTCGCGCGATCAACGTGTGCTTTCTTTGCAGCGATTGCGCGCGAGCGTGCTGCGTGACCTGGGTTGGTTGCTGAATACAGTGAACTTGTCCGCGGTGAACGATCTAAGCGACTACCCTGAATTGGCAAACTCAGTGCTGAACTACGGCGTTCCCGATTTGGCCGGCCACACGGCTTCCTCGGTGGACGTCTTCGCACTCGAACGATTGCTCAAGGAATCGATTGTTCGCTTTGAGCCGCGCCTGGTTAACCGCAAGTTGAAAGTGAAGCTCGACGTCACTAACCCAATCGACCATAACACGATGGTCTTCATCATCAATTGCGACCTGTGGGCGCAGCCGGTCGCGTTGAATATGGATCTCAAGACTGAAGTCGATCTTGAACTCGGCCACGTGGAAGTGAGTGTGCGCGCTGCGCGGGCGAACCGTTGACATGGATCCGCGCCTGCTCCGCTACTACAACAGCGAGCTCGCATTTATGCGCGAGATGGGTGCGGAATTTGCTCGGGAGTTCCCCAAGGTAGCGGGACGGCTCGGTCTGGAAGGACTGGAGTGTGCCGATCCCTATGCGGAGCGGCTGCTTGAAGGCTTTGCGTTTCTTGCCGCGCGCGTCCATCTGCGGCTCGACGCCGAGTTTCCGCGTTTCACCCAACGGCTGCTGGAAATTACCTTGCCGCACTATCTGGCGCCGACGCCAGCTGGCGCGGTGGTGCAATTCCACCCGGATTTGCGCGAGGACAGTCTTGTCGAGGGTGTCAAGGTGCCGCGTGGGACAGGTCTTCGCAGCCTGGTGGGGAAAGACGAACAAACTGCTTGCGAGTTTCGAACCTGCCACGAGCTGACGCTGAATCCATTGACTTTGGTCGAAACCGAATATCTGCCGACACCGGCAAGCATCACCACGCTCGGGATGCCCGCAATTCCGCACATGCGTGCCGCTGTTCGCTTGCGTTTCCAATTGCCAGCCGGCATCAAGGGCAAGGCGCTCAAGATCGACGTGGTACCCTTGTTCATCCCTGCCAGTGACAGGGTCAGCGCGCGTTTACATGAGCTGTTATCGACCTCGACAGTTGCGTTGGTGGTGCGTTCCGGCGAGCGCGGTGCCGTGCGTCATGACGTTCTGCCGGCCTCGCACCTGCGTCCACTCGGATTTGGCGACGAAGAAGCCATGCTACCGGTGGGACCACGCACCTTCCAGGGCTATCGCCTGCTGCAGGAGTATTTCTTGTTACCGGAACGCTTCCAGTTTGTCGAATTGGCGGCACTGAGTAGGGCACTGCGGCGGGTTGATGCCGAATCCTTTGAGATATTCCTCGTCTGCTCGCGCGGCGAGGTCCTGCTCGAACACACTCTGGCGCCGACCCATTTCGCGTTGAACTGCGCACCGGCGATCAATCTGTTCCCGCGCGATTGTGACCGCATCCACATTAGCAACCGCGATCATGAACACCACGTACTGCCTGATCGCACTCGCCCGATGGATTTCGAGGTGTACCAGATCACCAACGTGGACGGAATCGGGGTGAATAGTGAACAGCGCCAGACGTTTGCTCCTTTCTACAGCACGCATGACGTAGCCTACCAGGCGGACGACAGCGCCTACTACATGGCAAATCGATTGCCAAGACGTTATTCGGATAAGCAGCGCCGCGAAGGGCCTCGTTCGAGTTACATCGGCAGCGAAGTCTACTTGTCACTGGTCGATGCCAAGGAAGCGCCCTACCGCGCCGATCTGCACCAACTCGCGGTGCGGGCCTTGTGCACCAACAGGGATTTGCCGCTACACATGCCGGTCGGCCGCGGCGAAACGGATTTCACCGTCGGCATCGGTTTGCCACTGGAAAGCGTGCGCTGCCTGGTCGGGCCAAGCAAGCCGCGTCCGGCTTGGCCAGAAGGCCAAACGACCTGGCGCTTGGTCAGTCATCTGAGTCTCAACTACCTCTCGTTGCTTGACAGCGATCCGCAGCATGGTGCCGAAAGCTTGCGCGGGCTGCTCGCTTTGTATGGTGACATGGCGGATAACCACGTGCAGAAACAGGTCGAAGGGGTCCGTCATGTCGGGGTCGAAACGGTTACGCGCCGCATGCCGGTGCCCGGGCCCATCGCCTTTGGTCGTGGTCTGGAAATCACGTTGGTCTTGGACGACGCGGCTTTCGAAGGGGGAAATCCGTACTTGTTGGGTGCGGTACTCGAACAGTTTTTCGCCCGCTATGCGTCGATTAATTCGTTCACGCAGACGGTTTTGCGCTCAACCGACCGTGGGGAGATCATGCGATGGCCCGTTCGCAGCGGTCGGCGGACGCGGCTTTAAGCCTGCTCGCGGCGCTGGAGACGGCGCCGGGCGAGTTCGACTTCTACCAGGCGTTACGCCTGCTCGAAGCCGCTTACCCGGATCGTCCACGACTCGGGCGGTCGAAACGGCCGGCTGACGACGCCGTAAGATTGGGACAGAGCCCCGAGCTGTCCTTCGCGCCGCGCAGCGTAGCTGGGCTCGTGCGCAATTCCTCCGGCGGTCCGCCGCGATTGGACGTCTTGTTTTTCGGTCTGTTCGGTCCGAACGGACCGCTGCCGCTGCACATGACCGAGTACGTGCGCGACCGCCTGCGTAACTTCGACGATGCGACCTGGGTTGGCTTTGCCAATTTGTTTCACCATCGCATGTTGTCGATGTTCTATCGTGCTTGGGCCGACGCGCAGCCTACTGTCAGTTACGACCGTTTGGACGAAGACCAATTCGGCCGCTTCGTCGCTTCGCTGGTCGGTTATGGTTTGCCCTGCTTCACAGGACGCGACTGGCTACCTGAAACAGCCCGCGCTTACTACAGCGGGTGGTTCAGTACGGCGGTACGCAGCGCCGACGGGTTGCAGGCAATCGCACACGATTTTTTCCAATTGCCGGTTGATATTGAGGAATTCATCGGGCATTGGATCCACTTGCCCATTGAAAGCTGCTGCCGCCTCGGCGAATCGCCTCAAACCGGCGCGCTCGGACTGACCGCAACGATTGGGGCCAAGGTATGGGATTGCCAATTCAAGTTCCGGCTCATATTCGGGCCGTTGATGCTGGCCGAATATCAGCGTCTGCTGCCTGGCGGCGATACGCTCAAGTGCCTCGATGCTCTGGTGCGCAATTACATCGGAGATGAGTTCGACTGGGATTTGAATTTGATTCTTAAACCTGAACAAGTTCCTCGACTAACACTCGGCGGTAGCCAACAGCTCGGTTGGACGAGTTGGTTGGGCACACGTCATTCCACGCAGCCGGCGGGCGATCTCTTTCTCGATCCCAAGCAGCGGTTCTAGCGTTGGACAAGCCGCGGCGAGAACGCTGAAAATGCTATCGGCCGCCAGGTTTGGAATGGGCCGGGTTATGGGTGCTGGGCGCGCTGCCGTCGAAGGCGGCGTGGAGAACTGAAACGGCGTTCGCGGAGAGACGAGCGGGCCAAGCTACATCGATTCTGAAAAGGATAGCGCCATGTCTGAGATAGGTCGAGCCGCCTTGTTCGGAAAATTGAACGCGGTCGGGTATAAATCGGTAGAAGCCGCCACGGTATTCTGTAAGGTACGCGGCAACCCCTACGTCGAACTGGTCCATTGGATCCATCAGCTCCTGCAGCATCCCGATACGGATCTGCACCGTATCATGCGCCATTTCGGCATCGACGACGCACGCTTGCTCAAGGACCTTACCGCAGTCCTCGACAGCCTCCCGCGTGGTGCGACGTCGATTTCGGATCTGTCCTCGCACCTCGACCAGGCGGTGGAAAGAGGCTGGGTCTATGGCACGCTGATGTTCGGCGAGCAGCAGGTTCGGACTGGCCATCTTATCGTCGGAATTTTGAAGACGCGGGGTCTCGATCATGTTCTGACCGGTCTTTCGAGCGAGTTCAGCAAAATCAAACTAGAACAACTCACTGACGAATTCCATGCGATAGCGGGCAGTTCCAGCGAAGCAAGCATGGTGGCAACCGATGGCTCCGCGGTTGGTGATGGCGTGGCGCCTGGCGAGACCTCGGGTGCCATGACGCCGGCGCAGATGGGTAAGGGCGAAGCACTCAGCAAATTCACTCAGGATCTGACGGCCCAGGCGCAGGCCGGCAACATCGACCCAGTCGTAGGTCGCGACGAGGAGATTCGGCAAATTGTCGACATCCTGATGCGCCGGCGTCAGAACAACCCCCTGCTTACCGGTGAGGCCGGCGTCGGTAAGACCGCGGTCGTCGAAGGTTTCGCACTGCGCATCGCACGCGGCGATGTGCCGCCTGCCCTGCAAGGTGTGCGGCTGTTGTCGCTGGATATTGGCTTGTTGCAGGCGGGGGCCAGCATGAAGGGCGAGTTCGAAAATCGTCTGCGCCAGGTAATCGATGAAGTGCAGTCCTCGGAACGTCCGATTATTCTCTTCATCGACGAGGCGCATACCTTGATCGGTGCTGGTGGCGCCGCAGGTACCGGTGATGCCGCCAATCTGCTCAAGCCAGCGCTCGCCCGCGGCGAGCTACGCACAGTCGCCGCCACGACCTGGGCCGAATATAAGAAGCACATCGAAAAGGACCCGGCACTGACGCGTCGTTTCCAGGTCGTGCAGGTGCTGGAGCCATCGGAAGAGAAGGCGATCCTGATGATGCGGGGTTTGGCCTCGACGATGGAGAAGCACCACCAAGTTCAGTTGCTCGACGGGGCACTGGAAAGTGCCGTGCGGCTATCGCATCGATACATTCCTGCTCGACAATTACCGGACAAATGCGTCAGCCTGTTGGATACGGCCTGTGCGCGGGTTGCGATCAGCCAGCATGCGGTGCCCGCGGCTGTCGATGACACACGAAAGCGGATCGAAGCGCTGGAGACCGAACTCGAGATTATCGACCGCGAAACGAGCGTTGGCGTTGATACCGCCACGCGCAAAGCACGTGCAGACAAGGCACTGGCCGAACAGCACGAACGCCTTGCAGGACTAGAACAGCGTTGGGAAGCGGAAAAAGCGCTGGTCGGGAAGATACTCGGTCTCCGACGTCAATTACGAGGCGTCAGCGCGCCGGTCGAAGGCACCGGTAGCGATCTCGAGCGCGCGGCTGACGAAAGCGCAATGGCGGCTAAAACGGCGCCGGTCGCTGCCGCGACCCGCACGAACTGGTTGGACGAACTCACGCTATTGCAGGGTGAACTCAGCGATCTGCAAGGCGAGGAGCCACTGATCCTACCGACCGTGGACGAGCAAGCGGTGGGCTCGGTGGTACAGGATTGGACCGGGATCCCGGTCGGGCGCATGGTGAAGAATGAACTCGAGGCTGTGCTGAATCTTGCCGACCATCTGAATAAGCGCATCATCGGCCAGCGACATGCGCTGGAGATGATTGCCAAACGCATTCAGACGAACCGCGCACATCTCGACAATCCGAACAAGCCGATCGGTGTGTTCATGCTGGCCGGCACCTCCGGGGTCGGCAAGACGGAGACGGCGCTGGCGCTCGCTGAAGCGCTGTACGGCGGAGAGCAGAACGTCATCACGATCAACATGAGTGAATTTCAGGAAGCGCACACTGTATCGACCTTGAAGGGCGCTCCGCCCGGATACGTTGGCTATGGCGAAGGCGGCGTACTGACCGAGGCAGTGCGCCGTCGGCCCTACAGTATCTTGTTGTTGGATGAAGTCGAGAAAGCCCATCCCGACGTGCACGAGATCTTCTTTCAAGTGTTTGACAAGGGTGTCATGGAGGATGGCGAAGGGCGTCTCATCGATTTCAAGAATACCTTGATTCTCCTTACTACGAATGTGGGTACTGACCTGATCACGAAGCTGTGCAAGGATCCCGATCTCATGCCGGAGCCGGAAGGGATCGCTAGCGCACTACGAGAACCACTGTTGAAGGTTTTTCCCCCCGCCTTGCTGGGCCGTCTGGTCGTCATTCCTTACTACCCGCTTAGTGACGAGATGATCCGCGCGATCGCGCGCTTGCAGCTTGGACGCATCGGTCAACGCGTCGCGGCGCATTACGACGTGCCGTTTACCTATGACGACGCGGTGCTCGCGCTGATCGGCGAGCGCTGTACCGAGCTTGAAAGCGGCGGCCGGATGATAGATGCCATCCTAACCAATAATCTGTTGCCTGCCATGAGTCAGGAATGTCTCAAACGTGTGATCGAAGGGAACGCGATCAAGAAGGTCCATGTCTCGGTAAGGGACAGTGAATTCATTTATGCTTTTGATTGACCAACGAAATTGTTACCACGCATCGCGTTCGGGACAAGGAAAATTGGAGGTAAGCCAGTATGCCCCCGGCAGCACGGATCACCGATATGCATACCTGTCCGATGGTGACGGGTGTCGTGCCCCACGTCGGCGGCCCGATCATTAAGGGCCATCCGACCGTGATGATAGCGAAGATGCCCGCGGCGCGGGTTGCCGATATGGTGACCTGTGTGGGCCCGCCGGATGTCATCGTTAAAGGCTCGGCCACCGTTATGATTGGTAAAATGCCCGCGGCGCGTATGGGTGACAATACCGCGCACGGTGGTGTTATCGTCCTAGGTGCTCCGACTGTCATGATCGGAGGCTGAGCGGTACGTTATGGACACGGGCGTATTCGATCAGCCCGCTGACGGCGAAACCGCGGTGGTTAAAATCGCGCATGCGCTTGAGCACGCCAGCGCTATGCAGGAACGCGGTGAACTCGCTCAAGCGCGCGCAGTTTTCGATGCGATCCTGGGAGTCATCCCGGAACATCCGACGGCGCTCAATTTCCTGGGCATACTTGAGTATCAGAGTGGCGATCTCCCTGCCGCCTTGGCGCGTCTCGAACGTAGCATCGAGGTCGATCCCAACTATATCGACGCGCATAATAATCTTGGCAACATTTACCGCGAATGCGCGCGCATTTCGGATGCACAACGCTGCTACGAACGCGCGCTGGTGCTAGACCCGGATTTCCCGAGTGCGCTGTGGAATCTCGCCGAAATTCATCGGAAGTCAGGCGACTATGCGCGCGCAATCCCGCTGTATCGCAAAACGGCGGCAGGCTGGCCAAATAATCCACGTATGCTGGAGACGCTCGGTGTATGCCTGCGCCTTGGCGGGCTGACCGAACAGGCGGTCGAGGTGTTCGAGCAATGGCTCGCGGTCGATCCTACGAGTCCGAAAGCACGCCACCTGCTAGCGGCGGCCTCCGGGCGCGATGTTCCGGGACGGGCTGCTGATGGCTATGTGCGTGAATTGTTCGACGGCTTTGCACATAAGTTCGACGAACGCTTGGCGAAGCTCGATTATCGCGCGCCACAACTGGTTGCAGGTCAAGTTCAACGTGTATATGGCACTCCCGCCGCGCAACTGCAGGTACTCGACCTGGGCTGTGGTACGGGTCTATGTGGTGGTGCTTTGCGCCCCTACGCCGCGCTCTTGATTGGCATTGATCTGTCGAAAGGAATGCTCGAATGCGCGGCGCGACGGGAATGTTACGACCAACTGGTCGAATGCGAGTTGACCACCTACCTCGCCGATTGCGCGTCGCCGATGGACCTCATCGTTTGTACCGACACCCTGTGTTATCTTGGAGATCTTGACGCGTTCTTCGTCCATGCCGCGCGCTGTCTCAAGGCCGGTGGACGGCTCATTTTTACTGTCGAATCGAGCGCGGGCTACGATACTCAGGACTACCGATTGTGCCCACACGGACGTTACAGCCACGCGCACGATTATCTGCAGCGCAGTGCGACGCAGACCGGGCTGCGCTTTGATGCATTCGAACAACACGCATTGCGAAAGGAAGATGGCCGCCCTGTCCACGGCTTTCTTGCCGTTGCCACGCCTAATCCTGAGCAACCCGAGAGCCGCTAATCAAAGGGACTGACGCAATGTCCACAGAAAATTCCCGACTGGAAATGCAACAGCAAGAACGGCCGTTCCGGGCGGAGCTACCGCCGGGTACAGATTTGTTCTTGTTGTCCATGCGTGCCGAGGAAGGTCTGAGTCACCTGTTCCGTTTCGAATTGACACTGGTCAGCGAGAGCGAGGATATCGATCTGGAAGAATTACTGGAGAAACCCGTCACCGTAACCGCCGAGTCGGATTCGACGCGCTATTTCCATGGACTCATCGCTGAGTGCGAGTATCTGGGCATGGAATTCGAACTGTTTCGTTATCGCGTGGTGCTTCGGCCGCAATTATGGTTTCTGAGTCACACGAGTGATTGCCGGATTTTTCAGGAAAAAACCGTGCCTGATATCGTCAGGCAGCTGGCGCAGGAACAAGGCATGGTGATCAGTACTGCTGGCTTATCCGAAAGTTATCCTGCGCGAGCGTACTGCGTGCAATATCGTGAATCGACCCGGGCCTTCATCTGTCGGCTACTCGAGGAAGAAGGCATCTACTACTTTTTCAAGCATGAGCGGGGCAAGCATACGTTGAATTTGGCGGATTCACGCAGCGCTCACGTTACCGATTTAGGGGGTGTCGCCTACCAGCCACCTGGTTCCGAGCGCCGCAAAGAATACGTCTATGCGTGGACGGTGGCGCGCTCGATCCGATCGGCCAAATATGTAATCAGCGATTACGATTTCGTCAAGCCGGCGACCAGCTTGCTGGAAAGTCACAATGAAAAAGAACCGGGCTCGTACGAACTCTACGATTTTCCCGGTGAGTACACGGAATCCAGCGACGGCCGGCGATACGCGAAAGTGCGCATCGAAGAGAACCAGGCCGATCGCTGTCTCGCCAGGGGCCGCTGTAACCACAGTAAATGGGCCAGCGGCGCGCTTTTCACGCTACAAGGCAATCCACGCGCGGATCAGGACAAGGAATACTTAATCGTGTCCGTGTATTTGAGCCTTGGCAACCCACCTTATGAGAGCGGTGATACCGCCACAGATCTGCATTTTGAGGTTGACTTCACAGTACTTGAGGCGGCCGCGCCTTACCGGCCGCCACGAATCACACCGCGTCCGGTGGTCGGGGGGCCACAAACGGCCGTCGTCGTAGGGCCGAGTGGGGAGGAGATCCATACCGACGAGCACGGCCGCGTGAAATTGCATTTCCACTGGGATCGCCACGACAAGAAGGACCAGGACAGCTCATGCTGGATCCGCGTTGCACAGTTGTGGGCCGGTAAGCGTTGGGGCGGCATCTGGCTGCCACGGATCGGGGATGAGGTGATTGTCGACTTTCTCGAAGGCGATCCGGATCAACCAATCGTGACCGGGCGCGTATACAACGGCGACAACAAACCGCCCTATGCGCTGCCCGCCAATAAAACGCAGTCGGGCCTTATCAGTAATTCGAGTAAGGACGGGTCGAAATCAAACGCCAACGAATTGCGTTTCGAGGATAAAAAAGATTCCGAGCAGGTGTACTTTCATGCGGAGAAGGACTTTGAACGCGTGGTTGAGAATGATGACACGTTGAAAATCGGATTCGATAAGAAGGACCCGGGTGATCAGAAAATCGATATCTACAATCACCGCACCACGACGCTCGACCAGGGCAACGATAAGTTGCAGGTAAAAACCGGTAATCGCACCATACTCATCGACAAGGGAAATCACGACCTTACTGTCGAAATGGGAGATCATTCCATTAACGTGAATGCCGGCAAAAGCACAATCCTGGCGATGCAATCGATCGAGCTGAAAGTCGGGCCGAGCACGATTAAGCTGACCCCGTCATCGATCGAAATCAAATCGCCTATGATCAGGATCCGGGCTACAGGGATGGCGGAACTTAAGAGTTCGATGACTACGGTGTCCGGCGACGGGTTGCTGACCCTGAAGGGTGGCATCGTGATGATCAACTGAAGATGACGACCATGGACCTCGGCAGCTTAAAAAAAATCAGCGCGCCGAAAGCAGCGCCGCTTGTTACTGGCAGCCCGCTTGCCGAAGAGCTGGCGCCACTGCTCGCTGACGATCCCGCGCCGAACACACTATTGATCCGTCTGGTTGACGCGGGACGCCTCCTCGAAGCGGCCCGTTTTCTGATCCTTGCGTTACCGACGCGCGAAACAACGTGGTTGGCCTGTCTGGCGGCACGCTTGGCTGCCGAATCCACGCCACTCAATGAGAGAGATGGCGAAGCCTTGGTAGCAGCCGAGAAGTGGGTGTTCGAGCCGACCGAAGAGAACCGCCGCGCGGCCAAGCGCGCGCTGGAGGATTCGGAGTACTCGACGCCGGCAGCGCTTGCCGCGATGGCCGCTTTCTATTCAGGCGGCAACGTCGCCGCGCCAGATCTGCCCGAGCTACTGGCATCGCCGGGAGTCTGCGCGAAACTGGCCGACGCGGCCACCGCATTGGCCTCGATAGACGAAAGC
>LADL02001069.1_pt1 | contig 20777 bp, 23 predicted proteins | sample 619721 | NCBI WGS metagenome assembly LADL02 (sample SAMN03397408, study PRJNA257561) | rock porewater metagenome | biome: terrestrial; feature: Opalinus Clay rock; material: porewater; isolation source: Opalinus Clay rock porewater BRC-3 borehole | place: Switzerland: Mt Terri URL, St-Ursanne ...
TGCCAGGGCATTATAGCCAGGGACTTCGCCGGTAAAAAAATCCGGTACCATGTTGTGAACGGAAACGCCACCCCGGTGACTGCCCTCAGTTATCCGTCCGGCGAGACCGCGGCAGCCTGGCTTGATGAAAACGCTGCTTCCAGGTACGCTCTCCTTGTGCTTAAATACAAGGACTCTGACAAGACGGTTAAGCGCATGGAGTTGGCCACAGTTGCGGCGGCCGGGTACTACTCAGAAACCGGATCGGCTGTTACCCTGGCTGCAGCTGATGGCCTGGCCGCTAGCGACAAGGCCGTTGTGGTTTATCTGGTATAAGGAGGCTCTCTAATGAGCGAGCTAACTAATGAAATGGTGGGGCGGCGATATGAAATCGTCGCCTCTGGCACTTATACACCGGAGATTCCTGGTTTGCCCGGGCTTACCTTTGTTAAGCTGGGCCTTAAAGAGCGGGGGGCATCATCCCGGGCATACAGCTCAAAACTGAAGGAACTTATGGCCGCTGGCGGTTACTTTTCCGAGGCACTTCTGCCTTCTGTGCTTGAAAGGACTTGTCGTGATAATGGCATTGAAATGGTTGTATTGCGGAAGCAGCGCGACATTATAAAGAGGCTTTACGACAATATTCCCCCCGACATAGCCGCCCTCATCGACAAGCTGACCGACGAGGAAGTAGCGCTCCTTTCTCCGGAGGAGCTAGAAGATCGTGGCAAGGCTATAGAAGATCGCGGCCGGCGGTTCGGTGAATTCGCGGAGAGTTTCTATACCGATGAGGACCGGGCTGTTTTTGAGCAGGCCCGGCAGATTGAACAGCTTGAGCAGCACCTCAGGGCAAATACTGCCGAGCACCACTCCCGGAAACATCAAATGGAAACTGAGATTTTATTATGTGCCCGTCGTTCCGACGATACCGAAAAGCCATATTTCTCCTGCATAGAGGACATACAGGACCTGGAAGACCGGAATCGCAATGCCCTGGTGCAGCTTTATATGAAGTGGAAACAGTTCAAGGAGGGACTTCTTCCGGACTTTTTTCGTCCCGATAATTCTAACCTGCAATGAGTGGGTGGAAGCCTGGAGGGCTAATGGAGAGGGGCATGTTTTCCCTGGTCCGCCGGCAGAGTGGACAGCTGATCAGCGGCGCCTAGTGTCGCTGACAAAAGAATATGGGGCGGCTTTTACCGCCCTGTCTATGAGGGGTCATGAGCCGCCAAAGCAGGAGATTTTGGAAGATTACCGGCGTTTTAGGGAGTGGTGGGGTGCATACAGTGAGAATCCGGAGATTGGGGAGAATCCCTATAAAAAATACAGTGAAGGGTTTAGTGTTAAGAGGTAGGTACCTCACCCAACCTGTAAGCCTTACCATCTTTAATTGCCAATTGTTGTTTACATTTCAAATGCTTTATAGGTCCATTAACTGGTTCAACCTCAAACTCTTCGGCGCAGTAAGGACAGCTTATTTTAATCCATTGAATAGACTGCTCTCTACCTTTGCTAGCCATGTAAAAAACAAAAGCAATTACTGGTCCGCCAACAATAAGAAAAGTAGAAAAGAATGTAAAGCCCATAAGTAAAAGCATAATGCCAAATATGGGCAAAACCGAGCCAGCAATTACTATGCTAGTATTGTTTGCACTAAAATCATCCTTAGTCATACAATCATCCCTTTCATAAAATTTAATAATTTATTCTGTTGAAATACCCCAATCTCCTTTGTCTTATAATGTCGAATAATCCAGTTAAGTTCTTGCTGCAGGCACCTGTTCGCGACGGGGGCGGGGGTAAGCCCACCCGCTAGCCTGCATTTTTATATATTATGGGCAGCACATGGGCGGTGCTTTCACTAATTTGGGGTGAGAGCATGTCAGAAGCAGTATTAAAGGCCACCATAAAAGCCTATGACGAATTCACGCAACAATTCCAAAAGTTTCAGACGGAGCTAAGACGGACGGACCAGACCCAGAAGCAAACTGCCCAAGGGACTGATCAGCTCAACAGGTCCACTTCCAGTTTTCTTCAAACCATAGGACAGGTGGGCGCACTTTACGCCTTCCAGCGGGGACTTCAGGATGTTATGGGCACCGGTCGGGAGTTTCAACTCACCATTCGTCAGGCCCAGGCTGTAACCGATGATTTCACCAGTAAACTCCGCGACATGGCCATGGCCACCAAGGGAGGGAGCCTTGATGTGTATGGCCCGACCGAGCAAGCAAAGGCCTACCGAGAACTGGGGCAAGCCGGGGCCTCAACCAATGAGATTATGGCTGCCACTCCCGAGATTTTGAAGTTTGGCTCCGCCGCCATGCTGGACTTGGAGAAATCAGCCAGCGGTGTTCTGGCTACTGCCAAATCATTTAATATTGACCTTACGGCTACCAAGCAGATAACAGACGCGTACACCGAAGCCATGAACCGCGGCGCTCTTGCCGGTCAGGACTTTCAATGGATTATGGGTTCCACCGGCGCTGTTGCGAAGATGGCCGGCCAGGACTTTCGGGAGATCCTTTCTGTCGGCGCTGTAATGCGTGACTCAGGGATTCAAGCCCAGGACGCTGGTACCTCCATAAAAGCAGCGCTGCTGCAACTTATCAACCCGACCAAAGAAGCCAGCGACACCATGAAGGCTCTGGGCGTCGATGTCTATGATACCAGTGGGAAAATGAAACAGTGGTCGGAAATTACGGCTGAATTCGAGCGTGTCCTTGCCCCTTTTAACGAGCAGTCCAGAAACCTTGCTTTAACTACTATATTTGGCTCTGACGGCATCAGAGCTATGGCCACCAGTATCAACAAGGGAAGCGGTTATCTCCAGGATTTCACCCAGGGGTTAAAAAATGCTGACGGTGCTACTCATAAAATGGCTTCGTCCATGTCAGATACATTCGATGGGGCAATCAAGAAAACCAATGCGAGCTTGGAGCGAGCAAAAATCCTGCTTTTTGAGGACTTTGCCAATAGTTCAGTGGGTTTTTTGCAGTCTATTAATGCACTTATAACCGGCTTCAATAATGTAGATGAGAGTACTCGGAAAGCCATAGAGTTGCTTGTCGGTTCGATGGGACTTGTTGTTGCCTTTGGATTGGTAGCCTCTGTTATCAGAATGGCTGTAATACCTGCCTTTCAGGCAATGGGAGTTACTGCGTCAGCTGCCCTTGGTCCCTGGGGACTTCTGATTGCAGGCGTTGCCTCACTGACCGGGGTGCTCTTGACAGCAGAGATTGTCGCAGCGGCAGAGCGAGCTGAAATGGAGGAGCAGAACAAGGCCATTATCCAGGTAGGGGAAAGATACGAAGCCCTTACCAAAAAACTGGACACGCTCACCAAAGGTACCGATGAATACAAACGTACCCAGGAGCAGATAAACAGCCTTCTTCCGGAAATAGAACGCCTTATGCCCGGGGTTATATCTCAGTATGATGCTGAGGGCCGGGCTATTGGTGTTGTAAATGATCAATTAAGAGAAAATATAAGGCTTTCCAGGGCAGCTATACTCGAAGATGCAAGAAAAAAATCCATTGAAGCAACAACAAAGGAAGCTGAGCTGGAAAAAGAGATCAGACGTTTGTCGGGTGCTTCGGATAATCCTGCAGAATACGATGTTTGGGGAGCAATAGCATTTACCGGTGGAGATCCCGGCCTGGCTAAGGAAAGAGAAAAGCTCAGAGGTGAACTTGTCAAAATACAGGCTGAAGGACGTAGAGCCACCGCCATCCTAGAGGGCGCTGGATATAGTGCAGATGAGGATATCATTTCAAGGCTCACCACAAAAACCCCTCCTTCCGGTAACAAAACATTCACTTTACCGGACAAAGACAAGAAAGGGAAAACCGCCGAAGATATTGCCAAAGAAGCATTCGAGGCCTCCCGTAAGTGGATCGAATATAAAAAGGCACTAAATCAGCTTTCTGCCGAAGAAGAGGTAGCGGCCTGGGAAAGAGTAGCCGCCCGATACGCCGAGTGGACCGACGAGCGCATGGAGGCCGATGTAGGACTCTATCAAGCCAAACAAAGACTTATTAATGATGCTTATTCGGAAGCAATGGACCTGATGCGCCATGAAGTTAACATGGCCAGGATGGGTACCGATCAGCAAATTGCCTATTTAGAAAAGCTGCGCACTGCTCACCAGTGGAGCATCCAGCAAATGAGGGAGATCGAAGAGGATCTGTATCGCCTCCGGAAGCAGCAGCTCTCTGAATATATTTCCCGCCTGGATGACGAGTACAGGTCAAGTCTAGCTGCCATTGATAACCGGACTAAAGCCAGTATACAGGCTATACAGGGACAGATTGACTCCCTGGACCAGGAAGGCAAAACCCAGGACCGGGAAAATGCTTTAAGAAAACATAACGATAGACTGGCAAAGCTGCAGAAAGACCGTCAATACCACGAAATCAGGTCAGGTGAGGACCACCGGAAGGCTGTATCCGACATTGACGACGAAATAGCAGAGGAACATCGCCAGTGGGAGCAGCAGCAGCAAGAATGGTCCCGGGACGACAAAAAGAAGGCGTTTCAGGACCAACTGGACGATGCCCGGAAAAAGGGCGAAGAGGAGCGCCGGCAGCTTGAGGAGCACTATAAAAGGGCGAAGCAAATCACAGATACCAAGATGGATGATATCGTCAAGCTACTATCCTCTAAATCTGGTGACTGGGAGCAGGCCGGTAAGGATCTGGTTAATGCCCTGATTAATGGTCTAAAGTCCGGGGATTTTTCGGAGTTTGAAAGCATTGTCAATAACTTGCCTGGGCAGGGGTCTGGCATCCCCCAAGAACTTAAGGTCGGTGGGCGGCTAGAGGAGCTTTTAACCAAGTGGTACAAGGGCAACCTCACGCAGAATGAACATACTGAGCTTAATCAACTAGCAGGTCAATACGCTGCAGCTAATGGAAGCAGACCGTGGGAAAATGTGACCCCCATAAAAGACTGGAAAACAGGACAACCAAATACACAGCCCACAACACCAACCCAGCCGTCGACGCCGACGCAGAAGGACCCCTCCCAAATGAATTGGCAGGAATTGTTGGCATATTTTGCGACTCGCACATCAGGGGCTCTATCGTATGCTGCAAGTGAAATGGCCAGGGCGGGTCAAGTGTATACTCAAAAATGGGAGGCTGGAGATGTCGAGGGGGCCAGGGCGGCGCATAAGTGGACAGACCAGATTCGTAAGGCGATTGGGCAATCCATGGTGTGGGATTCAAATACCGAGATATCTTCTAATGTTCATAATTCGTATGCCAAGGGTGGCCCCATAACATATGATCAGCTGGCCAAAATCCACGCCGGAGAGTATGTGCTTAATCCTAGTGACGTACGGTCACTGGGAGGATATTCAGGTGTTGAGGCATGGATGGAGGCGGCCCGTTTCCAGAATGCGGCTGCAGCTTCGTCCTCCGGTGGGCTTACAGGAGCTATGCTTGAAAAAGTGCTTGACCGACATGCTGATAAGGTGATTCAAGCCATTGAAAAAAGGACCGGTGTGCAGATAAATACATTATTACACGCTGATAACGTTGGCTTTGAGGATAAGTCGGATATGGACATTTTTACCCGGGAAATGGCCCGGACCATCGAAGCACTGCACCGATCTGACGGGAGGGTTGGTTAATGCCTTTCGAAGTTGACACTAACGGGATACTCCAGCCCTTGGGGGTCCGGGTTCTGAGCGACAGCCGACATGAAATAATCCCAGGGCTTAAAGAGTATACCGAAGAAATCCCGGGCAGAGACGGGGAGATTGATTTCGGGGTTGATTTACAGGCGCGGGTCATCGAATTGACTTGCGCCTTAAAACTGTCCGAGAGTGAGAGGTTTGCAAAGGTTCGTGAAATCGCCGGGTACCTTAATCCAAAACTGGGAGCCCAGACACTGACCTTCGCCGACCAGCCGGGGAAGGTCTATAACGTGAGGGTGGCCGGAAGAATCCCCCTGGTGCCTTTGCGGGATTGGCTGCAGTTTACCATTCCTTTTAAGATGGCCAACCCCTATATTATGGGGGCAATATTGAACGAATTAACTGGATCTGGAACGGCGGCGAATGGTGGCAATGTGGAAACCACGTTTACCCTTATCGTCCTCGGTCCCGTCACCAACCCCTCCGCTACAGTGGCCGGGGTGGCCATGACCTACACGGGCACGGTGGCCGCCGGCAGCGTGTTAACTGTGGACACCGGAGCAATGACTGCCGACCTAGACGGAGCAAACGCCCTGGCCGGATATAATGGGGCCTTTCCCAAGCTGCAGCCGGGGGACAATTCGGTCGTGGCGGCGGCTGCCGGCACCACGAAAGTCAGGCACTATGACCGTTGGATATAGAAAGGGTGATAAAGAATGCCACCGTTTGTTTTACCTACCAGTCCTTTTCCCAAAGATCCGGGGACGAACGCCCCCTACATTGCGGTACCAGATAATAGCGGGTACTATGCTCTCCCTGCTGCCAACTATGTAAAGAATGAGGCCGGGACTCTTTGGGTGCCGGTTACTTCTGCTAATCCCATGTATGTTAAGGCTGAAGCGATTGAAACCTTGCTTGGTGCTCTTAACGCTACTGCGTCAACGGATCCGACAGCAGCGGCCAGCCAGAATGCCTTTTTGAAAGGGCTAATAAAAATTCTGGCCGATGTTTGGGACGATGCCGGGAATGGACTTCGTTTTTTAAGCAATTTTGAAGCGTCACCTGGATTTAATCCTACCAAATATGTTCAGATTGGGGGCCAGGGAGGGATTAGGCCGCAGGGTCTAAAGGCCGATGGAATAGACCCTGACGTTCTGGACGTTGCGGCATTGGGGTATAGGTTTAATGGTGCAACGTGGGATAAGGAACGGGGAAACATTGAAGGTGTCCTTTTGTCAGTCGCCGCCAGGACAGCCACGGCCACAAGCCCGGTCCAGGTAAACCAAAACAACAAGGTCATTATTGTATCCCTGAAAGTCAACTCCGTCAGTGGAACCGGAGGACTACAGCCCCGGATCATCGCCAGGGTGGACGCAGCCGGGACATATGGGGAAAAGTTTATTAATACTCCGATTCCCACGATCACAGAGATCGGGGCCTATTACTACGCTTTTGCCCTTGGACTGGAGGACATTCCTGGTGACATGACGGACGCCTTTAATTTTCCCCTTCCCCGGTCCTGGTATATGGATGTGGTCCACCTGGATGGGAGTTCCTACACCTATGGGGCCGCTTATACTTCCATAGTTTAAAATTAAGGAGGCTGACCAAATGATTAAAAGATTGTCCGCAGTCGAAACCCCTTCCGGAGACTTCTATTTCAAAGTCCATATTGATGATACCAAAACGGTCCAGGTAGTTGAAGAAGGGGAAAACGTGACAGTTCTTGACCCTGCATATGTCCGGGAATACACTTTTCCTGGCAGGATACCAGACGGGATGATCCGGGAAGAGTACCTTGCCACCCAATGGCTGGAGGTGGTGAGATCGGCCAAGGAAGAACTGACCCAACTGAATCAGCCCCCGGAACCCGTGGAAATTGAACTGGGGATCGAATAGGAGGAATGGCCGGTGATTAAACGACAGGAAATCATTAAGAGGGCCACGGAAAACATCCTTTCTATTATCGGCCCGGAGAATTTGGAACTGTTTCTGAAGATGGATGAACAGTCCGGAAAGGCCAGGGACCTCTTAAAACCTGACCTGACCTTTTCGGCGGTCGGTGGGATGACATATGGAGAGCTTGGGCCTTTTGGACGGTGTATGAGGTTTAACGGATCAACCGGATATTTAAGGCAGGACCCGTTGACTGAACAACCAACGGGCAATGTTGATTACAAGATTGACCTTGCAGTATGCACAAAAAGGGCACAAAAAATGGTGGCTATTGCGTCAAAGGTGGGCTTTGTCAGGATAGCACTTAAAAGGTTCGGGGTGCTAAATGCGGCCACGCTTAGAGTTGTTATCTATACCGATGTTGCAGGGGTGCCGGGTGTTGCTGTGGCAAATGGGACCTCTGACATCCTGGCTTGTTCGGCCATTGGAACGGCAGGTTATGAGAATTGGGGCTTTAATTTTAGCACTCCACCCAGTTTGCAAAAAAATCAACAATATTGGGTTGTGCTGGAATATGCCGACACCACCGGCGTTGATGCGAATAATTATATATTCTGGGCATGTGGGGATTATTCTTATGGACAACCAAGGGCGTCTTTGGCAGGAGCATGGGCAAGCATGGACACGGCCTCTCATGTATTCGGAATTTGGTCTGACGATCTTGCGTTAACAGATGATTTTACAATTATTGCTTTAGCTAAAGCTAATCATACAAGTGCAACTCGTTGTATTTTTTCGTCAGCAACTATGGCCGCTGAAGGTTCTCCGGCTATTTACTATTCATCCGGTGGTTATGTTTTTGGTAGGGTATATGAAAATAATAACTACAGGGATGCTGTTTTGTTTAGATACCCACTAAATCAGTTTGATGTTTATGGGATTACGTTTGCAAAAACAGATAGTGCGGGTAAGTTGCAGTTATTCGCAAATGGTCAAGTTGTGGGTACAGCAACGGGGACGGCAGAATCCCAACATGCACAATTGGTACAACCATTTTATGTGGGTGTAATGACAAACCATTTAGGATCGTTACATTATCACTTCCAGGGTAGTATTGGTCCAATAATAAGGACAAAGACAAAGTTATCCCCAGAATCCATAGGAGCCATAACCGGTGAACTCCTTGCCTTGCGAAAATATCGCATGGCTATATAAGGGGGATATAAGATGGTTAATATGCAGGACGTGATCGCCAGAGCCATTGATAATATTTTTAGTATTGCTGGCCCGGAAAATTTTAAGCTATTCCTTCCAATGTGGGAGGATTCCGGGAAGGTTCGAGACTTATTGAAAAGGGATTTAACTTTTTCTGTGGTGGGAGGCGTGAATTACGGACGGTTGGGGCCGTTTGGGAGATGCCTGGAGTTCAATGGTTCGACGGGATATTTGGTTCAGGATGCCATAACAGAAAGTAGGGCAGAGAATAATAATTTAGGTTTATTGGGCACTCAAAAATGGGGACAGCGGATGATGGCAATTGCAACTAGGGTTGGTTTTGTTAGGTTAAAGATTGCAAGAATAGGCATATTAAATACGGCAACTGTAAGGGTTGTAATTTATACCGATAATGCTGGGGTTCCAGGTGTCCCGGTGACCAATGGTTTAAGTGATATTCTTGCTTGTTCTGCTGTAGGGACTTCTTACGAATGGAGAGGGTTTGCTTTTGCGGTTCCTCCCAACCTTCAGAAGAACCAAAAATATTGGCTTGTTATGGAATATGTGGATACCACAGGTATTGATGGAAGCAATTATATGGGATGGAGATATGAGTCAGGTGTTAATACTTACGGAGAAAGACGAGCTGTTTTAACTGGTGGAGTATGGACAGCAACAGACGGAGAAAATCACACATTCAGCCTTTATTCCGACGATCTTGTTTTGGATGGGGATTTTACAATTATAGCTATGGCAAAGAATACAGACCCGGCTATCAATAACAGATATATGTTTAGGTTTGCTTCAGCGGTTTATGGCGTTTTCGGCAGAAAAAATGATTTAGGAACAATTGATTTTATAGCCTATGACAGTACAACTAGGCAGGGTACTGTATATGCTTATCCAGGCTATTTTGTCACCTATGGGCTGACCTTTTCTGTTGCGAAAGACGCTGGCAAAATAAATATTTATAGTGATGGTTTATTAAAAGCCCAGGTTGCTGGGGCCGCCGGAGTAAAACAATCCAGTATACTTCAGCCTTTTGTGATTGGGGGATCAATAGATGCATCGGGTGGTATATCGGGATATTGGAAGGGATATGAAAGCTCCATCATAATAACCAAAACAGAACTTTCCCCGGAAGCCATGGCCGCAGTAACCGAAGAACTTTTATGTGTTAGGAATATGGGGATCGCTATATAAGGATAAGGGGGATGAAATTGTTTAATTGGTTGGAGAAGGTTTATAATAAGTTGGTTGCTGGTATTCCGCTAACGGCAGGAACGGCAACAATTGGGTCGGTGCAAAATGTGAATAAGGTCCCGATTTTATCAACGATAATTAACGCTCAGAGTGTAGCGGCAGGTGGTAATACAGGTTTTGTGTCGCTTGGCTTAGATGGAACAGAAAGTTTTGTTTGGCTATTGGTTAATATCGACAAACAGCCGTGGTCAATCACTGCATATAATTTAATAGGTGGTTACAGTAGTATTAATGTTTATCCTCAAACCACAAATAAGGCAACAGCCTTCGCAAACATGTCGTTACCACAACATGTCTTATATATTCCTATTGCCACGGGAGACTGGGGACCTGCTAACATTTCTGAGGCACTAGCGATGGCAGGATACACTAATAGCGGACAGGTAAGAATAGTAAACAGTCACGCAACAGATAACGCAACAATAACAGTTAGGGTTTTAAGGGTATGGAGGTAATAATATGACAGAGGAACGTAAACACGAAATAATTCATACATTGCAAGGTATAGCCGATTTTTTTATCCCAGTTGAAAACGAGCCTGCCTTATCAATGTTTGGCCTTGTTTCAAGATACAACGCTACAGGTCAAAATATTGAATTAATTGGTGGTGCATGGGTAATAGAAAACTGCCCTGAACCATTATGTAGCTTGCCAAGCTAACGGTGGTGCATTAACACAATAAGGCAGGTGATCCCATAAGCATGAAAAGGTTAACATGCTTTTTTATTTTGGCCTTTTTCCTGCTGACCTCGGCTGCCACGGCGCGGGACAGGCCGCAGGACTACAGCGGCCGGGATAGCTTTTTGGCGGAATATTTTACGGGGCTGCCCAAAGCTACGCAGATAGAGAGGGCATTAGATGTTGTCAGGGCGCTGCACCCGGCCTGGGAGGCAAACTACCAAGACAATGTTTGGGACTGCAGTGAGATGTCGGAGTACCTTATGTACTTTTTAGGCAAGTGCGGGATTGACACCACCTATTGTCAAAGCAATGGCCTTTGGCATTGTTGGCTTGAGGTGCAGGATGGTCCTGATAAAATCATTATCGAATCAACGTGGTTGAAAATAGCGCCGAAAGAACTGCATTCCTGGTATTACAGTTTAGATGTAAATTATGACCCATATATGAAATCGGATCAAATCGACTGGTGGAATTCCCCTCTCTTCAAAACTACAGAGGGCAGGTGACCCCATGAGCATTACAATCCCTGATAAAATAGAAATCAAAACCGCTGCCGGCCAAACGGTGGCTTTTTTATCGCCCGAAGCGGACGGGTTAAAAGAGGTCTGGATTGACGAGCAGCTTGATAAGGGTACCGAAACAACCCTTTCTTTTTATCTGCCCTATGATTCGGACAAAATAATGTGCCTGAATATCTTCCATCGGATATATGCCGGCGATCCCCTGCGCGAATTTGTTGTTATGAAGCCGGGGGCAGTGGAAGTGGCCCAGGACGGACAGAAGAAGTGGGTCAAGTTTGTTGCCCATGAATCGGATAACCTGCTGTCAAAATCCTATGTCACCGTGTCCAATGACCCTCTGGTTCCCCTCCCTGAGGAGCAGACTGTTAAAATACTTTCTGGGGGCTCTGATCTGGATGGGGCAGATGCTTTCACCCCAGGGTCAGCCGGCCACGCCCTGAAGGGTATCCTGAACGGAACCAGCTGGACAGTGGACACTGTAGATGTATCTGGTACCCACGACCTTGAAGTAGACCGGGAATCCAGGCAGGCCAACGTACAAAAAATTAATGAACTCTGGGGCGGGTGGTTGGTTAAGGACAGCCTCTTGAAAAAGATGTCTCTGCGGGACGATACCCTTTGGCGAACTAATCGGGGATTCCAGATCCGGTATGGCAAGAACTTAAAGGGGATACGGAGGGTTGAGGATCCGGACATCGTTACAAAGCTCTGGTGTTACGGCAAAGATGACCTCGACTTTAAGAGTGCCAATGTCGTTCAAAGCGGGACTGCGGCCGGCGGCGGGGCAAACACAATTACCCTGGCGGCCGGGGCCTCATCGGTCTACGGGGCATACATTGGGGCCACTGTGTATTTGACGGGTGGTACCGGTTCCGGGCAGAACAAAAGGATAATTGATTACAACGGCTCCACCAAAGTGGCGACGGTGGACTCCGCCTGGGCGATCAATCCGGTGGGTGCATCAACCACCTACCAGGTCAAGGCCAAATTCATCCTTGACTTTATCTTTGCCCAGGAAATCCATGAGGGGACCTGGCAAAACCAGGACATTACCACCCAGGCAGAGTTATTAGCCAAGGGCCAGGAGGTATTAACAAAACTCCGGCAGCCTCAGTATAACTACTACGTCAACATGGTGGATGTCCGGGCCGAGGGTGCGGCCAGTGTTAATGGCAGAGTTCTGACCCTGGCCGGGATTATGCCGACCGTTACCGGAAGCCCTGCGTCCAATGAGGATTTTTACCTTGGAGATATAGTCAAGGTCGTCCATGGTGATTTGGGCGTCGATGCCGAGGTCAGGATCGTTCGCCGCCGGTACAATGTATTCCAGCGCTGGCGGTGTGAGTTGGAGTTGGGAGATCCCACTCCTCGATATGAGAAGACCATATCCGACCTTATTCAGACGAGGAAAAGGCAGTACAGCTTCCAAATAAGGCTTACAAAAGCGGCCACTACCTTAATTGTGGCTGATGCTTCAACCTCCAAGAATTATCGCCGGGCTGATTATGTGGTGTTATCCACATATGCCCAGACGATGATAAATAGGGCCATAGCCGCACTGGGCAGTTACGGCGGTAAGATTATATTGCTGGAGGGACTGTTCGTCGTTGACAACCCTATACTGGTGCCTTCCAACGTAATCATAGAGGGCCAGGGTTACGGGACAGTTGTAAAGTTTAAGGACGGCATAGCTCTTAGTAATAAAGGCTTGATCGAAAATGCCGATCAGGTCAACGGGAATACTGGGATAGCAATATCAAGACTTACACTTGATGGTAATAAAGCAAACAGGGTAGGCAATACCCAGATTGGGATTAACTTTACCAAGGTATCGGGTTTGGCATTATACAAGGTTGACATTGCAAACATTTATGGTGACGGGTGTACTGTTAGAGAAAGTAGTGGTTCAAGGCTTGAGGGGATAAGAGTTCATGACAGTTGGGCGACAGGTTATAATTTTGACACCTTTAATGATTCTTCTGTAATCGGATGCGTATGTAATTCTAATAATGACGGGATGGTTTTCTTTAGAAGTTCAAGAAATAACATAGGGGGGAATAACTGTTTTGGAAATACTGGGGCTGGTATTTACGTATACAGCGCCAGTAAGAATAATACGGTATCATCAAATTCATGCCATCAAAACGGTGGGCCCGGTATTGATATTTTTGGCCTGTCCGCTTCATTGGTTGCGGAGGGAAATGTAATTATTTCAAATACTGTAACTGATAACAGTAAAGCATCAAATGCTTTGTATGACGGGATATATGTTGGCGCATATGGAAGCAGAAACACGATTCAGGGGAACGCCATCAAAAAGGGCTCCACCCCAACTCAAAGATATGGTGTTAATATTGCTTCGGTAAATGCCACTGGAAATGTAGTAACAAATAATGATCTGAGGGATTCTGGAGAAACCGGAAGCTTTAATGATGCTGGCACCGGGACGGTTACGGCAGCTGGTAATCAGCTTTAAGGGGTGGGGTGTAGCGGTATGTGGATTAAGGTATTAGACGGGCAATTAGTACAGGCAACTTACTTTATTAGGGCTGAAGTTATTACCGTCGATGTTAAGGCCAGAAAGAGATTGCCTTATCAAATTGAGCCTGACGGGATTGTGGTTTACCCCGGACAGGACCACCTGGAGGCCGAAAGGACATTGGCGGAATTGGGCATCCCTTTTAACACTGAGGTCTTAGCTCACGACAAAGCCCACATCGAAAAAGCCAAGGGCATTAAATACGCCTCCCGGTCGGAGGCAATGAAGCACTTGCAGGATAATGAGGAGCCGGAGAGCCAGGTTATTCAGAATCTGAAAAAGAGTTTACAAGAAAAGGAGGTTGAGTTGGCGGAAATTAAGAGTGTGCTGAAAGCAAAGGGGTTTATGAAGTAGACCGTTATGAAGCGGTCTAAATTATTTCACGTGGAATAATTCAGTTGGGGGTGGTTAGGATGTAACTGGTATAAACGTCCATACAGGAGATATTCTACACTTGAGGTGGTTCGAGTGTTGAATATTGCAAGAAGCGGTGCTCTAATTTTTATCATTAGCATAGTAGTAATCTTAATAATTATTGGAGTATGGATAATACGTTGACGCCACTGCGGCGTTATTTTTTTGGTTACCGGAGGTGGTACTGGTGGAACTGGATCGCCTGTTCCAGGTTAATTTCAAGCCCGTTTGGGCTTTTTTGTTTGCCGTTTTTAATTATCTTATTTGCCCAAACGCCGCTTACCTTCCAGCCATAATGGCTGTTTGGGCAGCTGTAATTCTGGACCTTCTAACTCGTCTGTTTGCCAATTCACGAAACGCCGGGGGCTTTTTTAAAGCAATAAAGGCCAAGACAATCTCAAGCGATACGCTATTCAACCGTACCGTTATAAAGGTGGTGGCCTATCTCAGCCTGCAGATTCTGGCAGGACTATCAATGCGGGTACTCCCTCTGGAGCAGGTAAGTATAGCTGTGGCCACAATAGTCTATTCCTTTTTATTTATCAGAGAGTCCACCAGTGTTGTTGAGAACCTGATTGAGGCCGGGGCGGAAGACCTAAAACCTTTACTTTTTTGGCTACGGAAGAAAGAAGCCAACCTGACAGAAGATCAGATGAAGGTAAGTCCGGCAATACTTAAAATACCGCCAGATGCTATGCCGGCAAATATAAGTAAGGGGGTACGCGGAGATGACTGATAGGACCATTGCGTGGGCCGGGACACCAAATTTCAGGCAGGGGCGCAGCGGCCGGCAGCCGGTGGCCATCGTCAACCACATTACGGCCGGTGCCTTTCCCGGATGTTTGTCTTGGATGCAGAACCCGGCAGCCGAGGCCAGTGCTCATTACTTGGTTACCAAATACGGCCAAATTTATAAGTTGGTTAAGGATGAGGATACCGCCTGGCATGCTGGAGGCGTGAATAAGCCCAACTGGCCGCTGTATGACGGGACAAACCCGAATCGTTACACTATCGGCATAGAGCATGAAGGACAGCCTGGGGATGTAATGACCGAGGAGCAATATCAGGCCACCCTTTGGCTGCACCGGCAGCTTATAGCCAGGTGGGGTATTCCGGTGGACCGGGATCATATCATTGGCCATTACCGGATCGACAGTGTTGACCGCCCCAACTGTCCTGGTCCTGGCTTTCCCTGGGACAGGCTGTTTGCTGATTTGAAAGGGGATGAGAAGGAAATTCAGGCAGTGACAATCAGGGTGGGGGATCGGGAACTGAAAGGGGTATTGCTGGGGGACCGCACTTTTGCCCCTGTCCGGGCTCTGGCCGAAGCGCTCGGGAGGACTGTTGCCTGGGATGGAAATACGAATACGGTGGTGATTGAATAATTGAGAGTATCATAGAAAATGGCAAAGGAGATGTGTACAATGTGAGAAGTATGTTGCCCTGGCCGTGAGCTGGGGCTTTTATGATTACAAAATAATTTTACGGAGGTACCCACAATGAACGAAACCTTTATGCAACTAATGAATCAGCTACTGCCCGGCCTGCTGTATATCCTGGCGCTGGTGCTCATCTTTTACGCCAGAGTGCTGGTAAAGACGCTGCTGCCCAAAGTCACTGAGTGGATTGGGACTAACACCACGGCCACGCAGCGGAAAACGATTGCAGACTTGGGACATGAAGCATTTACCTACGCAGAAACCGTGTATAGAGAAAAGAATGGGGCCGACAAGCTTAATGAGGCATTGGCTTACTTCCAAAAACATATGGACAAATATGGGTTGAGCAATCTAACGGTTGACGTTATTCGGGCAGCCATTGAACGAGCCTGGTTGGCAGATAAGCGGGGAGAGCTGTTGCCTATAATTGAGGTCGGGGAGATAGAGCGGCCTGCAGAAATAACTGAATAATTACAAGAAGGCCCTGCCGAAAGGTGGGGCTTTTTTATTCACGTGGAATAATTTTGCTCCCTTGACACCTCGAACGCTAGTTCCATAATTGGACCACCGGGGTGTTTTTACGTGCAAATTGTATGACCGTATAAAACTAGCCTCCTTACTCCGACGCCGGTTAGAGCTGATTAAAATCAATGTTGCCAGCTCGTCCACATTGTGGTAATATACAACCAGATGTAATGACATCGGAAAAAATTACATTAATTGAAGAAGGAGGTGTTTAAAGCCATGGTAAAGCGCGGATTTCAGGCCAAAGAAGTTATGGAATTGACAGGTTTAACGTACAGACAGATCGACCATTGGGTAAGAACGACGGTAATTACCCCTAGCCAGATAGTCCAAAATGGTGATCGGACAATTCGCAGCTACAGTTTTGAAGATCTGGTCACGATCCGTGCGGCAGTTACACTCCTGGGATTTGGGCTTGAACTTTCAGCGGTTAAGAAGGCCACAAACTGGTTGCAGAATACTTTTTCAAGCGGGAACCCCGGTACATATCTTTTCGTAGCCAATAAAGACAGTTTTGACCTTATTACAAATGACCCCGATGAAATATTAAAACGTATTAAGGGTCAAACCACCATTACCGTTGATATTGGTGAAATAATCAACCAGCTAAAGAAAGACATTGAAATCACCGGGGATAGAAAGGTGAAGGGGACAGGCCGTAAAAAATACGAAGTTCCCAAAATTGCTGCAAGTGCTTAGTCTTTGAGGATTTGAAAAATTTTACGTAATGGAAGCGAAAATTAAAGAAGGAAGGAGACTTTATTTATGGCCTGGTTAAGTGGCAAAAAACTACCAGGCGGTTAAGCCTGGCTGCCTTGCCCATGGGAGTCCCATGGCGATCCCTGGACAGGTGAGATCATGAGTCAGTTCAATATAGTGAAAACATAAAATAGAGAATACAACACTATGTTATCATGATTTAATTTGTCTGGCAAGGCTGTCCTTTCTGTGGGAGAAGGGAAGCAAACCATGGCAAAAAGCCAAAGGCCTGGATACAAGCTCATTTTCCGAGCTTGTATCAGGACCAAAACTGGAAAGGTGATTTTCGCCTACCAGTATGGCCTGAAAGCCTTTCCAATCTGGGTTAAGGAGTAATCCTTCCTTTCCCAAAATGCGCTCATAACTCTGATTGCCTAGGAAGTGGTGCTGACCCACTTCCTTTGTATTTTAACCAGCAAATTAATTATATATAATCTTGACACCCCCAAACACCCGTTCCATGATCAGGCTGGGGGTGTTTTCATGTCCAAACTACATAACAAGCCCGTCGAGGTCCGCATGGCCGGCGATACCCTGACTGCGTTTCTGTGGCGGGGTCGGTGGTTATTAATTGAAATGCTTGAAAAGGTAGAGCGTCGCGGGAGTTTATGGGAGCTGCCGCCAGGGGATACCTACCGGGTTAAGGTCCAGGGTGGGGGATTGTATGATTTGGTACGGGGCCGGTGTGTTGGATTAATATTAAGACAGTTTTATATAATTATTGAATATATTTAAATTAAATGTTATAGTTTCCCAAGAAACAGGGGATACTAAGTATTTATAAATCCCTTACGGGTTACGTCCGGAAAAGGGGGGAGCCACTTTGACAGAGGCCGAAAGAGAATGGCCAGAGTATTACCCAACTGATTGCCCAAAACCGGGTGCAAGAAATGATGAAATTGGTGCTTATCGTGCTATAAAAACTGACACTCCTGCTCCGGATGATTTTATTCCAGTCATAATTTTATCCCCTGAAAGGGATTATAAGGATATTTGCGAGGCTTCTGGCTTATCAGTATTTTCGGATGTCCAAGATTTAATAAGAAAAAGAAAAAGGTTGCCGGGTTTCCGAAAATTATATAAGAGCATTGCATTTGGGACGATAACCCCAGATAGCGGTCTGCATATGTCTACCGGAAAGGACTCACATATTACATGGTGGGTTTATGTGGGGTTTCAACCCCATGTTTATTTTAAAGCAATCCCCATGGAGGGATAGCAATGATAAGAAATAATGTTGTTTATTCACGACTAGGAGAACTCAAAATCCTAGAAGTTTTCGAAGATTATGATGGCCCAAAGCTTTTTAGTTGCGAAAGCTTATCTGGCCATAAATACATTGTATTATGGATTGATTCAACAAATGACTTTGACAGGTGGTTTTACCTGCCAATTAGCAATTCACGACTAGAATCGGTTCGTCAAGGTATAATAACTCTTTTTGAGTGCTTTTCAGAACCCGAAGACCGTTGGCTTTGGGAAGTAAAGACTTATCATGTGAATAACAAAGAAGAGAATAAACAAATCGGAATTGGAGAAATATCAGAAGAGGATTTGCCCGATAGGGAGGCTGTACTTAATTTAAAAGCAAGAAGACTTTCTGAATTAACCGACACACCTTTAGATGAAGCAGAAAGATCAAGAAGAGAGGTAGTAGATTTAGCTCTCAATCTCAATGAGGCACATTCTACGGAGATAGAATCCGATCAATTAGGCTTAGTTCTGCATAGGTTCCAGTCCCTTGTTAGATCCCTAGGTCATAAAAGTGATACTGTTAAAGGGAGAATTCCCAAGAAAATAGAAGATGGAAATACTTTGATGGTTGTTGGTTTTTATGCAGCATCTTTTGGGGTAAGGCTTGAATCTAAGTATAATGCTAACCTTTTTAATTATACTGAAATGACTTCTTCATTAGGGATGCTAATGGATTTAATAGAAGCCAAAGATGATCGTCAAAACCTATTAAATGTTTTGGAGCAATTAAGTCCAAAGTCAATTGCAAGGTATAGATTCCTTTTGAAAGTTTTGAGAGATGGTAATATGGCAATGAGACTACAGTGGGCAAACCCTCTAAAAACGGACCGCCAGGTAGGCATTAGTATAAAAGAGGTTTATTCGGTTTTGGAGCTTTTAAAAGAAGAAGGAAAGGATGTGTCAGAGATTTATACTTTGGACGGCACTCTTGTTGGTTTAAGCAAAACGCGAAAAAGCTTTGAATTTCAAACTTTTGATGGGGATAAATTTGCAGGGATTTTGTCTGAAGAGTTACTTAAAAGACAATTTAAGATTCAATCAGATGTTAGAGTATCAATAGAGGAGACACTTGAGTTAAGTCCTCTAACACAAGAAGAAAGGATTACATATAAATTAATTGATGTTGTTGAATTTGATGACATCTTACGACAGAGCCACAATGGAAACAATGATCAAGAGCAAAACTAGCCCATCATATGATGGGCTTTTATCTGCCCGTTAGTCCCCGAAAAAAACCCCTAATCATGTTGCTACTAAAAATTTACGGTTGATTATTAATATAAGCGGGGAGGTCTTTACTATGCTCATCATCGATCGCTTCGAAGGCGAATACGCCTTAATTGAAATGAACCGGAAAATATTCCACATCCCCAAATCACTATTGCCCAAAGGAGCCAAGGAGGGCGATGTTATCAACATTACCATCACCCTCGACCCCGAGGCCACAGCCAAGTTAAAGAAAGATGTCAACGCTTTGGCCAATGAACTCTTTAAATGAGGTGCAAAATGAAGAAACTACTCGTCTTTATACTTGCCATTCTACTTCTCGCTGGCTGCTCTAAGGCCTTAGTCGAAAAGGTCACAATACAACAGAATAACCCCCAGGCACAGGCCCAGGAGACAAAGAAAGGACCTAAGCTAAAGGTCCACTTCCTGGACGTCGGCCAGGGCGACTGCATCCTGGTCCAGTTCCCGGACGGGAAGAACATGTTGGTGGATGCCGGGAAAAACGACAGTGCCAATACCATAGTTAACTACCTTAAGAAAATTGGGGTAAACAACAAAATTGACTTCTTGGTAGGAACCCACCCGCACGAGGACCACATTGGCAGCATGGACACCGTAATAAAGACCTTCCAGATCGGGGAGGTATATATGCCCCGGGCAACAACAACTACGAAAACCTTCCGGGATGTCTTACAGGCTATCAAGGACAAGGGGCTGAAAATTACAACCGCCAAGGCCGGGGTGAATATAATGAGGGCAGATAACCTAACTGCCGACATTATAGCTCCTCATAAAGGCGAATACGAAAGCCTGAATAATCACTCCGCCGTAATCAAAATTACATATGACAAGGTGAGTTTTCTCCTAACCGGTGATGCCGAAAAAGAATCAGAAGCGGAAATGCTCTTGAGTAGTGCGATAAATACCAAAGCAAATGTATTAAAAGTGGCACACCATGGAAGCAACTCATCGACCTCGCCTGCTTTCCTGGAATTAACGGCTCCAAAGTACGCAGTCATTTCAGTCGGTGCTAATAACGACTATCACCATCCACACAAGGTGACGATGGACCGGCTAAAAAAGGCTGGGGTCCAGGTTTTGAGGACGGATGAGAAAGGGACAATAGTTTTTACCACCGATGGGAAAGTGGTAAGCTTTACGACCATGAAGTAGTTTTGGAAGGGGAGAATTTGTTTATGTCCAGACGTGGAGTGGGAGTTACTCTTATTGCAATAGCTGCGTTTCTCTATGGTGTGCGATATATTACCGCTGCAGTATTTGGCTCAGGTATTAATACGTGGAATTCAGATAATTTTAATGCCATGCTTCAGTATGTAGGGCCAAACTTAAATTACGCGGCAGCCGTGGCTTTGTTTGCTGGAGTAGTATACCTTATATGGGGTGAACTTAGCGACCGAAGGGAATGG
>LADL02001313.1_pt1 | contig 20764 bp, 19 predicted proteins | sample 619721 | NCBI WGS metagenome assembly LADL02 (sample SAMN03397408, study PRJNA257561) | rock porewater metagenome | biome: terrestrial; feature: Opalinus Clay rock; material: porewater; isolation source: Opalinus Clay rock porewater BRC-3 borehole | place: Switzerland: Mt Terri URL, St-Ursanne ...
ATCTTGCCTCGCCCTGCTGGTCTGCCCTACGCTTCGCTCCGGTCTGCCCACCAGGGCGACCACGACCGCCGGAACTCTCTCTTATCCGGTGGACCCGCCTAATGGGGCAGGTCAGCTGTACGTCGCCCCGGACTGGCCAATGACATCGATAACCCCGAGGATTTATATAATCTGGATGATAATTTGAGAAAAATACTGATGCGATCATGGGGCGGTCGCTATTCCGTAAACAGCCTGCACCACCGCGTCACTCAGCTGGTTATCCGCCCCAGCCTCCTCAATCGTTTTTACCGCGTCGAGACCGCGAAGCCCGACTTGCGTTGGCTTGCCACCCTTCACCATCACATAACGCTCATCGAGCAGATAGGCGGATGCACTCAGTCTCTCCGCCGCCGCAACCGCGCTGTCCCGATCCGGCCAGATGCCGTGCAGTAATGATGCAAAGGACCGACCACGCGTATTCGTCTGGTTCCATCCCGCTGGATCGCCGCCCGTCAGATCATAGGCTGCGAGATAGAGCGCTCCATCGCCAAGCGCCGCAATATCTGCATCGGCATCGACGCCCACCTCCGCAACGACAAACATCACCTGTCCTTCGGCGTCCGCGTCACCGTAAATCTTCCGCGCGGCGCCCTCACCCAGATTATAAAGCAGTGCCCGTCGAAAGACGTTTTGCTCATCACGATGGATGTGTTGGGTCACCTCGCTGTGGATGAGACCTGCACGGTCGTCTTCTGTCAGGTAGGTGACGATCGCGATCCCCTCAAACGGTTCGGAATCAGGATCGAGCGGCGTCACATGGTGCTGGGTATAACAGTCAAAGCCCGGTATTCGTGCCGCCATCACACCATGCACATCCCGCCAATAGCGCGTGAAGAGCGATCGGGTGATGTCCGGTCGACGCTCGATGAGCGCGACGGTGCTTACGCCGACCATAACGCACCCTCGACAGGAAGAATCGCGCCCGAGACATAAGCGCCCGCGCGCGATGCGAGATAGATCACAGTTCCCCCGATATCCGCTTCGCTGCCAAGCCGCCCGGCGGGTATGCTTTCAACCATCTGCTCCTTGAGACCGGGGACAGCGGTGAAGAAGCCATCGGTCATGTCGCTGGGAAAGAAGCCCGGCGCGATGGCATTCACGTTGATCCCCTTTCGCGTAAGGTCGGAAGCCAGGGTGCGAGTCAACTGGTGAAGCCCACCCTTTGCTGCGCTGTAGGCATAGGCGTTGCTGCTTTTCGCCCATAGCGCAGCGATCGAACCGATATTGATGACCCGGGCCGGATCGCCTTCACGCGCAGCGGCACTGAGTTGAGGAAGCAGCGCTTGTACAAGGAAGAAGGGCGCGCGGAGATTAACCCCAAGTTCACGGTCCCACTCCTGAGGAGTGATGGCATCCACTGGCGCTGCGGTGAAGGTACCGGCATTGTTCACGAGGACGTGCACATGGTCCGTTTCACGCGCGATCGCAGCTGCGGCATCAGAAACCCCCTCACTGGTCGCAAGGTCATGCGCGAGGAGCACGCAGGACCCATGCGCATTCAGGGATACAGCAAAGGCCTCGTTTTCCGCGCTGCCCCGCGCCACAATGAATACGCGCGCCCCCGCAGCCACAAGCGATCGGCTGATCATGGCTCCAACGCCCTTTGCACCGCCGGTAACGACCGCAACCTTGCCGGCGAGATCGAACAGGCCGATACCCGTAGAAATGACTACCTTGGGGTTGGTAACAAAAGACTGGCAGCCCTGCAGGTCAACAAAATTGCTCTCGTCGGGTCGGACATTCGCAAGATACGCAGGCTCTACGAAAGCCTGGGCCATCGACTCTGCGCTATGGAAATCGAGAACCGTAATGCCATCATATTCGCCCGACATCCCGAACAGTCGCGCTATCGGACTATCGGCATCCGCAATCGCATGTTGGGTATAGTTGGTGATATGACGCATGAAATCGGTACATGATCTGATCAAGGGGCCGTGCTTTTCCTGCCAGTAGGCCGTGAACTCCTCGCGGCTCATACCCGGCTTGCGTTTGATGCAGACGATAAGGGTTGTCATGCCGCTACCCCCGGCTTGGCAACGTTGATGGTTTGTAACGCGAGATAGGGGTAAAGGCCTTCGACACCGCCTTCGACGCCAAAGCCCGACTGCTTGTTGGCGGGAAACGGCACCTGCGGATCGAGCGCGCAATGCTGATTAACCCAAACGCTGCCGCTCTCCAACCGCGCAGCCACCGCAGTCGCCTTGGCAAGGTCGCTGCCCCAGACCGAACCACCAAGCGCGAACGGCGATGCATTTGCGCGGGCAACGGCGTCGTCGACATCGCTGTAGCGAATGATCGGCAGGATCGGCCCGAATGGCTCCTCATCGACGATCGGCGATCCATCGGAGACGTCACGCACGACGGTTAGAGGTACGAAATAACCAGGCCCTTCGGGAACCTCTCCACCGGCAATGATTTTTCCGGCGACCTTCGCCTCGGCGAGATAATGAAGCACCTTCTGATATTGCGCCTTGTTTTGTACCGGGCCGAACTCGGCGGCCGCATCGCTGCCGGGCGCAACAGTTGCGGATGCCGCCAGCCCCGCGATCGCTTCGCACATCGCGTCATAAAGACTGTCGTGGACATAGAGCCGCTTGATGACGGCGCACACCTGGCCCGAGTTAAAGAATGCAAAAGCAAAGATCGCAGGCGCGATCGTGGCAACATCGGCATCGGGAAGCACGATCGCGGCATCGTTACCTCCAAGCTCGAGCGTTACACGCTTAAGAGTCGGTGCCGCTGAAGCCATGATCTTGCGACCAGTTTCCGTCGATCCCGTGAAGGTGATTTTCGCAACATCCTTATGCGCGACGAGCAAGGCGCCCGCATCGTTGCCGCCCGAGAGAATGTTCACGACACCCGCCGGCACGACCTCTGCCCAGAGTTCGCCGAGCCGCAGCGAAGTCAGCGGGGTTGTCGGCGCCGTCTTCACAACGATGGTGTTCCCGGCTGCAAGCGCTGGCGCGATCTTGCTGCACGCGATGTAGACGGGCGCGTTCCACGGCACAATAGCTCCGACAACGCCTAACGGCTTGCGGTGTAGTTCGACCCGGCGCGTGTCATCTTCAACGATCAGTTCGGGATGAACCTCGAGCCAGGCATAATAGTTGAGATAGCTCGTCGCGAGATGCAGAATCTCAAATTGCGCGAGTGCCATCGGTCGGCCCGTTTCCTGAACCAGAAGCGCGCAGAGTTCCTCTGCATTCTCCGTGATCTTTGCGGCCATTGCCCGGAGCACCTGCCCGCGCGTCTCGGGCGCATTGCTGCTCCAGGCTGGATACGCCGCTTTGGCAGCAGCCACCGCGCGTTCGACGTCACCCTCGTCCGCGTCGGGAACCTGAGTGAATGCCGCACCAGTGCAAGGATCGATGACATCGAGCGTGCGGTTTCCCTCCACAAGTTCACCGCCAATCAACATCCGGGCCATGTCTCTCTCCCCAATCTTCAGGCGGTCGCAGCCACCCGACTTTCTTCATTTGTTTGCGGCACAGAGGCCGCATTGCGGAAGCGCTCCATAACGCTGACCTCGAGCCCGCGAACCCGTTCGACCGCGGCCTCCTTGACATGGCCATAACCACGAATCTGCGCCGGCAGGCTTGCCGCTTCAACAGCAATCTTGTGGTTCGACGGTGTCAACGCGACAGCAATGCCGCGCATACGCGCCTCATACTCGTCGATGAGCGCACGCTCCATCCTGCGTTCATCGGTTCGACCAAAGGGATCCAAGATAGTGCCGCGCAATCTTTTGCCTTTGGCAAGAAGCGGGAACAGCTTGCCGACCCAGGGGCCAAACTCCCGCTTCAACAGATGCCCGGTATCGGGGTCGCGCCTCGAAAAAAGCGGCGGCGCAAGATTGTAGCGGATTCTCGCTCCATCCTCGAAAGTCACTGCCAATTCACGCCGGAACGCAGGATCGGCGTGGAGCCGGGCGACCTCGTACTCATCCTTGTACGCCATCAGCTTGGCGAAATTGCGTGCAACCATGATCGCCAACGCGTCGCTCCCCGGCATGATCCGGGCTTCAGCGGCGGCGATCTCATCGACGAGCGCGCGGTAGCGGGCTGCATAGGCTGCATTCTGATAGTCGGTCAGCAGCGCGGAGCGATGCTCTACAATCTCCCTCAGATTAGTGAGTGGCTGGAATTCCACAGCAACTCTGGTTGCCATCACCGCCGATTCGATCTTCTGCGGATCGACAACAAGAAGTCGTCCGAGCGCGAATGCCGACTGGTTGAACGCCACCGCGACACCGTTGATCGCCACCGCGCGTGCAATCGAAGTCGGAGACACTGGCAGAAGCCCGAGTTGCGATGCATATCCGAGCATGAAGAGGTTTGCTGCAATCGTATCGCCGAACAGTGCGAGACCCAACCCCGTCGCATCAACGCCGTGGAGCTTTGCGGATAGCTTCTGGAGGCGCCCGACGATCAGACTTTGATCGAGTACGAGATCAGGATTGCGCTGGAACGCCGGCGTAGGTGTGATGCGCGCATTGACGACTGTTGTCGTTCGATCGCTGGACAGCGTGACGACAGGCTCCTTCGAAAGCGCGGCAACAGCATCGAAAGCGAGTGCGACATCGGCCTCCCCCGTGCCAAGCTTTTGCGCCGCGAGATCGGAAGCCGCCGCAGCAATACGGACATGGCTATATACTGCCCCATTCTTCTGGCTGAGGCCCGTCATGTCGAATACAGAGCAGGCTCGACCTTCAAGATGCGCCGCCATGGCGAGAAGTGCGCCAACGGTGACGACACCCGTGCCGCCGATTCCGGACACCATGATATTGTAAGCCCCCCCCTCGAGCGGAGCGAGCGTGGGTTCGGGAAGATCAGTCTGCGCCTCGCCTGCAAGTGCAGAAGCCTTGGGTTTGCGCGGCTCGGCATCGAGAACAGTCACGAAACTCGGGCAGAAGCCTTTGACGCAGCTATAATCCTTGTTGCAGTTCGATTGATCGATCTGACGTTTTCTGCCGAGTTCGGTCTCTTTCGGCCAGACGCTGACGCAGTTTGATTGCACCGAGCAATCGCCGCACCCTTCACAGACCGCGCTGTTGATGAACATGCGCTTGGCGGGGTCCGGAAATTTGCCCCGCTTGCGTCGACGACGCTTTTCCGCTGCACAGGTCTGTTCATAAACGATGACCGTGACGCCCTTCACCTCGCGAAGTTCGCGCTGTAGCGCATCGAGCTGATCGCGATGGTGGACCGTGACCCCTTCTCCAAGGCCGCTGTTCGCGTCGTAGAGTTCGGGACGGTCGGTGACGACGATGCAGCGCTCCACGCCCTCGGCCAGAACCTGACGGGTGACATCGCCCGGCGTCAAAGGGCCATCAACCGGCTGCCCACCGGTCATCGCAACCGCGTCGTTGAACAGAATCTTGTAGGTCATGTTGACCCCCGCAGCCACCGCGCCGCGGATCGCCAGCAGGCCTGAGTGATAATAGGTGCCGTCGCCGATATTTTGAAAGATGTGCGGCGTCTTGGTGAAATGGGCGAGACTGTACCAATGCGCGCCCTCGCCGCCCATTTGCGTATTCGGGAGCATTTCGGGGCCCGAGTACATCGCCATGGCGTGGCATCCGATCCCGCCGCCGGCAAGGCTGCCTTCGGGGAAGCGCGTGCTCGTGTTGTGCGGGCAACCCGAACAAAAATAGGGCGCGCGCACCGCATCCCCTGGCTTGAGGCTTGCAACTTTGGTCATCGCGGAGCGAAGAGCGCTGACCCGCTCCGCAATCGCAGACGTCTCGTTTCCAAGACGCCGCAGCCGCTCCGCGATGACGAGAGAGAGTTGCAGCGGATCAAGTTGCTCGTCGCTCGGAATCATGAAGGTGCCGGACTCGTCGCACTTGCCGACGATCGGCGGCGCACCCGGCTTGCCATAGAGGATGGCCTTCGCCTGCGCCTCAGTCAGCCCTTCCTTTTCTTCTATGAACAACAATTCCGCCTGATCGGCCGCAAATTCCGCCAGCCCTTCGCGCTCAACCGGATACATGCATCCAAGCTGATAGAGCGACACGCCGACAGCCGCCGCATCCTTGTCCGTGAGGTTCAGCAGTTTCAGCGCCTGGCGGACATCCTGCACCGCCTTGCCAGTCGATACGATACCGAGGCGGCGCATACCCGTGTCGATAAGGACCTTGTCGATACCGTTCGCGCGAACGAACTTCTCGACAAGCGGCCAGCGGAAGCGCTTGGCGACGATCTCCGACTGGACACGGTCGATATGGGTCGGGAAATTGTGGAAACCGTTTGCTGGCGCGGCCCCGCGCTCGGGCAGCACTGGACCATTGTCGAGTCGGGGCAGCTCGACAGTCATCGTCTGTTCGAGAACCTCGTTGCACATCTTGAATCCGGTGAAGAGCCCGGTGTAGCGCGACATCGCCCAACCGAGCAGACCGAACTCCAGCACATCCTGAACATCCGAAGGCGCGAGGATCGGCATGCCCGCGTGCATAAGCGCCATTTCACTCTGGTGGGCGACCGTGGACGATTTGCCGCTATGGTCGTCACCCGCGACGATCAGCACGCCGCCGTTGGCGTGCGAGCCTGCCATGTTACCGTGCTTGAACGGATCGCCCGAGCGATCCACCCCGGGCCCCTTGCCATACCAGATCGCGAAAACGCCGTCCTTCGTCGCGCCCGGAATCCCTGCGAGCATCTGCGTTCCCCAGACTGCAGTCGCCGCCAAATCCTCATTCACACCCGGCTGGAACAGGATCTCCATGCTTTGCAGAAGATCCTTCGCGCGCCACAGTTCCTGGTCGTAACTGCCGAGAGGAGAGCCGCGGTAACCCGATATGAACCCTCCCGTATTCAAGCCCGCACGCGTATCGCGGTCTTTCTGGAGCATGGGAAGACGGACGAGCGCGTGTGTACCGGTCATCAGCACGGTGCCCTCGTCGATCGTATATTTGTCGGTCAGCTTGACATCACGCATCGGATACGAGCCTCAACGGTTCATCGGCACGATAAGCTGCGCCGTGATCAGCCAGATAGGTTGCGAAACTCTTGTGAAAATCGGCCATCACCTCTCGCGTCGCCGGCCGCGATTCCATGCTCGCCCACCAGCCTTCCAACCCACCGATCTCTTCGATAATCGAGCGATCATAGACAAAGCGAGTGACGCGCTCAGCGATGCCAAGATTGTAGAAAGCGAAAATATCGACCTGCCCCGGGCGTTCACCCAGCAGAAAGGGCGCGGGATGAAGAAGCTGCGCCAAGGCTGCCGTGGCTCTGTCAAGCATGGCCCTTACAGACACCTCGGTCTCGGGTAGATTTCTGCCACCCATGAAAATCCCGGCGAAAAGCTGGCGGACCTGCGCCTCCACGTAGAGCTGTATGATATTGATCGTCTGACGCGACCGAGCCCGCTCGAAAGGAGCATCCGGTCGAAGCGATATCGCCGGAAAGGCATCGTCGAGATAGTCGAGGATCGCAACTGTCTCTGTAAGCGGGCCTTCGCCAGTTTCGAGAACCGGAATCTTCCCGAGAGGACTGAGCTTACGAAACGACGCATCCTGCGATGCGCGCGTTATCACAAACTCAAACGGCAGTTTCTTCTCGATAAGGGCGGCGCGCACGATATTGACGTAGTTGCTCACGGGATAGCCGAGGAGACGAAGTTGCGTCATGGATGCAGGTCCATGATCTTTCCGGGATTAAGAATGTTCCCGGGATCAAGCAGCCGCTTGATTTCGGACATGAGCCCACGCTCCACGGCTGTCCGCGAGACGTCGAGCCATGGCTTCTTTTCAAGGCCGATGCCATGTTCCGCCGAAACCGATCCGCCGATCGGGCGCAGCGGCTCGTACACACACTCTTCGACACCGTGACGGTCTTCCTCTCCGCCGGCACCGATTGCAATATGAAGATTGCCATCGCCCATATGCCCCAGGAACGCGATCTTGCCGTCCGGCCAGCGGGCTTTCAACCGGGATGTGACCGCTGAAATATAGCGCTCCATATCGCCGACCGGCAGCGAAACGTCGAACGCGTAAAACGGCTGAAACTCACGTACAACGTGCTCCAGATCCTCGCGAATAGACCAGATCTGTTGTCGCTGCGCCTCCGAACTCGCCAGCACGGCATCGTCGAAATACCCAAGCTCCGCTGCGGCACCGAGAACCGTCTCGAACATTTCGGCATCGCGTTCCTGGTTCGATCCTAGCATTTCTATGATCGCGTAATAAGGCCGATCCCTGGGCAGAGGCGGCGCATGCTTTCCTTTACCGGTATTGACCGTGAAAAAGCTGTTGTCGACCAGTTCGAACGCACTGAGCATACCACCGAGACCCTGATCCACGTGCCGCAGCAGGCTTACCATCTGCTCGAAACGCTGTGCGCAAACGATCGCCGTGTTACAGCTACTGGGGCGTTCACGCAGCCTGAGGACGAGGCGCGTAATGATCCCGAGCGTTCCTTCCGAGCCAATGAACAGCTGCTTCAGATCATAACCGGTGTTGTTCTTGATCATTTGGTTGAGCGACGAGATGATCCGTCCATCGGCAAGGACGGCTTCCACCCCAAGCACCTGATCGCGCATCATACCGTATCTGATGACACGCATTCCGCCCGCATTGGTGGATGCATTGCCACCAAGCTGACAGGATCCCCGACCACCCAGATCGAGTGGGAACGTCAAACCATAATCGGCCAGCGCGTTCTCCAGCGTATCGAGAACAACTCCAGCCTGAACCGTCGCGGTGCGGTTGACCGGATCGATGGCTTCAATGGCAGCCATGCGCTCCAAAGATATGACGATGTCGCCCGGTTTCGTTTGCGTCGCGCGCACCCAGCCCGACATCCCGCCCTGAACGACAACGGGCTGGCCAGCGGCATTGCACAGCTTCAGAATCGAAGCCACTTCCTCTGTCGTTCGCGGACGGATGATCGCGTCGGCCTCGATACGATCCATGAAATAGCCAGGATACCGCGATGACACCGTCTCGCCGGTCAAAACGCCACCATCGCCGACGAGAGCCCGAAGCGTCTCGATCAGCTCATTTCCAGCATTCGAGATGGTGTTCGCCGTCACAGCGTCACCAGCACATCATCGCCAATAACCCGCGCCGGAAAGCGTTGGAGAACAATCGAATCGTCCTCACCACAAAGGCCGGTTTTCAGGTTAAAGGTCCAGCCATGCCAAGGGCACGTCAGGATGCATTTCTCGACTTCACCTTCATGGAGCGGGCCTTGGGCATGCGGACATTGCCCCTGCGTCGCCACGACTTCGCCTTCACAGAGGAACAGCGCGACTTCAACGCCACCGATCTCGGTAAGCACTGGTTCACCGGCTTCAAGCGCCGCGAGCGAACCAGCGCGATGTTCTGTTTGACTCATCGCGCTTTGAACCTAACCGGAAGGGTCTTCGGGCCGCGTGCGAAATAACTGTCCATCCACTGGACCTCGTCATCGATCGGAAGCAGCTCTTCGAAACGCTCAAGCAGAATCTGGAGCGCCGTCCTTGCCTCCATCCGTGACAGGAAAGATCCAAGGCAGAAATGAGGCCCTTGACCGAACGACATGATTTCCTTCGGATCACGATCCCAGCGAAAGCTCTCTGAATCCTCGAACTTGCGTTCGTCATGATTGGCGGAGCCGAGCAGTGGAAGGACGAGCGACCCTTGGGGTATCGCAGTGCCAGCAAGTTCGGTGTCACGCATCGTATGACGAAACAGCATCTGGACTGGACCGTCGAACCGCAGCACCTCCTCCAGAACAATCGGAATCCGCTCCGGATTTTCGCGGACAGCCGCCAGTGCATCAGGGTTGCGTTTGAAATGAACGAAGGTGATTCCCAGAAGGTTTGTGGTGGTTTCAACACCTCCGATAAGCAGAAGGATCGCGAGATTCAGTACCTCGCTGCGCGTCAGCTTTTCACCATTGACCTCGGCCTGTATGAAGCCGCTGATCAGATCCCCGCGCGGCTCAGCAAGGCGTTGGTCGTAGATATCCTCGAAATACGCGCGGATCGCCTTCGAACTGCGCTCGATCTCGGCCAAGCGCTCCGGCCCGTAGGCAGCACGGTTTCCGGCCGAAAGCAGATCATCGACCCAATGCTTGAAGTCGACACGGCGCTCAAGATCTACGCCAATAACATCCGCCACGACGGAAACCGGAAAGAGTGCCGAAAACTCCCAGACAAAATCGAACTCGCCTGATTTCCCATGTTTTTCGAAGATCGCGTCGATAAGCTCATTGGCCACCGACACGATTTTTTCCTGCAAAGCGCCGACGCGGCTCGGCACAAACGCACTGTTGGCGAGCTTCCGGATCCGCATGTGACCTGGCGGATCGAGCGAGATCATCGGCGGCACCTCGGGCACCGGATCGTACTCACCAAGGAGAGCAGGCCAGAACTGGGAAGACGAGTAGGTCTTGCCATCCTTCAGCACCGCCGTGACATCATCCCAGCGAGACACGACGAATCCCTGCATCGAGTCGAGCCAATGGACCGGCGCATCAGCGCGCAGCTGGGCATAGTGCGGATAGGGATTTGCCGTTACCTTGGGGTCAAGCGGATCATAGGTGACCGGAGCCCGGCCAACTGCAAGAGGCCGATTCATTGCGCCGCCTCTGCAACCGGAAGTGCGCCAAGCTGTTGAAACACCGGTATCGCATCCCAGATGCTTCGCTCCAGAATGATTTTACCCTGCTCGTTCCAACCCATAACGGTGACGCCGCGGGTCTTCGTGATCTTCCCGGCGGCTGGCAGGCCGAGAAAATCTTCCGCATGCTTCGTTTCCCAGGTCCACTGGAAGGAGCCGAGCCGGCTGTCTCCGACATAATCGAATACATCGAACTTGTTATAGCTTGCACTCGGATCTTCGATGATGAAGCCTTCGAAGAATTTACGAAGCGCAATAAGATCCCCATTGATCTGCAAACCGAAGTTGACGTCCTCGAACTGGATGCCGGGATCGTACAGCGACATTAGCTCATCGGTTTTATCCGCGAACAGGCCGATCCAATATTGAGCCCATTTGAGATTCATTGCCACCCTCCAAGGTTGTACCCCGATATGGCTCGGGCGTTCGGATTGTTCTCATTGCGAGCGAACCTGGCAAGAGCCCGGACCATATTCGCAACGTCTATTCGGCAAACCTAAAGCGACCTCGATCGCCACGCTATGCCCGCACGGAACACCGCGTGCCTTTTCGTGCCAAAAATATCGACTTTTCCCACCCGAACGCACAATGCTGCAACGCAACAAGGCCAAAAAGCGCGTATCGACTAGCGAATCATTTGTCTCGCTCGGGTAATCGCTGTCACGCACGGGCATTTCAATGTCGGCGCATTGCTGGTCTTAAGAGGCGCAATAGAAGACCATCGCCGGGACACATGCTCCGGACACAAGGTGGACCTGTCGGGAGAGGATTGACATGACAAAGACCATTTTTCTGCGCGCATCTTCGGCCGTAGCCCTGACCATCCCATTCATCACCGCGCCTGCGGCAGCGCAGACGGCGCCAGCCACTGACGGCAGCACTGGCATCGAAGAAATCATCGTGACCGCGACCAAGCGCGACGAAAATCTCGTGCAGGTGCCGATTTCGGTCAGCGTTGTCACCGAACTGGCGATCGCGGAGCGCGGCATCACCCGCCCCGCAGACTTTCTCAGCACAACGCCCAATGTCACCTTCATTGAGGATAATGCAGGCGAAGCCTACATCAACATCCGTGGCCAGACCTCCGTGCGCAACTCCGACCCTAACGTCGCGATCGTTATCGACGGTGTCACCCTATCGAGCGTGAAGCCTTTCAATCAGGATTTGTTCGGCATTCAGCAGATCGAGGTTTTGAAGGGTCCGCAGAGCGCTCTCTACGGCCGTAACGCCGCGGCTGGTGCAATTGTCATTACGACCAAAAAGCCCAGCGACGAGTTTGAAGGCAATGTTGTCGCGGCCTATGGCAATTTCGACACTAAACGAATCAGCTCGACCCTCAGCGGACCACTCACCGAAGGCCTCGGATTCACAGTTGCCGGCTCATTCCGTGATACGGATGGTCCTTTCACAAACATTGTAACCGGTGAAAAGGTTCATCGTTTCACCAGCTACAATGGTCGTGGGCGTCTTCTTTATGACAATGACGACGGACTCACTATCGACTTGAAGCTCGGTGGTCACAAATCGCGCGGCGGCGGCAGCGCCTACAACGCGCAGATTGCCGGCACAGGGATTGGAGGGCTGCCCGCCAATCCGCCGGTTCTCGACGCCAACTATGCCGATATGGATTTCGTATCTAACGTCCGGGGTGTGTTCCGTGAGAACTTCTTCGACGCCACACTCAAGATAGATTATGATTTCGACTGGGCAACGTTCACCTCGATCTCGGCCTATAACCGCCTCAATCAGTATTTCGCCAGCGACTCGCCACCTTACGTGCCCGACACCGGAACAGTCGGCGCCAACGTGCAGCAATACACGTATCTCGATAAGAACTACTCTCAGGAAGTAAGACTGACCTCAGGCACGGACGGCCCCTTGCAATGGCAGGTCGGTTTCTACTACCTGCGCTTTACCCGCGACCAGACGAGCAAGATCAGCATCGACAGCGATGGACGTCTGCCTGACGATCCCCGGGTCATCGATCCTGCCGGCTCAACCCGTCCGACACTGTCGTTCAGCAATCCGCTCTATCGGACAACGAGCTATGCGCCATTTGCCAGCGTTCAGTTCAATGTGACCGATCAGCTGCGCATCAATCTCGCGGGCCGCTATGATACTGAGAAGCGCTCGATTTCCGAAGCCGCTTCCGCTGCGATCAACCCACTCACCGGGGTCAGCTACAACAATTGCATCGCGCTGACCGGAAAGCCGATTGACGAGTGCAATGCAGACCGGACATTCAAGCAGTTCGAGCCGAAGGCGAGCGTGTCATACGAAATCTCGCGCGACGCCAGCGTCTATGCAAGCTACGGCAAAGGCTTCAAATCCGGCGGTTTCAATCCCATCGGCTCCCGCGAGGCGCTAATCGCGGCCGCAGAAGATGCCGGGCTGCCCGCAAGTTCGGTCTATGTGCAGGATGGGTTCGACAAGGAAGTTTCGACCTCCTACGAGATCGGCGCAAAAGCACGACTTTTTGACCGCCGCCTCTCGGTCAACGCCGCCGTGTTCAAGACCAATATTTCTGGCGCTCAACAGTTTGAATTCTATCCGACCGTTGGCCTTCAGACCACGATCGGTATCGACAAGGTGAAGCTGAAAGGCTTCGATATCGATTTCGACTTGCAACTCCCGACCGGTACGCGCCTGTTCGGCGGTTACGGCTATACCCACGGGCGAGTCAGTGATTTTGCGGGCAACCCGGCATTCAATGGCAATGTCGCACCTGGCGCGTTCAAATCCACACTCAACCTTGGTGCAAGCCAGACAATCGAACTTGGCGGCGACCTCAGCCTCGTCCCACGCGTTGAATACAACCACTACGGCTCGATCTGGTGGGATGTTGCCAATACGCCCGGAACGCGCCGAAAGCCGCTCAGCCTTCTGAAAGCGCGCCTTTCGCTTAAGAGCGGAGATCGCTGGGAAATCTCGGCCTACGGCGACAATCTCACCAACGAGAAATACTTCCAGGAAGTCGTCCCTTTGCTAGGCTTCTTCACAGTCAACTACCGGGGCCCGACACGCTCGTATGGCATGGAAGCTCGCTTTAATTTCTAATTGAATGAGCGGCGCTCGGATTGCTGATCTGGGCGCCGTTTCTTTGCAGGCTGGCAACCATGACATATGATGTCATCGATAAAGACCGCCCGACTCCTGAATGGATTGAATGTCTCAGCCGAAGATTTCCGGTTGAACGCGAGATCGATCGTGTGCTCCGGCGCAAACTCGAGCTCCGCCCCGGGGCATCCTTCGGCGGGGCGAGTCTCGAAAGGCTAGTTGAAGGTGTTCGGGCACTCATTGCCACATATCATTCAGACGATTTTTCCATTGTCGATCCGCATTGGCTGACAGGCGGCGCCTCAAAGCTACAGATGGCGTTTACGCTGGACTGGACTCCGCTGGGCGGATCACCATCGTTGACAAGACTGGTTCTACGGATGGAACCAGCAGCGTCGGTGTGTGAGACAAGCAGACTCAGGGAGCATCAGATGCTCTCCCTGTTCGAAGGCGTCGTGCCGGTGCCAAAGGCATATTGGGTCGATCCGGACGGAGCGTTTTTACCCTACCCCGCGCTGGTTTACGGCTTCAGCGAAGGCGTGACCAAACCATCGCGTTCAACCAGCAACGTCACCGGCCTCGGTACCAATCTGGGGCCTGATCTGCGCGAGCGGCTCATGCCACTTTTTTTGTCGCAGCTGGCTCTGATCCATAAAGCGCCGATCGACCACCCGATCCTGACGGCATTCGACAAGCCCGACACGCCTTACCGCGCAGCGGAGTGGGCGCTCAACTGGTGGGAACGCGTCTGGGAAGAGGATGCCGGCGAAGACATCCCGCTGATGCGCTTTGCAGCGGGTTGGATGCGACAAAACCTGCCCAAGGCAGATCGACATTCGATTATCCATGCCGACTATCGGACGGGCAATTTTCTATTCGATGAAGAGGAAGCGAGGATCACGGCCTGGCTCGATTGGGAACTCGCGCACATCGGCGACCGGCACGAGGATCTCGCCTGGACAATGAGTCCCGCCTTTGGCCACTATTCGGAAAGCGGCGACTTTCTGACCTGCGGACTTCTTCCTGAGACCGAGTTCCTGGCACACTATGAGGGCGTAACCGGCCTTCCGGTGATTCCGGAAACCTTGCATTTCTACCGTGTTCTTTCTGCCTACAAGGCCATCGTCATTGTTCTTGGCGCGGGCTTTCGAAACGCACGCAATGGAAAATCGCATCAGGACGTTCTGCTTGTCTGGCTCATGGGCCTCGCTTTTCCGCTCCTCGAAGAATTGCGTTCCCGGCTTGAGGAGGCAATTTGATGCAGATCCGCCCCGACCTTGCGTTGCAAGCCGTTTTGAAATCGCTCACCGAAGTCATCGCGCCCTCGGTCGATCCACATGACAAGATGGCGCGAGAACAGGTCTCACTCGTAATCGGGCTCCTCACGCTCATCGCCGATCGGTTGCCACATACCCACGCATACGACTGTGACGAATTGGGCCGGCTCATCCAGCTCGCGCAGAACATTGTGCCTGCCGCAGATTCCCAAGCGCTCAGTTCTGCGATCGATGGTGGCATTGTCGTTCTCGAGCGCGCGAAGGCATCTCCTGGGGATCTGGTTGCCACCATCGCTGCGCTTCGCAGTGCGATCGGCGATGCCGCAGCTGGCCTTGCTTCGCGTAAGGATACTATCGGAAGGGCTGCCGTCCGCGCGCTTCTGGACGCCTCATCAGCCCAGCTGCTTCGCGAACGGAGTTGGGTGCTGATGCAGGGCTGGGAAAACGACCCCTCCAGCATACCGGAAATAGAGACGCTTATCGCAGGACCGGGAGAGCGAGTTTGATGTCATGATCAAACCAGAAGATGTAGAGTTCCACACGGTACCGGAAGCGCATCGCGACACTTGGGCCGAAACAAACTATTTCCCCTTCTGGATTCCGGAGGCGGGTCTATCAGGTGCCGCCTACACCGTATTTCGTACCGGCCTCGGCGTTTGCATCAGCGATATTACCATTTTCGATCACTGCGCTTCCAGCTGGGAAGGCTTAGCCTACACGGACAATCAGCAGCACATCCCCTGCCCTGTAAGTCTTTCTCATTATTCGCTCCGCAATGGTCTTGAGGTGAACGTTCTCAACGCCCCGCGGGACTATCGTATCGATTATGTGGGCATCGATGACACGGAACTGCACTTCACCTTTCGCGGACTGATGCGTCCACAGGATTTCAATGATCCGGACCAGGACCCTCTTACCCGGAGAAAAGGTTCAGGCGGGGCGTGGGACAAGGCTTTCGATGGCCATTTCGATATGACAGGGAAAATCGACGGCGAACTCAAGCTTCGCGGCGTCACCCATAAGATCGCCTGCCTTGCAACAATGGATCATAGCTGGGGCCCCCGTGCCGAACGCAACAATGGCAGCGCAGTGTTCATCCAGGCCCATTTCGGAGACGATCTCTCGATCAACGCCTTGATGATGCTCGATCCAGCGGACATGTCGCGTTTCGGCCCAGTACTGCATGGCTATGTGATGCGTGGCGGCAATGTCAGAGCCCTTGTCACAGGTGAAGGGCGTACCGAACGCAGCGGCCTGCGCCCGGACAGGTTCGCGCTGACCGTCGAGGATGAGGACGGCTCGCGCTTTGCACTTTCCGGGCATTTCAAGACGTGGGCACCGTGGTCGCCTTATGTCAGCGTGCTTTATTATCAAGGTATGGCGCAATGGTTGTATGATGGCCGTATCGGAACCGGAGCCTTTCAGGAGGTCGTCAGCCGTGCCGCCATCGCGCGTCTGGGGCTCGCACGGCAAGACACGATTTGGAGAGCGGCATGAATCTCGAATGGGAACAGAACTGGCTCGAACTCTTCGACAATCGCCTCGAAGAGCTGATGGCCAACTATCCGGAAAAATTTGAATATGAAGACATGAACTTCGGCGTTCGTATCGACAATGATCGAGACGCTCTGCGCCGCTGGTTCAAGACTTTCGAAAACGCCGATCCCAGTGCTTCGCGCCATATCTTCAATGCGGCACGATACCATGGCGACGAACGGGGCGGCTGTCTCGAATGGACTTGGGAGATCGATCACCGGACGGACTTTCTGGGCCTGCCAGCCGCAGGCAAGAAGACCTTCGTTCGCGGAATGACAATCCACGCATTCGTCGATGGAAAGATCACGCTCGAACGGAGCCTCTGGGATACCGCCGCGCTGATGCGGCAGCTAGGGCTGCAGGCCCCTCAAGAACTTGAGTTCTCCTAATGTTTGATCTCACCGGCAAGGCGGCGATCGTGACGGGCGGTGGGTCTGGGATCGGCGCCGCGATTGCGCAGCGCCTGCAACGCGCGGGCGCTCTGGTTCTCATCGCCGATATTCACGATCATGAAGCGGAAGCCGCAGGCTGGGGTTGTGAATTTCGCAAGACCGACTGCGCGCAACCCGATGAGGTTACTGCTCTGTGCGAAGCAGCGGTTGAACGGTTCGGCAAGCTCGACATACTCGTCAACAATGCGGGTATCGCTCAAGGCGCCCTCCTCGCAAACTCCGAACCTGCACGCTCCGAGCGGTTCTGGCGCCTTCACATTCTGGGCGTACAAACGGGAATTCGCGAAGCGACGAAGCGAATGGCGAGAGGCGGCGCGATTGTGAACATATCCTCCATCACGGCAGTTCGTGGCTTTGTGCAGTGGGGTGAGTATGCTGCAACAAAGGCGGGTATCATCTCGCTGACCCAGACCGCCGCCGTCGAATATGGACCTGCCGGCATCCGCGTGAACTGCGTTGCCCCCGGTATCATCGACACGCCGCTCGCGATGAACGAGGCGCCCGATATGGTGGCGCGCAATGCGAACGTCTTCACCTTGCTCGGCCGCATCGGCAGACCCGAGGAACTCGCGGCTGCCGTCCATTTCATGGTCAGCGATGATGCGGGCTACGTTACCGGGCAAACTCTCATCGTTGACGGGGGCTGGAGCGCAGGACCCTCGATCAAGGGTATAGAACTTGCGCTTTCTACGACCGACTAGAGCATCGTGCGGAAAAGCGGGAGCCGGCTTTGCGCATCAAAAGATACGACAACAAAGGATTGAGCGCACATCCTGCGTGAGATTCACGCATTGCGCTTTAATCCAGAAGCTCGCCATCGGTCCCTAGGCGGGGCCGACCATCGCGCCATTCGCTGGGCCGCTGCCCTGTCCAGCGGACAAAGGCACGTGAAAAAGCGCTGCTGCTCGAAAAACCAAGCAGATAGGCGATCTTCTCCATCGTAAGGTCGTCGCGACGCAGATAATCGAACGCCAGTTTCTCACGCAGCCGGTCAAGCAATTCCTGAAAGGTCGTATTCTCATCACGCAGCCGGCGAAGCAAGGTTCGTTCCGTCATACCAAGGAGACGCGCGGTTTCCTGTTTGCTCGGCTCTCCGTTCGGTAACTGGCCAACGAGAGCATCACGAACCTTGAGCGAAAAATGGCTTGTAAAGCGATAGGCAAGGTGACGAGCCGCCATTTCGTCCAGCAGCATCGCAAGTTCCTCGTTAGCCGACGGAACGGGTTGCTCGAGGTCAGAGCCCCGAAAGAGGATACTGTTTTCTTTTTGTCCGTAACGGATCGAACAGCGGAAAATCTGGAGATAGTCGCTTTCGTCCTGAGGTTTGCGGTGTCGGAACTTGACTTCCAAGGGTACCACAGGTGCGCTCTGGATCCATTCACAGAGCATGAGGAATCCCGCAAGTATGGTATCGATCGTTTGGTAAATAGGCTGGCGGCCACCCGTATGAAGATCAACCTTCAAGAGATAGTCGTCGTCAATCTTCGAGAAATCGACAACCGCAGCATCCGAGATCAGCCGGGCCGAGTGCGCAAAGCGCTCGGCCGCCCGCTTCAAGCTAGAGCTGCAAGACATTGCATAGCCCACGACATGAAAAGTCGAAGGCCGTATGTGGCGCGCGACCTTCAGCCCGAAATTGCTATCTCCCGTTGCCTCGACAGCCGCAATCCACAGGCTCGTAACCCGCTCCTGCGAATAGCGATGCTGAAGGTCGCCGACCTTCTCAGGCGCCATGCCGATACCGCGCAGCAACGCCGCCGTATCGATACCGGCATCCTCGAGCGCCCGAACAATTGCAAATACCCACGCGGAAAGACCGGTCTGCACAATCCCATTACCTTTCGAGCGCGATCATCCAAAAATGACGCTCGCCTCATACACACTAAGCATCATGTTATAAAACAAGAAGCTGCTGCTATGCACAGCGTGAGCTCCTACCGTTTCTGGACCGCCTAGCTGGCAGCTTTCCAGCGTGCTTACATCAGGGCGGCCGTGTGCCGCCGATGCCAACATGAGCGATATCGGTTTGTTTCCGATCACCTCACTGTCCAGCTCGCGGTCATTGACTCGAGTCCGAGGTTAGCAATTTTCTTGGAGGCCACGATGGGGCCACACGAAAAAGTGATATAAAATTTATTATAATATTCAGATAGTTATAATTGAATTTGTTGTCCGGCACCCGCTGGTCGTCGAGAGTACGGCTGAGGGGGTGCTGCTGAAGCTAGCACCCGTGTTCCCGCCATCGAGCATCGACCAAGTGTTCGGTCGCTGATGCACAAGGGAGGTGCTCTGTCGATCGAGGACATGGAAACCGCCGTGGCAGCTGAGGCGAAGCGGCGTGCGCGGGATTGACACCAATGTTGTCGTCCGGTTCTTGACCAACGACGACAAGCGGCAGGCGAAAGCTGCGCGCGCCGCGATTGCAGCGGGCGATATGTTCATCACGACAACAGTGATGCTCGAGAGTGAGTGGGTACTTCGCAGCGGCTATGGCTTTACTCCCGAACGGATCGTCACCGACTTACGTGGCCTCGCAGGCTTGCCCGGCATTACGGTCGAAGAGCCTGCACGGACTGCGCAGGCATTGGACTGGACGGCTGGCGGCATGGGCTTCGCCGATGCATTGCATCTTGCAGGCTCAAATACCTGCGACAGTTTCCTCAGTTTCGACCGGAAGCTCATCAAGGCAGCCAAGGGCAAGCCGGCAATTCCAGTCACCGCACCCTGAGTGGCTGGAACACCCCGTTTGGACGTCCGGGAGGGGACAGTATTCGAATCAGCCCGTCGATACCCTGCAGAATTGTAATGGCCGCCACGCTCCCTCTAACATGAAGGTCGCTTTCAGCGGTTTGTTTGAGGGCCTGGCTCCCGACACGATTGACGGCATCTCCGGTGGCCAGATCGACTTCGCGATCATCGTCATAGCCTGGATCGTCGATCTCGTATCCAATTTCGCGGAAGACAGCGGCGACGGCAGCGGAAGCCCCTTCAGGATTGACACCGGCTAGCTTGGCATAGTTATGCTGCAGCGCAACAGGAGGTCAGGCTGAAGATCGCGATCGTCGACGAAAACGCTGCGCGGGCCGCTGTCATCGAACAGGGGCTTCTCGAGGCTGGTCTCGACGATATCGCAGTCCTCGCCGAACGCATCGGTCTCGTGGCGCGGCTGGAAGCACTTGCGCCGGACGTGGTGCTGATGAACCTCGGCAATCCGGGCCGGGACCAGCTTGAGGAAAGTTTTTCCCTCTCGCGCGCGCTCGCCCGCCCGATCGCCATGTTCGTCGATCAATCCGATGAGCGCGCGATCGCGGAGGCCATCGATGCGGGGATTTCGGCCTACGTCGTGGATGGGATGCGGAAGGATCGCATCAAGCCGATCCTCGAACTCGCCGTGCGGCGCTTCAATGCATTCTCACGGTTGCAGACCGAACTTGCTGAAGCGAAATCGGCGCTCGCCGAACGCAATACGATCGACCGTGCGAAGGCGCTTCTGATGAAACGGCGCGGCATCGACGAACCCACCGCCTACACCCTGCTCCGCAAGCAGGCGATGGATAGCGGCCGCCGCATTGCCGAGATCGCGGAAGCGCTGGTGACAGCCGAAGCGTTGCTGGGAGACGGATCATGAGCCATTTCAGGATCGGCTTCCTGCCGCTTGTCGATGCGGTTCTGCCGATCGTCGCGCATGAATTCGGCCTCGCCCGAACGGAAGGCATCTCCATTGAAATGGTTCGCGACCCGAGCTGGGCGACCGTGCGCGACCGCCTGATCTACGGACAGACGGACGCCGCGCA
>LADL02000987.1_pt1 | contig 20653 bp, 17 predicted proteins | sample 619721 | NCBI WGS metagenome assembly LADL02 (sample SAMN03397408, study PRJNA257561) | rock porewater metagenome | biome: terrestrial; feature: Opalinus Clay rock; material: porewater; isolation source: Opalinus Clay rock porewater BRC-3 borehole | place: Switzerland: Mt Terri URL, St-Ursanne ...
ATGGTGGCGACAGGTTTAAAAGCCACCCTAAAATAAATATCCATGCCGTTGCTGATGCCTCCCTGGATTCCGCCGGAAAGGTTTGTGGTTGTGGATCCGTCGGCATTAAAAATATCGTTGTGTTCGCTTCCTTTCATTTTTGCACCACAAAATCCGCTGCCATATTCAAAGCCTTTTACCGCATTGATGGACAACATCGCTTTACCCAATTGCGCGTGTAATTTATCGAAAATTGGTTCTCCCAATCCAACAGGCACATTTTGAATGACGCAAGTTATGGTTCCTCCAATAGTGTCGCCCTGTTTTTTAATTTCATTGATTCGGGCGATCATTTTTTCGGCAGTTGCGGCATCCGGACAACGCACATCGTTGCTTTCTATGTTGTTGAAATCGACCTCCTGATAAGGTTTTTCCATAAAAATTTCCCCTACGGAAGACGTAAAAGCATTTATTTTTATGTCGGAAATCACCTGCTTTGCAACAGCACCGCCCACAACCCAATTTGCAGTTTCACGGGCAGAAGTGCGTCCGCCACCACGATAATCGCGAACGCCATATTTTTTATCGTAGGTATAATCGGCGTGTGAAGGACGGAAAGCATCTTTGATATGCTCATAATCGTTGGAACGCTGGTTCGCATTTTTGATGATAAATCCGATGGAAGCGCCTGTGGTTTTTCCTTCAAAAATTCCGGATAAAAATTGCACTTCATCAGGCTCTTTGCGTTGCGTCACAATTTTGGATTGTCCAGGTTTTCTTCTGTTCATTTCATATTGCACGGTATCCAGATTCAGTTCAATTCCGGCCGGACAGCCGTCTATGATTCCGCCAATTGCTTCACCGTGAGATTCCCCGAATGTTGTGAGGGTAAATATTTTTCCAAATGTGTTCGCCATCGTAAAATTTTAAGTAACAAATGTAAAAAAAAGAAATTTAAGGAGGATTTATTTATTGGTTGAAATAAGCGGCAAACGCTAAAATTCACAACATTTGTGAATTTGAAAAATAATTGATTTTTGTTTTGATTATCTGGCGTGGCGTTAAATGTTGAATGTTATCTGTTATTTGTTAAATGTTATTTGTTATATGTTAAATAGCAATTCGATTTGCGTTAGGGATTGCAGTGAAAATACTTTTTTGAGGTTTTTCTCCGAAAAAAAGATTGAAACGGAAAGCCCGACCCGCAGGGGAACGCCCTCCAAAAAGGCGGGCAAGCCCCAATCAATTTAAAAAAACCAGAGTTTTACTGCCATAATGACCACCATGACGATTAAAAACTTTTTAACCAGCGCGTCTCCGCCTTTAACCGACCAACGGCTTGAAAACCAGCCGCCCAAAGCGGTTCCGACGGCCAAGATAAGCCCCATTTTCCAGTCGATTGCATCGTTAAAAGCAAATACCGCAAAAGCTGCGATGGTAGACAAAATAGTGATAATTGCCTTGATGGCGTTGCTTTTTACCAATGAAAAATTATTGACGGACGATAAAACCAGTAAAATCATAAATCCGACCCCAGCCTGGATAAAACCGGCATAAATACCGATAAAAAAGAATAGAAAAACGCTTAACCATAAGGGTTTTCCAGTGGTTTTTTCGGCGATGTTCAGCTGTTTGTATTTACTGCTAAAAACCATATAAACCACCACGACAACCATTATAATGGCCAATATTTTATTAAAAGTTTCGCCTTTGATGTCGATGGCGATTTTTGCGCCCACAATGGCGCCAATCAATGCCGAAATACCCACATAAATGCTAAACGGAAAGGTTAAAACGCCTTTGCTTTTGAAGCCGGCAGCCGTGGAAATGCTTTGAAATAAAATGGCAACCCTGTTTGTTCCGTTGGCGACATTGGGCGGCAATCCCAAAAAGATAAGAATGGGCAAGGTTAATAAAGAGCCTCCGCCCGCCAGCGTATTTACCACACCCGCCACAAAGCCTACGACAATTAACAGGACAATTTCTAAAATTGGATTCATTTGGTTATTTAAGTAAACAAATGTACTTAAATTTATGCTGAAAAATATCCTAAAAAAAACACTAAAAAGTTTCAGAAAAACAAAAAAGGGTTCTATATTTGCCCTCGCTAAAGGAGAAATGGCAGAGTGGTCGATTGCGGCAGTCTTGAAAACTGTTGAGGGTCACACCTCCGGGGGTTCGAATCCCTCTTTCTCCGCTGAAATTTATACAATTTCTCATAAAGTCCTGTAAATACTATGTTTACGGGACTTTTTTTATTCCCTAAAACATCATAATTTGTATTAATAATCATTCTGTTGGTGACCTATTCGGTGACCTTTTTAAACCCTTGTTTAGGTCACCTAAATGTTAATAACTAATTGAATTTTAGCATATTATATTATTAAAGTGACCTAAATATTTTGTACCTTAATGTCTAATTTAAAAGGTCACCGGAATGAACAAAACATTTGGATTATTATTCTACTTGAAGAAAAGTAAAGTAGATTCTCAGGGCAAAGCCCCGATTTACCTGCGTATTACTGTGGATGGCAAGCGAAGTGAAATCACTACCAAACGATATTTAGAGTCCAATCGTTGGAGCAACGAAGCTAATAGAGCCATTGGAAGAACCGAAGATGTTCGGGAGCTTAACGCCTATCTTGATATACTTACGGCAAAAGTTTACAGACATCATAAAGACCTTATTGAGGCAAACAGGCAGGTTACTTCCGAAACTCTCAAAAATCAAATCTTGGGAATTGAAGAAAAAGAACGCACATTGGTGGCACTTTTTAAAAGTCACAATGCAAATGTGAAAAAATTAGTGGGAAAAGAATTTGCGCCTGGCACATTAGAACGTTATGAAACCGTATTAAAACACATTCAGGATTTTATTAAAGTGCAATATAATGTCACTGATATTTCATTGAAAAATGTCAATCACCAATTTATTACCGGGTTTGAATTTTATTTAAAAACGACGAGAAACTGCGCACACAACAGTACCATCAAATACATCAAGAATTTTAAGAAAATTATTAGAATTGCACAAGCAAACAATTGGATTAACAGTGACCCATTTATAAACTACAAAGTACATTTAAAAGATGTGGAACGTGAATTTTTAAGTGAGGAAGAAATACAGGCGATGATTAATAAAAACCTGCACACACCAAGATTGGATCTGGTGCGAGATATATTTATATTCTGCTGCTTTACCGGATTGGCTTACAGTGATGTTAAAAAATTAACCCAAAACAATCTTGTGATGGGAATTGATGGAGAGCAATGGATTAAAACAAAGAGGACTAAAACCGATACAAGAAGTAATATTCCGCTACTTTCAACACCAATGTCAATTATCAAAAAATATGAAAATCACCCGGAAGTTGTTGTCAAGGAAGTGTTACTTCCAGTATTAAGCAATCAAAAATCAAATGCTTATTTAAAAGAAATAGCCGACCTCTGCGGCATCAATAAAAATTTAACCACACATTTGGCGCGCCACACTTTTGCAACCACCGTAACCCTTACAAATGGAGTTCCTTTAGAGTCCGTAAGTAAAATGCTTGGTCATAAATCTATAAAAACTACACAACATTACGCTAAAATTTTAGACCTCAGAGTGAGTGATGATATGCAGCTTTTAAGACAAAAATTCAGCGATAAAAAAGCAAATGAGGAAAAACAGCAAAACCAAATCTAATATTTCCACATAAACGAAATAATTGCCTTGTTTTACTGAAATTCCTCAACTTTTTTGACAATTGAATGTTAATAACTAATCTTAAATTCAACCATTTTTCATTAAAATCGCCGTATTTTAGTACCTATAAATCAATCATTTAATTCATTTAAACCTAAATTAATTGCTTATGACTTTTGACATCATCACTAAAGTAGATTTGAAAAATTTCAAAGACGAAATTATCAACGAAATCTCCACCTTATTGCAAGGTAGAACCGATCATAAAAAATGGCTAAAATCTGCTGACGTCAGAAAAATGCTGAACATCTCTCCCAGCACTTTACAAAACTTACGAGTTAATAGTACATTACCTTTCACAAAAATGGGTGCCACTTATTACTATGAATATAGTGATGTAGTTAAAATATTAACCGAAAACAAAAGTGCATAGATGAAGTTGTATCTGCCTGAAAATTTAGACTTAGACCAACTTATCTACGACAACCCAAGACCTGCAACATTCAATCCTTACAAAAAGGATAAATTAGTGTACATCATTCATTTATTGAATGCAATGCCTTTAATGAATAAAGATTTGCTTAGTGATGATTTTATTTCATTAAATGCCCAAATGCTTCAGAAGTTTATTCAGAATTACAATGACTACCTGAACTATTTAATTAATGACCTAAAAATTGTTGAAACGGATGGGCAGTATATTGTAGGACGAAAATCAACAGGATTTCGTCTGATTGAAAAATACAGAACATCAGTTGTGGCAGTTCCAATTTTAGAACGCACTTTTTACAAAGCACTGCAAATTCATAAAAATAAAAAGGCGCTTTCGGTAAAGCATCTTGGCTATATGACGAAATGGTTCAACGACTACTTACAAATAAATATGGATGCAGTGACTGTTTTCTTAGAGGAAGAACTTGCTCTGAAAAGTAAAAATTATGATTTATGGGATTATAACAGGATAAAAAAAGCACACATAAAACCCATTAATCAATTTATCCACGCCAAAATGAGCGCCGAAAAATTGAATTGGAAAGATTTTTATCTAATGCTTGATAATAATGTCTATCGCTTTCATTCTAATTTAACCAATATGCGAAGCATTATTAGAAATGCGATTACCTATAAAGGGCAAAAATTAGTTTCGATTGACATTAAAAACAGCCAGCCATATTTGAGCACGCTTTTATTGAACAGGGACTTCTGGATAACGGCTAAAAATGGGCCAAAAAAAGACGCTTTCTTATCAATATCTTTTGACGAGCCCCAAATTTTATATATGTCTTCTTTTAATGATATAAAAGGTTCAAAATCAAATCATATAAATATTAATAATATCAACAACAATAAAATGGTTCCTTACACTATGTTAGGAGAAATGAACGATGCCCTTATACAGCAAGGCTTTGATCATTATATCCAATTAGTTGTAAGTGGTAAATTCTATGAATATTTAGAAGAAATGTTTAAACAGCATTTGGGCGTTGGCTATGCAGACCGCAAAGAAGTGAAAACAGCAGTATTTCAAGTGCTCTTTACTGACAATAGATTCCTTGGGCAAGATGACGCCAAACCAAAGAAACTTTTTCAAAAGCTATTCCCGGCAGTTTACAACATTTTTTCTAAAATTAAAAGTAAAGATAAATCCTTGCTTCCTCGTTTGCTTCAGAGTATTGAGAGTTATTTAATTGTTGATGTTATTTGTAAACGCATCGCAACAGAGCTGCCAAATGCGCCCATATTTACAATCCACGACAGTATTGCTACAACAGAAGAATACGTTGATGCAGTAGAGCTAATAATGCAAGAGGAGCTATATTATGCTATTGGCTACCCTCCTAAACTGGAAAGAGAATACTGGGAACTTGAAAAAATGGATAATGCGCTAAATAAACTTAGGGAAAGAGCAAAAGGTGTAGCATAACTATTTTTTTAACCCAAAGCAAACCCAAAGTAAACCCAATGGTTTTTTTGGGTTTTTTTATTAAAAATACACTTCATAAAAAACCCACCGCAGATAGACTACGGTGGGAAAAATTGCTATGAAAAAGAAGGTCCTATGAAAGACCTAAGATTGTAAATATAATGTTTTTCTGAATTCAACAAACATTATTTTATAATTAGTTTAATATGAATTAAATAAGAGCTTATTCAATTTTAGCTGTTTTATTAAATTTTTTTTGAGTAAATTTCCTATCTCAAAAATTGCAAGTTTTTAATATTCTATGAAACTCACAAATACAGAAGTAAAGTTAGCTTTAAAAATTAGTAAAGTCATTCAAGAGCGCATTGACATTACCGGTGATACAAATTATAGATCTACTGATGTATTCCCTTACCTCGTAAAAAGAGGTTTTTATGAACCAGATAAGCATAATGGTATTCATTTTAGAAGGTTTTTAAATAAATTATATAAATGTGGTGAGCTTGTTTCCTTAATTCCTCAATGCACTAAAATTAATCCAGCAAAAGATAAAATTACTAGTGAATGGTATTTTCACGATGCAAAGGATAAAATGCCCAAGCCAAAAAATGAAGAGGAGAATCCTTTAAAAGATTTTATTGATCAAGAAATGAATGTTTGGCAAGCTATTGATATTGTAAAAATGCTGATTGCTGGTATTAACCCTATATCCAAAGAAGATTTAGATAAAAATGATGTTTGTTGTCATCCGATTGTTCAAGAAGCATTGAAAACTTTTATAACGCCCGAAAGTTACGAAGTTGAAATAGAAATTTTAAAAGAGGAATTGGCGAATACCAATGAAGACGAAATGGTAAATATTTCAGAAGAAATAGAGTATGATGTAGATAAAGATGAATGGTATGAGCAAATGCAAAAAGAAATTAATTCTTGGGATAGCACGTTGAAAGTAAAAAACATATCTGAACAAGTTTTAAATATAAGAAAAAAATACCCCAGAGCTTATGAGTTATGGTCGGACAGAGAAAATGAAATATTGGCCGCCGGCTGGCAATTATTTAAAAGTAAAAGTAAAGTAGCCAAATTGCTTCAAAGGTCACCAAGTTCAGTTTCACTTGAGTTGGTAAAACTTGAAATAATAGACAAAAAATAAAATAGACTTTATTGCGCCAAAGTATGAAACATCCAATACAAGAAATACAAAGACAAATGATGCCCAAATAAAGACTTGACAACCAAATATTATATCCCTAAATTTGAAAAAAACCAAAATTAAAATATGTTTCAACAAACTTTTAAAAATATAGATGACATACTGCACAAAGATGCCGGTTGCGGCAGCGAATTGGATTATGTAGAGCAAACTTCTTGGGTACTGTTCCTTAAATATTTAGACGATTTAGAAAAAGACAAAGCAACGGCGGCCGAACTTACCGGTAAAACATACACAAATATTATTGATCCTGAATATCAATGGAGTGTTTGGGCAGCTCCAAAATTAGCTGATGGTAAAATAGATCACCACAATGCCTTAACCGGCGATGACCTTGCCGATTTTGTGAACATTAAATTGTTTCCTTATTTCAAAAAATTCAAGGCATCTGCATTAAGTCCTGATACCATTGAATATAAAATTGGTGAAATATTCTCAGAACTAAAAAACAGAATACAAAGTGGTTATAATTTGCGCGAAGTAATTAACCTTATTGACCTTTTGCGTTTCAGAACCCACGCTGAAAAGCACGAAATGAGCCATTTGTATGAGGACAAAATTAAAAATATGGGCAATGCAGGGCGCAATGGCGGTGAATATTACACACCACGTCCTTTGATTAAAACCATTATTAAGGTGGTTGATCCCAAAATAGGAAACACCATTTATGATGGTGCAGTTGGTAGTGCTGGTTTCTTGTGTGAAGCATTTGATTATTTAATGCATAGCAAAAAACTAACAACTTCCGATATTACAACCTTACAGAAAAAAACCTTTTACGGCAAAGAAAAAAAATCTCTGGCGTACATTATTGGTACAATGAATATGATTTTGCACGGCGTGGAAGCACCAAACATTGTGCACACCAACACACTTGCTGAAAACATTGCCGACATACAGGAAAAAGACCGTTATGACATCATTTTGGCCAATCCGCCATTTGGTGGTAAAGAACGTGCCGAAGTACAACAAAATTTCCCAATTAAAACAAGTGAAACAGCTTCCTTGTTTTTACAGCATTTTGTTAAAATATTAAAAGCTGGTGGTAAAGCCGGGGTAGTAATTAAAAATACATTTTTAAGTAATACTGACAATGCTTCGGTTGCCATACGTAAGCTATTATTGGAAAGTTGCAACTTGTATGCCATTTTAGATTTACCCGGCGGTACGTTTACAGGCGCAGGTGTAAAAACAGTAGTGTTGTTCTTTGAAAAAGGCGTACCTACTAAAAAAACGTGGTTTTACCAGTTGAATTTAGACAGGAATTTAGGAAAACAAAATCCATTAAACGAAAAAGATTTAGCCGACTTTGTTGAATTGCAAAAAACAAAAGCAAACAGCGAAAACTCTTGGAGCATCAACATAAAAGATATTGACCAAACAACTTTCGATTTAAGTGCCAAAAACCCAAATAAAAAAGAAGAAGATGCATTGCGTCAACCACAAGAAATTTTATCAGCAATGAAAGCATTGGACGAAGAAAGTGCAGATATTTTAAACTCAATTTTGGAACTGATATGAATAAAGTAGATACATTAATATTGCCGAAAGGTTGGGAATTAAAGAAGTTGGAAGATCTTGGTGCTGACATTCCTTATCCAATAGGTGATGGTGATCACGGTCAAATAAAACCAAAAGATTATACTACAGAAGGAGTGCCATATATTAGGGTTGGTGATTTCGGTTGGGGTGAATTTATTCCTAAAAAAATGGTTTTTATATCACATAAAGTCCATCAAAATAATTTAAAAAGCAAACTTGTGCCTGGCGATATATTACTTGCTAAAACTGGCGCTACTATTGGTAAGTGTTGCATTATTCCTGATTCAATAAAAGAAGCAAATACTACATCATCAGTTGGCAAGATCACTGTTGATCAAAATAAAGTGATGTCTAGATGGATTTTATTATGGTTTCTAACGCCTGGATTTTTAAAATTTATATGGTCAATTAGTAATAGAGCAGCTCAGCCTGGATTTAATAATAGAGATATTAAATTATTTAAAATCCCACTTCCTCCACTACCCGAACAACAACGCATAATAGCAATATTAGATGAAGCCTTTGCCGCCATTGCCAAGGCAAAAGCCAATGCAGAACAAAACCTTAAAAATTCCAAAGAACTTTTTGACAATTATTTGCAAGGGGTGTTTGAAAACCCAAAAGAAAATTGGGAGAAAAAGAAATGGGGTGATTTATGTGAATTTGTTAGAGGTCCTTTCGGAGGAAGTTTAAAGAAATCTATTTTCAAGCAAGAAGGATATGTAGTATATGAGCAAAAACACGCCATACACGACCATTTTAATCAACTTAGATATTTTATTGATGAAGATAAGTTCAATGAAATGATACGATTTGAAGTTAAACCTGGTGATATTATTATGAGTTGTTCGGGTGTAACATTAGGAAGAGTCGCAATTGTTCCAGAAGATATACAGCGAGGAATAATAAACCAGGCATTGTTAAAACTAACACCCAAAAAAAATGTTTCGGTTCATTTTATAAAACATTGGTTAAGAAGTAATATTTTTCAAAAAATAATTTTTGATTATGCTGGTGGTGCTGCAATTCCAAATGTTCCAGCAGCAAAAATCCTAAAAGATATTTTAATTCCCTATCCGAGTTTAAAAGAACAAAATAAGGTCGTCGACAACATTGAATTAATGTTAGTTGAAACTCAAAAACTGGAAGCCATATACCAACAAAAAATAAATGATTTGGAGGAATTAAAAAAGAGTGTGTTGCAAAAGGCGTTTAGTGGGGAGTTGAAAATAAAAAAAGAAGCTATACTATAATGTCGAAATCAATAATACCAGATATAGAAAAGGTTGTTAATGTATTTAAAGAAGATTCGAAACCTTTAGACAGGTATTCTTCCTTTGATTATTGTTATAATTATTTTTTAACTACAAAAGATTTAAATACTGATATTGAAAAGAGTTGTCTAACGCTCGGTTTTTATTTAGCAAGTTGGGGTATGTTAAGAGGTTCAAGTTTTCTACTTCTGAAAAGTGTTAAATATTACCAACCGGTGATAGGCTATATTGCCTCGCTTGATAAATCATTATGGAATATTGATGTTGATACCTATACAGACGAAAACATAAAAACAATAATTGAAATATATGATGATATTAAGAGCCATTTAATACAAAATGGTAATGCTGATTTAACGCTTGTAACAAAAGTAATACTTGGTATATTTGGTTTTGTACCAGCTTACGATCAATATTTTTGTAATACTTTCAGAGATATTTATAAAGATCAAAAATGCGGTTTTAGAAAAATGAATATCAAGTCATTAAAATGCATAAGTGCATTTTATGAAACGAACCATGTTATTATTGATAAATTATCAGCTGAAACTTTTACAACTGATTTTATTACAATGGAGGAAACAAAATTTCATTACCCGAAAGCTAAAATAATTGATATGTATGGTTTTTCAAAAGGACTAATATAATTATTTATGAAAGAAGCATAAACAGTAATGAATAAACAGGTAAATTATGATAAAACATAACGAAATAGAAATTATTGCAGGTAGTCCTTTTGCCAATTGTCAATTAGACAGACGGCAATATGCTAATGTATTAACTTCTATTGTCAGCACGTATGCAGATGGTTTTGTCTTGGCGATCAATAACAAGTGGGGAACAGGTAAAACTACTTTTGTAAAAATGTGGGAGCAGGATTTAAAAGACAAAAAGTATCAAACAGTATACTTTAATGCTTGGGAAAATGACTTTGAAAATAATCCCTTGACAGCTTTGATGGGAGAATTAAAAACTTTGACCAAGAAGTCAACAGAACCAGAATTTAAAACTGTATTAAAAAATGCAGCTGTTTTATCTAAACATATTCTTCCAATGGTTGCTAAAGCAATTGCAGACAGATATGTCGATACAAAAGGAATTACAGAAGCAATTGAAAATATTACTAAAGGAGTAACCGATATTTTTGAAAACGAAGTGAATGAATATGCCGAAAAGAAGAAAGGGATTGCTGAATTTAGAACAAGTCTTTCAAAATTTATTGCGGACACTAATAACGGTAAACCCTTAATTTTTATAGTAGATGAGCTAGATCGTTGCCGTCCTGATTATGCGGTTGCAATCCTTGAACAAATCAAACATTTCTTTTCAGTGTCTAATATCGTTTTTGTGTTATCAATAGACAAAGTGCAATTGGGTAATGCCGTTCGTGGTGTTTACGGTAGCGAACAGATTGATGCCGAGGAATATTTAAGACGTTTCATTGATGTGGAATATTCCATTCCAGAACCTGATTCAGAAATATATTCTAATTATCTGTATAACTATTTTGGATTTGATGAGTTTTTTAAATCTGATTTTAGAAGGACGCATCAAGAGTTAAATTATGATAATACAGAATTTATTAAAATCTCAAAAATTCTTTTTAAAAATTCAACTATTTCGTTACGCCAACAGGAAAAAATATTTGCTCACGCTCGTTTAGTTTTGAGGTCTTTTCAGGAAAATAATTACGTGTTTCCAAGTATATTTCTTTTTCTGATTTATATTAAAATTATCAACATTGATTTTTATGACAAGATTAGACAAAAGAAATTGACCATTAAAGAATTACAGGTTGAATTTTTTAATTTTATAAAATACAAGAATACTGATGAAAATGGAAGAGAATTTATAATTTTAGAAGCCTATTTAGTTCATTATTATAATAACTATATTTCAACATATTACAACAAAAATAAACTTTATAGTAATGAGGATAATACTGGTAGAAATACATTATTGATTACTTCATTAACAGATGCAACCCCAGGACATACTGTGTTTTTACAAATCCTGGAAAATATGTCAAGAAGATTTAATGGGGGTGATTTAGACATTGGATATTTGTTGAATAAAATTGATTTAACAGAAGCAATAAAATTTTAAAATATATGAACGAAGCAGATACAAGAGCAGAATTAATAGACCCTAAGCTAAAAAGTTGTGGATGGGGTGTTGTAGAGGGTTCTAAGGTCCTTCGTGAGTATAATATTACAGCAGGTAAAATAAAAACAGGCGGTATAAGAGGTAAAATGCTTACTGCCGATTATGTGTTGGTTTATAAAGGAATTAAGTTAGCCATAATTGAGGCTAAAAGTGATAATTTGGGCGTTGGTGAAGGTGTTGCACAGGCAAAACAATATGCTCAGAAACTAGCTTTAGAAACCACTTATGCCAGTAACGGAAAAGAGATTTATAGCATTTGTATGAAGACTGGTGCAGAAGGTTTGGTTGATAATTACCTTACACCGGATGAATTGTGGAATAAAACATTTGTAGTTCAAAACGAGTGGAGAGAGAAATTTTCTGCCATTTCGTTTGAAGACAAAAGTGGTACTTGGCAATTGCGTTATTATCAGGAAATTGCTGTGAACAATACCTTAGAGGCAATTGCCAATAAAAAAGACAGAATATTATTAACACTAGCAACAGGTACAGGAAAAACCGCCATTGCTTTTCAAATTGCGTGGAAACTGTTCCAAACACGTTGGAATTTATCTGCGACAAGCTCAGACTACGTTTCAAGAAGGCCACGAATTTTATTTTTGGCCGACAGAAATATTTTAGCCGATCAGGCATTCAACTCTTTTTCAGCTTTTCAAGATGATGCTTTGGTGAGAATAAAACCAAGTGAAATAAAAAAGAAAGGTAAGGTGCCAACCAACGGCAGTATTTTCTTTACTATTTTTCAAAGTTTTATGAGCGGTACAGATGAGGGGGGCAAACCAGCACCGTATTTTGGTGATTACCCTGCCGATTATTTCGATTTTATTATTATTGATGAATGTCATAGAGGCGGCGCAAATGATGAAGGAAATTGGAGAGGAATTTTAGAATACTTTTCACCTGCGGTGCAGCTGGGTTTGACAGCAACGCCCAAACGAAAAGACAATGTTGATACTTATAAATATTTTGGAGAACCAGTATATGTTTATTCCCTTAAAGAAGGCATAAACGATGGGTTTTTAACGCCATTTAAAGTAAAACGCATACAAACAACCCTTGATGAATATATTTACACCAGTGATGATGATATTATTGAAGGTGTAGTTGAGGAAGGTAAAACTTATGTAGAAAAAGATTTTAATAAAATTATTGAAATAAAGGCAAGAGAAGCAAAACGTGTTCAGCTTTATATGAACATAGCCAATCAAAATGAAAAGGCCATTATTTTTTGTGCTACACAAGACCACGCTGCTGCGGTTCGTGATTTGGTAAGTCAAATTAAAAAAAGCAGTGATGTAAATTACTGTGTTCGTGTTACGGCAAATGATGGCGAAATAGGCGAACAGTTTTTAAGGGAATTTCAGGACAACGAAAAAACAATTCCAACCATTCTTACCACTTCTCAAAAATTATCTACCGGTGTTGATGCAAGAAACATTAGAAACATAGTCCTAATGCGACCAATAAACTCAATGATTGAGTTTAAGCAAATTGTTGGTCGTGGCACACGTTTATTTGAAGGAAAGGAATTTTTTACTATTTATGATTACGTAAATGCCTTTCATCATTTTTCAGATCCGGAATGGGATGGTGAAGCATTGCCTTGTGATGTTTGCGGTAAAGTAGTTTGTGAATGTGCCGACACGCCCAAAACAGATCCAAAACCTTGTAAAGTATGCGAACAAACACCTTGTATTTGTGAAAAACCAGTAAAAGAACTTTGTGAAAAATGCGGTGAAAGCCCTTGTGTTTGCAGTAAAAAAGTAAAAATAAAATTGCGTAACGGCAAGGAATTTGAAATTCAGCATATGATGTCAACTTCTTTTTGGGGTGCAGATGGCAAACCTATTTCAGTTGAAGAATTTTTAAATAATTTATTTGGTGAATTGCCAAACCTTTTTAAAAGCGAAGCAGAACTAAGAACACTTTGGAGTAATCCGTTAACACGAAGAACTTTATTGGAAAAATTAGATGATGCCGGTTTCGGAAAGGATGAATTAAAAACATTGCAATCGCTAATTGATGCTGAAAAAAGCGACCTGTTTGATGTCCTTGAATTTGTATTTAATAGCGATGTAAAACCAATGACAAGGGAAGCCCGTGTTGCAGCAGCACAGGCAACAATATTCACATTATTAAACGACAAACAAAAAGAGTTTATAGAATTTGTGTTGACCAAATATATTGAAACCGGCGTTGAAGAATTGGATCAGGATAAACTGCCAATTTTACTGACCAACAAATATCAATCGTTGGAAGATGCAAAAGAAGTACTGGGCGATGTTGGCAATATAAGCTCGTTATTTATTGAGTTTCAAAAGTATTTATATCAGCAAAGTGTTGCATAAACTATTTTAGAAAAAAAATAGTTAGTTAGTTGAATGTTAAAATGGATAAGATATAATGTATTATAATACAAGAAAATTAAGTGGCCTACATTTAATTAGACCTTCTTTCTCGAAACCATTTTAAATTAAGTAAATTTTAGTTTTATATTTAAGTTAATATATTTATGCATAGACCAAAGAGAAAGCGTATATCAAGTACAAATATTGTAAATTCAGAACTTGTATTAATGCAACAAGATGATAAGGCTTATGTGCCAAACTCAAGTTCCGATTTTGCAAAAAAAATAAAGGTTTATGATGAAACCCTAAATATTGAGATTTGGATTGATAAACATTATCAGAATCGATCTTATCACGGTTCTGATGACGGTTCAAAACGCAATGGCATCGAATATAGAAATATTGAACCTTTACTAATTAAATCATTTAAGCATCTCCTTTATTATTCATTAAAACATAAATATTTTGTTTTTATAAATCACCCACCAAATAAAGTTTATAATATTCGTTTGGTATTAAAACAGTTGGTTAGTCCAGATTTATTTCTAAATGCAGTTGTTGAGTATCATTTTGTAGACTTAAAAACAATTGAAGTTACGATTGTAACTGCATTATTAAAGGATAAATTTATTTTTAGTGAAGGTCAATTTGGTATAGAATTTGAAGATGATTCCTCAACTCTACTGCAATTTAAAAACAGAAAATTTGAACAACATGATACGTTCTTTATTTAAGTTATAAATGTTAATTTTTGTGTTAATCAGTATAACCCACATTGTTTATTGAATAATTATTTCTACATTTGTTCAACGAAAGAGACAGAACGACATCTGGACAGCTTAACAGCAGGATTTAGTTTGGACAGTCTCATCAAACACAAGCGAACAAAATCTTAAGCCTCACAATAGTGGGGCTTTTTTAATATTTAACTAATTCGTTTGCGTAAATTAATATTTTTGTTACAGTTTTTCTAAAATGAAATCTTTTAATATTGAATTTCTAAAATTCTTAATTAACAGTAAAGCATCCATTGCCCTCTTTTAATCCTTCCATAAAAAATCCAAAAAAAGCCACTTGCTTAAAAACCACCTCAACTTAAAATCCTTATTTAAACTTAGTATTCCTAAACAATAATCTTTGTTTGTTTGTTTCATACCGTCAATTAATATTATATATGTCAATTAAGAGTAACATTTTTGAAATGCTGGCGGCAGTGTATAAATCAACCAAGCTATAAAATATATCGTCATAATCGTTTTTTTTAAAATCACCCATTACGAGTATATTGTAGTCCATAAAACAATTAGTTTCTTCATTGATCAAATAATCTCTTAAATCAATTTTCACGGTACTATTGGCTAAATTAATAGTTGGTGTAGCTCCTTTTTTTAACAAATCAATAACCAATTTTTCATTTCTTGATATTGCAGCATTTACCAATTCTACGTCTATACTTTGAAAACCTTGGATTAAATAGTCATTAAATGCTACTTCGTCAATATAGTTTTCATTGGCATAAAAATCCAACATCAAATCTTGATACCGAACATACTCAAAATCAGAATTGAAATTAGGAAATTTAGCTTCTAAATACTCCTTGCATTCTATAGCTTTCTTATAAATTTTTTCAGGAAGAAAATCACTGATTGCTTTTAAATCTTTACTATGGGTAACTCGGGCCCATATATCAATTTCCATTCTTATAATATCAAAAGCTGTCAGTTTCAAATAGGATTCCGAATAACCAAAATCTTCAGGTATTGGAAAATCCAAATACATATCACTTTCATCCTGTATTAAAGTTTTCAATGAATTTAAACTTAAAAAGAATAGTGATTTATATATCTCTAATGATTTCTTTTTCATAATAACAATTTTAAGCAGAACTAAGTTAAAATCCAAGTCATTTAGTGCTAAATTAATGGCATTTTTCAAAATAACAAGAATACCCACATCTCCAGCAGTATTCCGTTCCGGTAAACCTCCACAAAATACAGCTTACAATTCCGCACAATAAGAGCTTTAAAAAAAGCACTTATTTTTGTAATTATTTTTATTAAATCTCCCAGGATACAAGGGTAAAATTATTGTTTTTATTAAAAAATAATTCTAAAATTCATTAAATTAGTGACTACTATTTATTTTATGCTGTTATGGAAACACCTGATGCAAACAAACTCACCCGTGAAGAATTATACGAATTAGTTTGGACAACACCATTAACCACTTTAGCCAAGAATTATAATATCTCAGACAATGGATTGCGTAAAATTTGTATAAAATTAGCGATACCATTACCAAAATCAGGCTATTGGTCTAAAATAAAATTCAATAAACCGGTAAAAAAAATACCATTACCAAAAAATCAGGAAGTAAAACAAGAAATCCAATTAGCAATTCGGGATGAAAATGTAACAATTGAAGAACATTTTCAAACAGCTTTTTACCGTTTAAAAAAAGAAATTGAAAACACCCCCAACCTACCCTTAAAGGTTCCTGAAAAATTAACAAACCCTCACCCATTAATCAAAGCAGCAAAAGAGGACTTAAAAAACTACAAGCACCCAAAAGGTTGGATGTTTAAAGAACACATTAGGTATACTTCCCCAAATATAGTCCACATAGAAGTTGGCAAAGAAAATATTTTTAAAGCACTATGCTTTATGGATACCTTTATAAAACTATTGGAAAAAAGAAAGCATTCAATTCAAATAAATGGTTATCATACAGAAGTAATAATTTTTGAAGAACGAATAACCATTAAATGCAGAGAAATTTTAAAACGTATGAAAATAAAAAAGGAACATTTTGGCTACAGTTCAGAGAATATAGAACTTGTTCCATCAGGTATAATTGCTTTTGAAATAGGTAAAAGTTATTGGAAACGTGAATGGAGAGAATCTACTACAAAGCCACTAGAAACTAAACTTTCAAGTATAATGGCTAGTCTCGAACTTAAAGCTAAAAAACAACTTGAGGAAAGAATTGAACGTGAAATATGGCATCAAGAATATGAAAGAAAAAGGGAAATAGAAGAAGAACAAAAACGACTTTTTGAAAAAGAAATAAATGATTTTAAAACCCTAAAATTAAATGCCAAAAGATGGAAGGAATCCACAGATATGTTCAATTACATCAATGCAATTGAAACCAATGCCATAAATACAAACACTCTAACAGAAGAGCTTAAAAATTACATAAAATGGGCCAAAGACAAAGCAGATTGGTACAATCCCATTATCCAAAAAGAAGATACTATTTTTGAAAAACTAGACCCCAATAAGCTTTGAAAGTACTACTAATAAAAATTACAGAGCTTAGTATTAAAAAATATTCAAAACTAATTGTATTCATTGGCATTTAGTCAATGATAAATACCTATTTTTATTATACTAAAACAAGGAGTGTGTTATACCGATAAAAAAAATTCTATGAAAGAAGAAACAGAAATTACAACTTACCAAGAAGGAATAAATAACTGGAGAGATAACAGATATTCATTTATGTCTGAAATGAATATAAAAGCTGGAATTACCAATTTTGGAAAAACAAAAAACGGAAATAAATACAAACACTTAATTCAATTAGACAAAAAGAATAACTATAATTTTTTAGGTGAAGAAGAAATTTTAAGGCAAGTTTTAGAACGATTTGATAATGGAAAAGCTGGAGATTTAGAACGTGTATTGACAAATACTTTAGCTTCACAAGCTTGCTGTTTTAATTTGTTTTCACCATTAAAAATTTCTAAATACAATTTTTTAGCTGACAAAATTTTTAGTAATCTTCTAAATAAAAAAGTTTCAATTTCAAACATAGTAATTGAATTTACACCGAATAAATCTGAAAGTATTGGTGATCAATCTACATTCGCTGGAACTGATGCCGATGTAGGTGTATTTTACAATTATGAGAATAAAAAAGGAGTAATTTTAATTGAGTTTAAGTATATCGAAAATGAGTTTTCTGTTTGCTCTTCATATAAAAGAAAAAATATCAAAGAGTTATGTAATGAAAATTATTACAATTCAATGATTTCAAAAAGCTTAAACTCCGAAAATCATTTAAACAAGTTTGATTGTGGCTATTTAAAATACGAAAATTGGCAATTAACGAATAAAAGTAATGTATTCGATAACGTTAAAATACAAAGTCAAAATTATTGTCCTTTTAGATTTTCCTTAAATCAATTATGGAGAAATATGCTTTTAGCTGAGAAAGTTGCGGAAGTCCGAGAACTTGATGAATTTCATTTTTGGGTAATTTCCCCTAAAGAAAATACTTTTCTTTGGGAAAATAGAAAACAAAATAATGAAACAGCATTCCGTGAAATTTTGACTCTTAAAGGGAATGAGAGATTTAAATCATTAGAACTTGACAAAGATTTTATTTCAATTCTAGAAAATCATACAAGTGACAAATGGTCTAAAGAATGGTTGAGAAAATTTAGAGAAAAATACTTAACACAAACAGAGTAAATAAGCTCGAGTTTATGCTTTAACCAAATTAAGTACAAACCAATATACATTCAATAATAATATGGCGAAGACGGAAAAATATCCAATATTTAAGTCACACAAACCATATAAAAATACATAATCAGCAATACTTTATGACCAAAAATGATAACATTTCCATTAAGTTAAAATCAGAACTAAACTCAATTTGGAATATATTGACAATGGCATTGCAATGTTATGAATATTCATCATATTTATATTCACCGAGAACAGAAAAAGAAAACGATTATGCCAATAATTCATTTTTTATTGATTTTACTCGTCATATTTATTGGAGAACTTTAATAATTGAACTAGCCAAGTTGATAACTGATTCAGATAATCAACGTTTTAACATTTTTAAATTTTTGCGAAAATTAAATAAAGCTGGTGATTTTGGTAAACTTAGAATGGCAAATAATAAGATTGAAAATTGGAGAAGCCTTTTGGATGAAAATGAAAAAACGATAAAAGAAATAATAAATCTTCGAAATAAAATATACAGTCATACGGATAAAGATAAAGAGTTGTATTCTAATTCAGATTTAACGTTTAATAAAATTAAAGAATTACTTGATTTAATAAAATCAATAATCAAAAGTGTCTATTCAGAATTATTAGATACACATGCTGAAATTCGACCAATAGATAAAGTGAATGACAATTTTAAAATATTAACAATTTTGGCGAATGAAAAAGAGGAGAGAATTAATAAGATCGTAAACGGTTTTATTGAAAATTCAAATAAAAAAAAAAGTAAAGTCACGTATATGATTTATACTCAAATCGGATTTAAAACAATTCACCTTATGTTTTTGTAAAGAAAAATAGCCATCATCTTCAGCAGTATTCCGTTCCGATAAACCTCCACCAAAAGAAGTGTCATTCTTTTAACTACACTTTAAATATTTCTTTGAATTTATTCTTGTGCAGAATTAGAAATTACTAAAGTTAATATTATTATTGTTACAATTACTAAGGTTATACCTATTAATATAGGATTTATGTCATCATTTGAATTGTTAGAATTTGATTCTGTAGCCTTATTTTTTAAATAAATATATTTTTCGTTATACAGTATTTCAACTTTTTTATTAAATTCTAATTCTGTCAATAACCCCTCTTTTTTTAATTCAGCTAATTTTTCCTTACTCTCCTTAATTGATTCCTCAATTATTTTTTTCAATTCTTCTTCTTTCTTATTTTTTTTAATTTCTTCTAGTTTTGATTCAATAATTTTTTTCTCATTAACTAATTTATTTATTTTATCATGAAATTCAAATTCAGAAATTAACTTTAATTCAAAACTCTCTTTTAATAATTCAGTTTTACGCGCATTTGATGAAATAGAAGATTCAAAATTAGGTTCACTTGTTGATACTTTCTTGGATTGTATTTCATTTTGTTCCAAAATATCCATATTATTTTGTGAATCAATCTCAATTCTATCGTCCTCATTTGAACCTATAATAGTACCTTTTTTAGAATTTTTAAACATTAACGTTGAAAGTATCAAAATAACAAAAGCCAAACCAGGAATATAGTTATGACCTGTTTCTTCAATTATAATAACACAAATGGCTAATCCTATTAAGCTAACAACAATCAGTGTTGCAATTTTTAGAAATGTATTCATTATAAATGTTTTTTAAGATGTTATAAGTATAATGGATAATAATAAATTTTTCATAGCAGAAATATTTGTAAGTCTTATATAATCAAAGATATATAAATTGAATTAAGAATATGATTTATCGAAGTAATTTAAAATGATTTTTACATTTCACTGGCACAATTTAATCTGATATTCATAATATAACTTTAGTAATTTGTTAAAAAAAACAACCCCACTTACAGCAGTATTTCGTTCCGTTTCACTTCACCAAATACAGCTTCCAATTCCGCACAATAAGAGCTTTAAAAAAAGCACTTATTTTTTGCCTCTGCCCTCTTTTGCTCAGTTTCCATAACAATGGTCTCAACTAAACAGAATGTTTAGCAGGTAATAAGGTGTTCGCAA
>LADL02001530.1_pt1 | contig 20616 bp, 19 predicted proteins | sample 619721 | NCBI WGS metagenome assembly LADL02 (sample SAMN03397408, study PRJNA257561) | rock porewater metagenome | biome: terrestrial; feature: Opalinus Clay rock; material: porewater; isolation source: Opalinus Clay rock porewater BRC-3 borehole | place: Switzerland: Mt Terri URL, St-Ursanne ...
CTCCGCGAATTCTCCGCTCATAACCAGAGTTAGTTGATGCCAGGTGTTTCATAGCAGTGCCTTCAGTTCAGTTTGTCTTTAGAGAAGGGAATAAAGTCTCAATAATTGAATTTTAAAGCTGGACTGGCCATTCATGAATGACGCGAACCCGTTTGCTTGCTTCTGCCGGAAAGCTTGCTTTGGTTCGAATTAAAATAGTACTTTGATCTTGTTCAGAATTTCTATCAATTTCGATAATCACCTCTCCAGGATATATCCCACCCATTTCCTGTGATGAAACCTTCCAGACCTCACCAGAATACTCCATGTCTTCTTTAAGTCTTCTAACAGTGCGTTGGACAGCAGCTTCGCCAAGCCAGGTTGCCTGTAGATGGAATTGCGATTTATTTAATTGATTGATTTCAAGTGAGGTCTGCTTTAACAATTCACCGACGACAGCCAATGCAAGGATCAGGCAGACTAACGGGATTATGATAACGGCGCCCTTACGGGAGCCGAGTATGGGTTTGTGGGTCTGGGAGAATGTAGAATCGAGTTCAATTGATTTCATAACTCACCTTAAGGTTATTGCTCTTTATTAATTACATAAGAATATTTCCGATTAATTACTGCATCAAACTGGAGTGTACTATACGGCGTTTTGACCGTCTCATTTTGATGAGAATCATCGGCAGTCGTTTTTAACTGCAGAGAAGCAATTTGGCGCTGGTTGATATTTTCAATGCGAAAATGAAGTTGCCCTTCTGAAATCTGATATTCATTCCGTGAAATAAACTGATCAGAAAATATTTGTTCACGGCTGATAAATTTGCCATTGCTGTTTTCGCCAGCTGAGTAAATTATGAAACGGTCAACCCCCATGTCTAACTTCAGTTTTTGTCCTTGGTGTTTCTTTTCCGATATGATTGATGCCCTCCTGGAAGAGGCGATGTCTTGTCGAAACTGCTTCGATAATCTCTGGATGTTAAAAGATTTATGGATGCGGTCTGTTCCTTGTAACTCTACTCGCATCAGAAATGCCAGCATGGTTACTCCCACAGTAAAAATGACCGAGATTAACGAAATCATTACCAGCATTTCAATCAGGGATACACCATGAGGCGCTGATCGAATAAACTGAATTCTGCAATGATTAACCTGCAGGCGATTCATGTTTTATCCTCCAGCTCATAAAACCAGATCGAGAGTGAAACAGGATCTACAATTTCTCCATATGGATTTTGCCACGTCAGTTGGATAATCAGTTGTTTTATCGCAGGTAATTTAGGGTTTTCTATCAGGTCGAAGGCGAGTTTTGGCTCTTTTAAAGATAGTTCTTGCGTTACTTCTTCCTGGTATGAATCCAGTCTTTGGGAAGTAAGGCTGTTCCAAGTTTCTTCTGCTTTCAATCGTTCTGACAGATTGGCCAGGGTTGTCGTTGCAATAAATCGCTCGTTGAGGGACTTTCTCTGAAGATTGACGACACGTAAAGTCGGTATTGTTATGGAGACAGCTGTGCTGACCAGAATTAATGAGATGAATGCTTCAAAGATGGTAAATCCTGACCGTTTATTCCATTCTGAATTATTCTGATGTTTGTATAACATGGAAGCTAATTTCAACTGAGATCAAATATTAAATGAATCATGGGGATAAACAATGCAATGACAAACAGTCCCACGACGACTCCCAGAGAACAGACAACAACTGGTTTTAAGAGATCTGCAAGTACTTTCAGTTTTCTGGTTCTGCGTTGTTCTATCGTGAATGCCAGTGACCTCAATACTTCGGGCAGGTTGCCAACACGCTCAGCTGTGTCACAAAGTGCCGCTTCAGAACGGGAAATGATTTTAGCATTCTGTAGAGACTTCCAGAGGTTTTCACCTTGATTAACACTGGTTTCTACAAGCCGCGATCTTATTTTAACATCTGACCAAAGGTGGTATTGAGAAGCGGAACTTAATGCGACCTGAGGCTGTTGTTGTGCCGAAATGGATTGGGCTATTTGCCTCAGGCAATCAGGTGTATTTAAACGCGGGAACCAGCCTGTGAAGTGAGGCACTCGTAGATTTGACCACCCGTAATAATTTCCAATGTGTATCAGAATTAATAATGTAAACGGGACTGAAAAGACTGGTAAGAACAGGAAAAAATTGGCAATGATAAATTCGCTAAGATTAATCACCGTAAGAGTCATGGGAGGTAGTTCGGTGCCGAAATCCATGAATATCTTTTTAAACTTGGGGATGATCCAGTACATGATAAAACCTGCAACTGAAAACAGGATCGTTCCAATGACGGTCACATAGACTGCAAGATAGGCACCGCTTGGATTCCCTGATTCGTTCTTCAAGTATTTTGAAGACTGCACGGCAGCATCGCGGAGCGCTATGCCCAGAGTATTGCTTTCTTCTCCAATACGAATTGCTACGACAGCTGATTGAGGGACAAGTCCTGAGGTATCAGAGAGGGCGGTTGAAAGAGAGATGCCTGAATACATACGACTACTGAGTAATTCAATTTTAGTTCGATACTTTCGTGTTTGCGTTTCTGCATAGGCATCAAGTTCAGGACCCAGTGGAATATTTTTTTCAACACATAATGTCAATAACCAGAGTAATTCAGATTCATTAGCCCGTTTGTTTAATGAAAATATATTGATGAGAGAACTGAGCACTAAGCATGCCAGTAGTAATGGTAAAAATGATACTAATATGGGCAGGAAGATGAGTGAGGGGAGTCCCACCAGTATCCAGCCGAAAATCCGTATTGATTGAATTTTCATCTGCAATCGTTCGGGCAAGTCGTATTCCTCCCCCTGATTCAGAGCGGAAGCTACTTGAATACACTGAAGTTCCTGAAAGATGGTAACAAGATAGAGAATCAGGCTGGGGATAACCAGAAGTAAAGCGCCCAGGGATGACTGCTGGTTGAATAGGACAACAATAATGCTGAGACCAGTTAGACCAAATCCGCAGAGCATCAGGAAAAACGAAAACAGAATCCAGCAGACTTTGATCAGCGGGTTAACGCCTTGGTGACCAAAGTCTTTTATTCTGCGAGCCAGCAGAATTGAGGAGACTCCTGCGATCGGAAAATAGGCAAAAAATGCCAGACAGAATATAAGACCAAGTGATTCCACTGACGATTTAACTTTCTAGCAATCTGGTGATTACGAGAGATCATTGAGAAGCTTTATGAGTGGTAAGTAAATTGCCCCGATTGGGAATGTAATAATAATTAAGATTCCAGCTAATATGATTGGCTGTAGAGCAAATACCAGAGAGCCGGTTTTCATATTTGCTTTGGCCTGGAAAATATTGCTGCTGGCTCGTAAAGAATCGATAAATATTTCTGGACGATCCTGCCAGCGAAAAATATGGATAAAGCTTTTTGATAACTGAGGAATTCCTGAAGAGGTTTCTGAGAGACTTAAGCCTTCTTTCATGCTACTTTTCAGTACTTGACAACCCGCGATCAGATTGGGGTCGTTAGTTGTTTTTGCAGACAGTTCGATGGCATCAGGAAGATATATTTTTGCTTCAGTCATAGTGGCCAGCATACGACAGAATTGAGCATAAGAGGTATTGCTGAGAATACCACCAAAAACAGGGATTTTATTAATCAGCCGTCTACGAACAGGCTGTAATTTAAATAAATCGAAACCGAACCAGAAAGCCACTGATAACAGTAGAAACCAGCCCAGAATTTGGAGACCATGCTCAGAAAGTAGATCTGAAATTTGAAAGGCTAGAACTGTCAGGCTGGGTAATTCAGTGCCAAATCCCTCAAATATCGATTCGAAGCTGGCAACTACTGTAACCATCAAAAAATAAAGCAGCAGAAAAGAGGCCGCAATAAGAACTCCAGAATAAAAGAGAGAAATTTGAATTTTGTGACGAGATTGCGCGAGGTACCTTTGGCTTTCGATATAATCTTCGATGATCGATTCCAGGTGTTTGGTTTGAGCTCCCGCCAGAATAAGTGATTCCAGATGATGTGGTATTGAATTCAAGTTTCGACCAAAGCTGTCTTCGGGGGGGATGCCTTGTTCCAGATCATTTGCGATATTCTGGAAGATGCGAGACAGCTTCCGAGAACTGGTTTCTTCAGCCAGTGTCAGAAAGCTGGCTGACAGCGGAATTCCATGGATTTCCGGTTGAGAAAAATTCGGTAAATCACTTACATATTCTGATTCCGAATACCAGGCAGCCTTTCCAAAGTCAGAAAGCTGCACACATTCAAAAATTTCTATTTCAAGACGCTCCGATTTTCCGGCATCGATATCGATGTCGCTCTCGGATAATAACAGGTCAACTCGCAGGATTTTTAAACCTTGCTCCATCAGTTTGATTCGCGCAGATTCATCACTTGCTGCTTCAATAATTCCTTGCAGTTCCTGCCCCTCTTTATTCAGACAGCTATATGAATAGCGACTCATTATAATGTGGGACTCCCTAGCATTTTTAATAACTCAATAAAAGGAAGAAAAACGATAATGGCGTAACCGGCGGTGATACCACCAGCAACGATGACGAGTAATGCGATCGGAAGAATACGTTTCACCCAATCGATGCGATTTGAAACTCGCGATTGATAAACGCGTGAAATTTCAGAAAAAATTCTAACGAGATGGTTTTGATGCGCATCCTTTATCAACATCTTTTTTATATAGGATGGAAAATATTCACTGTTTTGAATTCCATCTGGCAATGAAGAACCGCTTTTCAACTTTTTAGAGAGTAACTCTGATTCTGAAATCAGTTTCGAATTTCCGGTAGATCCAGCCGCCAGCACCAGTGCTTCATGTAATGGAACATGATAGGAAAGCAGGATGCTGACCATTTTTGTAAAAGTCGAAAAATTCATTTCCGATATCAATTTTTGATATCCTGGTATCCAACCATAGGCAACTGTGGTAAATACACCCTTGTAAAAAGAAGTGTTTTTCTCCCTTGTAAGAAGGAAAGAGAAGCGGCTTGCTTTCCAGCTGATGATCAAGGCCAGAAATATTGCTGGTACAATCAGAAACCAGCCCTGATAGAAATAAAAGAACTTCGCGACTAAATCCATCAACGGTGTGTTGGGGACTTCGAACATTTTGTGAATCTCAAGCAGTTCCGGAAATATGATAAAGCAGGCGAATAGTGAAAGAAAAAAAGCCATAACCAGCACAATGCCAGGATATATCAATGCTATGCCGATTTCCTGACGCAGTTCCATCCTTGATCGTGCAAATGCGGTATAAGCCGACAGTGCTTCCGGCAGTTTTCCCATTCGGATGGCTGATTTCAGCAGGGATATATAAGAAAGCGGTAGCTCATTCGTCCCTGGTTCAATGGCCTCTTCCAGAGAAAAACCTTCTTCTATTCTAGAAGCCAGCTGTTCCGTGAATCGTTTTGAATCTCTGTTTAGATGCTTGGCTGCGTTTCGCAAACCTTGATCAAGTGGGATCCCTGCGCGAATCATGGCGATCAGTTCATCGTTTAAATCCACCAGATTTGCGATCGATATTTTCTGCATCTCGTATTATCAGACTTAAAATTAAGGTTTGGTTCTTAAATTCCGGGCTGGCCTGTGGCCGGATGTTCATTTTGCTCCGTCTGATAGTATTTTGCTACATGTTTCTTTAAAAAATATTCCGATGTGAAAGTTAGTCGATTGAAACTCATTGAATTCTGCCACTGCTTAATAGATCCTGAGTGGTACAGATTTTGTTTAAATAATCATCTCACCCCTTCGGGAATGTCAGAATCAGTTGCAGCAACTGATATATTCAGTATGACCCCATTCCAGGTTTCCTGCCATGATCTCTTCAGAATTACAGTTTACAGAATCCAGAATGCAAATTAAAAAGGGGGGCAGAAAGCAGAGTAAGTGTTGCGTATGATTAAACTCATGGCGTAAAAGTGATTTCAAAGATATAAATTCAATTCGGGAAAGTGTCACTTAAATGATTCGAACAAAAATAAGAGCGGCGCTGCATACTTCTCAACCGGGTGAAACGATCAAGGTTTGTGGATGGGTTCGTACACGTCGAGATTCTAAAAGTGGCTTTTCTTTTGTGGAATTGAATGATGGCAGCTGTATGGCCAATCTGCAGATTGTGATTGATCAAAATGTTCCAGACTACGAAAAATTGATAAAAGATGTTACCACCGGCAGTAGCCTGTCGGTGACCGGCAGGGTGATTGAGTCTCCTGGAAAAAACCAGAGAATTGAATTACACGCAGAGTCGTTCTATCTGTATGGTACTGCGGATGCCGAATCATATCCGCTACAGAAAAAACGACATAGCTTTGAGTTTTTGAGGGAAATTGCTCATTTGCGCCCTCGCACAAATACTTTTGGAGCAATTACAAGGGTCCGGAATGAAGCCGCTACTGCGATCCACCGATTCTTCCAGACGCGGGGATTCGTTTATATCCAGACTCCCATTATTACTACCAGTGATTGTGAGGGAGCAGGAGAAATGTTTCAGGTGACCACACTCAATTTAGATCGACTGGCTCAAGTCCAGACAAAGATCGATTTTTCGCAGGACTTTTTTGGAAAACCGGCCTCGCTGACAGTCTCTGGACAATTGGAGGCAGAAATATTTGCAACATCTATTGGTGAATGTTACACATTTGGTCCCACTTTTCGAGCTGAGAATTCAAACACAACTCGTCATTTAGCCGAATTCTGGATGATTGAGCCTGAGATGCCCTTCTACGATCTGCAGGATAACATGGCACTGGCAGAGAGTTTTGTAAGAACTGTTATCGGCGATGTTTTAAAGAATTGTGCCGAGGATATGGAATTCTTCAACGAAAGGATCGATAAAACAACTCTTGAGACCTTACGCAATATTACAGAAAATGATTTTATCCGCATCTCGTATTCAGAAGCGATTGAGATTATTAAGTCCAGTGGCAAAGAATTCGATTTCCCCATTGAATGGGGCAGCGATATGCAGTCTGAGCATGAACGCTTTCTGACGGAAGTGCATTTTAAGCAGCCTGTGATAGTGTATAATTATCCCAGAACTATTAAACCTTTTTATATGCGCTGCAACGATGATGGCAAAACTGTTTGCGCAATGGATGTGCTTGTTCCTGGAGTCGGAGAAATTATTGGCGGAAGTCAGCGTGAAGAACGTTTTGATATTCTGGTAGACCGTATGCAAGAAGGCGGCTTAAATCCGGATGAATATTGGTGGTACACCGATCTGCGTAAATATGGAACTGTACCACATTCAGGATTCGGATTAGGCTTCGAGCGTCTCATTCAATTAATCACATCAATGACAAATATCAGAGATTGCATACCGTTTCCCAGAACTCCCAAAAATGCAGAATTTTAACGAAATCAGGCGTACAAAATTCTTCAAGGGTTCAATAAATACTTTTTGAACCAGTCCACAACTGCCTGACTGGCACGGTTTTGGTCTTCACCTTTAAAGCCATGTGCGGCATCTTTAATGACGATCAGTTCGGCTGGAACTTTTTGTTCTTCGAACTTCTTCATAATATTATTACTATGACTTATGGGGACCAGTTTATCCTGGTCTCCATGTATGAGCAGTGTTGGCGGATCATCAGGGGTCACATGGAGAAGGGGAGAAAAATCATCTGCCAGATCCGCTTTGAACTGCAGAGCAGGAAATCGGTGGTAATAAGGAGACTTCTCATCCACGAATTCTCGAATATCGGATGGTGGGTAATAGGCGGCAACTGCTGCTACCCGATTACTGTTCTTTAAAACGGGGTCTTTTGCATCAGGATCACCTTGATCAGAAGTTGTCCCGAGTATTAGCGAAAGATGTCCGCCTGCACTGCCTCCCCAGACACCGAGCTGATTGGGATTAACGCCATATTCCTGTGCGTGCTGTCGAATGAAGCGGACACTGCGTCGAACGTCTTCCACCACTTCCGGGATTTTAAATTTTGGGCTGCTGCCATGCCTGACACAGAATACGGTGAATCCCTCTTCCAGTAGTGGATTAAACCAACCCAGCATGCTTTGAGGCTCAGTCCAACGTGAATACCAGCCGCCACTCACCATAAACAGCACGCCCGCTCCATTAGGCTTTTGAGGTTGGAAAACGTCAAATGTCAATGCCATTCCAAATTTGTGACCATAAACTACGTCTGGAATAATTTTAACTTTTTCATCTGCAGCTCCGGAATGTCTGGGAAGCAGAGTCAGCATAAGAAATACACAAGTCAATACCGATTTCATCTAATCTCTCCTAATATTGTTTTCCTGGAAATTACATTAGTATTGAATTCTTATAGAAGCCTGTTGTTTGGCAAAGAAAGTGGCAGTTCAGGAGTAGTAAGTGCTGAGTGTTTACCTGGAAGCAAAGCCTTATCCCTGGATTATCTTGACCTTCCCGTGCCGATAGCAAGGATAGGGATTCAATATAATTTAAATCTATTTGAGATTGAATGGGTAGTCTTTGAAGCTTGTATATCAAGCTTCCCATCGAATCCTGTAAACGAGGAATGATCTACGAAGTATCTTCTTCCGTGATCTTGCAATGCAAAAGTGATTGATCTGGACTCCGATCGTGTGGAATTTTTGATTGAGCTTGAACAGCACTTTCGTACCCATGGACAAACACAGGATGATTCAGGAGTTGAAGCAGCAATCCGTCAGGCTCGATCTGGCCACATTCGACCTTATGTTAATATCCAATGGCCTGAAGCGGTACTTGATGACTGGCAGTGGGATATCCTCGAATCGATGTTTGATCCCACGATTCGCCGTGTATTTGTTAAAGGAAATACAGGTTGTGGTAAAGGGGCTGCAGCGGGAATCGCCTGCTGTGCTTACTTTCATATCTGGGACGATGCAAAAATCATCATTACACGAGATTCTGTGAGAACAGCTCAAAAAATTGCCTTTGGCGAGGTTGAAAAATGGTGGCGAAAAATGCGGTGCAAGCCACCTGGGAAACTTTTAACTTCTGGCGTGTTCGATACCAATCAGCATTCAATTTCGCTGGCTAACCCGCAGCATATTGAAGGCTTTCGAGGTGCACATTCACCCCATGTACTATTCTGGTTTGATGAAGCGACTGCACCCAATCTGGAAGATAAATATAAACTGGCCAATACGCAGGCCAAAAAATTTCTCGCGCTGTCAAATCCATCGACCTTATCCGGTACGTTTCGGGAATCCTTTCCAATTGTTGATCCCGATAAAACGCAGACGATTATAGATCAATTTGGCAAAACTCGGTGTATCACAGTCAGTGGCTGGGAATGCACAAATGTGAAAGAAAAATGTCTGGAGCAACCCGTTGCGCCGATCGGGGGTATCGAGATTGCAGGTACTTATTACTCACATGGAAGCCCCATTGCGGAAAATGATTTCCAATTAGTGCAACCGCGAATTCCAGGGCAAACCTGTTATGACGAATTCATGTCACTTCTCAATGATGCAGATCCTCTCATACGTAATGTATATGCACTGGGAAAATTTCCTGATCAGGATCCTGAAAAACAGATTATCCTCCCAGACTGGCTGTTAGAGCCAGTGAAATTCTGGACTCGCTGGAATCGTCTTTCTCTAAGAGCCCGGGAGCAATCTCATGAACTTGCGGTGAAACTGTTAGAGCGGATTTTGCCCGTGGAGAGTTTTGGGCTGGATGTAGCAGCATCAAGGTATGGTGATACTTCTGTTTTAGCAGTGGGAGGGCAATATGGGATTCGGGCTGTCCATGAGTGTCAGTTTTCTGATACCCAGCAGACGATGTGCTGGGTACTGGATACGGCGCAAACATATGGAATCGACTTAAGTCAGGGGATCGTACCGATTGGCATTGATTGGGGAGGAGGGTATGGGAACGCGGTGGGGGACCCCTTGAAAAAAAGAAATGTCCATGTCATAGAAATTCATGGTAACGCAACCAGTATTCTGGATTCCAAAAAATATGCAAATAAGAGGGCAGAGTTGTATGGCGAGACAGCAAGAAGGCTTGACCCTGCTGGTGACTTTCGCATGATGCCATTTGCTCTGCCTGATAATCAACGGCTCAAAGAAGAACTGGTGGCTCCTGAAAAAATATACGCTGGCCATGATGGCGAAAAATTCTATATCACCCCCAAAGGAAGACGAGGTTCAGATGCGAATTACAACGGGAAAACTCTGCATGAAATATTAGGAAGATCACCCGATCGTGCTGATGCTGTCGTTTATTGCCTAAGTGCATTGAGGAATCAGCGGCGGCGCCAGTTAATGGTCGCCTGAAGATTTAAAAAACCCTTCATAAAACGAATCTCTTTAACCGGGAAAAAGGCTTCAAATGTGGAATCCATTCAAACAACTTAAAACACGTTTAAAATCAAATCGGTTTGCTGTTGCATTACGAGCAGTTTTGGGGGCGGGGCAGCCGGGTTCCTGGAGTAGTGATCATAGCAGGGAAGCTGATCAATATTCTGGATGGACTTTTGTTGCGATCCGGGCCATATGTCTGCAAGCAATGCAGGCATCCGTTTCCGTTTATGATGATTCAATTAATGGCTCCAAACAGAAAAGAATAAAAGAGAAAATTCAAAATAAAAGCGGATATTCGCAGTTCAAAAGTTTGTATGCTGGGGAATATGGCGCAGCAGAACCGCTCTCTAACGAACATCCGATTTGTAAAATATTAAAACATCCCAATCCGACCCAATCTGGCGCCTCATTTCGCTATGAACGTGTCTTACAGCTTCAACTGACAGGGACCAGTATTGTATGGAACGTGCCCAATCAATTCGGAAAAACGGTTCAGAGATATGTTATTCCAACGGCGATTGCCACCCCGGTACCTCCCAGTCACGAATTTCCGGAAGGCGGATACAAAATTCAGACTCCCTCGCTCAGATATTTTAGTGAGTCGTATGGCAGTTCATTTGCAGAAACGAGTATGTTTCATCAAGTCGTAGGAAATGTAATTCCGATTTCTCAACTCCAAATATCACGTTGGCCTCATCCGGTTTATAAGGATGATGGACAGTCTCCAGTAAGTGCTGGAGCAAGATGGGTTGATTCTGCCAATCAGATTGATTCCGCTCGGTGGGCACAGATGAATAATGGGGCAGATCCATCGATTGTTGTAACATGCGGTAAAGACATGAATCCGACTCGCGAAGAGCTCGAAGCAGCAGCAGCGATGTTTGAGCAGAAATATGGAGGAACCGAAAACACAGGAAAGGCGATCTTTACTACAGGCGAACAGGTTGTGGCTCTTACGGCAACTCCCCGAGAAATGGATTATAATTCTTCATTTATTCAATTCAGAGATGCAATTCTTGCCTTGCATGGAGTTCCGGGAATTGCTGCAGGGATCTCAGATGGAGGAAGTTATGCAGCATTTTATGCGAGCCTTAAACAGTTTATAAGCCTTACTGTTCAGCCAATACTAGATCTATTGGCAGAAGATGATACCGAGCATCTAGCATCGCAATTTGGAAAAAATCTTACCGTAGAGATTGAGGCAACCCAAATTGATGATCCGGATCTGCTTGAAAAAAGGCTGGCTACAGATATCCGCGCAAAAATAATCAAAGTCGATGAAATGAGAGCAATCAGGGGGTTGCCTCCTCTGGGGCCTGAACGAGGTGGCGATCACCTTGTCAGTGAGGGGAAATCAACTTTACTCCAGAAAGAAGATGAACATATAGATAAACATGATTATGATTCAGCAGCTCCCAGACTGCAAAAAACTAAGGTTTCTAAAAAGAATTCAAAGTCTGTTGAGATTCCCTGAGTGAGCATAGATCCAAGGTAACAGACCAGTCAATGTTCAGCTGTTGGCAGATTTATTGCTGCTTTGAAAAGAGGCAATCAGATAGCTGACCAGACAGCCGCTGGCAATATTCACAGTGACCGCAGCGGGGGCAATCCATTGAAAGCTGATTGGATCGGGTTCGTTGGGGCCCATAAAGATGGGTCCTGAGAATGCAATTAAGACCGCAGTTGTCGTTCCCAGGATTGCTCCGACAATGACTCCTGCTGGTCTGGAATACGGAACAAACAGAGCAAAGAAAAACAGGCAAAAGATTGGTGTGGTCAATAAATTTGCTGTTTTGTTGGTTACAGCGGTTATATTTCCAGGGATACTTCCCATGACAGAACTGGATAAAACCACGATGGTACCAATACCAAATGCCAGCAGTCGTGCAGTAAAAACGTGGCCCTTTTCTGTGCGCGGAGATTTGTCAAACCGATCTAGAAAGTCTGTCATGACAACCGCCGTGATAGAGTTGACTCCAGAATCAATACTGGACATGGCAGCGGCAAACATAGCTGATACAACGCATCCAGAAATTCCGACAGGAAGATGATAGGCTATATAGTGCGGAAAGAATTTGTCAGCATCTTTTTTTAGATCGATTCCTGCAGGAATATCATTTGGAAATTCTTTGAAGTATCCCAGTAAAGCAAAACCAACCATTGCTAATGTGAGTGAAACAATAACAGAAACGCTTAATTGAACTGCCAGGGACTTTCTGGCTGCACTTGCATCTTTTGTAGACATAAAGCGTTGGACTGAAACCTGGTCACCGCAGGAGGTTGCGACATACCAGACCAGTATTGAGAGAAACGTTCCAACATAAGTCACTCGTGTTGCCGGATCGAAACTGAAAAAAGGTTGAGTATCCCAGTTTTGATCCCATTTTGTTGGAAACCAGCCAAAACCACCCAGATGATACGTAATTGTGGCAATGACCAGTAAAGCGCCACCGAACAAGAGAATCGTTTGAATTAGATCTGTTATCACGACTGCACGCAATCCACCCAGTGAAGTGTAGATAATCGCAACCAGACCTGTTCCTAATACGATATAGGGAATCCATTCTTCGCCAACATTCAGCATGGTTGTAATCGCTTTAGCTGTCAGATAAACCAGCAACGACATCCAGATCAGTCGCAAGCTGACAAACATGACTGCTCCGAGTAATCGAATGCCCAGTCCCAGTTTTTCTTCCAGCAGTTCATAGGCACTGGTGACACGTTGTCTCATATAAACCGGGATCATTACAAACCCAACAATAAGAAAGATAAATGGCATTGCGAGATCTTTTATCAGATATACCGGCCCTTTTCCCAGGATTTCACCTGGGGTCGAGAGATAGGTGATAGTGCTAAGCAGAGTGGCAAATAATGAGACCCCGATTAATATGGGATTCATCTGCCCGCTTCCGACGAAATATTCCGATGTATCTTCCTGACCTCGACTGAAGTACCAGCCCAGGAAGATAGTTGAGATCGCATAAATTGCTATAATTACCCAGTCGATGGGGTGTAAACCAGCATTTAAGGCGAGAGGTTCGGGGGAAGTCTCAGCCGCCAGAAGAGGACTTTCAAGCAAACAAAATATCAACAGGGATGAACTGAAAAATAACGATTTCAATATTCGGTTTCCTACTGAGTAGATGTTGTTTCAGGAGCTGCAACTGGAGGCAGGTATTTGTCTTTAAGAAATACAAACATCGGAATTTCTTTCCAGTATGCTGATTGAGACTCCCAATTTCAATTCTGTATGATCCAACTTCGTAGTAAATCATTCAGTCCTCAATTATGATATTAAGGCAGCATTTGGTCCGGTTAATAGAGTTGTTGCCGGCTTCTGGATACACAAGTAAGGCAATTCGAGTAATAAAATGGCCCTTTCAAATGAAATTCTATTCAGTAAAAAAAGAACCTGGAGTCACGATTTACCGATCAGTTATCTGATGCAACAGGGAGTTGAAAATCCTGGAGTTCTATCGCTGGCGGCTGGATTAGTTGATCAAAACAGCCTGCCTGTTTCCATTACAAAAAACGCATTTGAATCTCTATTTTCAGATTCTGGGGCAGCCAGGGAAGCACTTCAATACGGGACGACTGCAGGTTCATTATCTCTTAGAAGATTACTTCTGACACATTTAACTAACCTGGAGCAGAAATCAGCTGAAGAACTGGGAGTAACTGTAGACAATTTGATAGTCACTACAGGTTCACAGCAATACTTGTCACTGTTGGGTGAAGTATTACTTGATCCAGGTGATATTTGTCTGGTTGCAGCACCAACATATTTTGTTTTTCTCGGTGTATTGCAGGGCTTAGGAGCCCGAATCATTTCTGTCGATACAGATGAATCAGGAATGCGGATGGATTCTCTGGATTCAACGCTGGAAATGCTGGAGTCTCAAGGGCAGTTGGACAAAGTGAAAATGATTTATCTCGTAAGTGATTATGAGAATCCCTCAGGAATATCACTTTCGGTAGAACGGCGAAAGCAAGTCATTGGCATTGCTCAAAAATGGTCAAACCAACATCGAATTCATATTTTAGAAGATCTTGCATATCGAGAACTCTGTTATGACGGGCCTGTTCTGCCCAGTATCAGGAGTTTTGACAAGACAGGTGAGACTGTTATTCTTACACAAACGTTCTCGAAGAGCTTTGCTCCCGGGTTGAGAGTCGGATTTGGAGTGGCATCGAAACAAGTGTGTGCGGCTATCTCAGATAAAAAGGGAAATGATGATTTTGGTTCAACAAATTTGAGCCAACATATCTTGGCAAATGCTCTTCATGAAAATTTATATTATGATCATGTGGATTATTTGAGATCCGTATATCGTGAAAAACGAGATTGTATGCTGGATTCTGCAGAAACTTATTTCTCAAAATTCAGGAATGTGCATTGGATCCACCCGAGGGGTGGTCTTTACGTGTGGATGACTTTGCCTGATTCGATAGAAACGGGGTTTCAAAGCCCACTTTTTCAGAAAGCGATCCATCAGGATAAGGTTATGTATGTACCAGGAGAGTTGTGCTATGCATTCGATCACGGCATTGATAGCAGTGAGCAACCGGCCATACAAAAAAATCATATGCGGCTGACATTTGGTGTTCAGAACATTGATGGGATACGAGAAGGAATGAAGAGATTGTCAATCGCGGTTAAGTCATTCATATAAAACAAGTTATAGCTGAAAGTGATGCATCGGTTACCCCAGATGACATGGTTGAATTCTGGAATGTATTCAAGCGACTTTAACGATTATGACGATAGGCTGGAAAGGGTTTGATGGTTTGATTCGTAATTGAGTTTCCCCATGGGAAACACGTCTCGGGTGATGGAATCAAATCATATCTCATAATCTCACGGAATTCCTGTCAGAATAAGAAGTAAAATGGGCATTTGTGATTCCTGCCATTCCGGATGTTGTCGCTCTTTTGCAGTCCCAATCTCTGGTGCAGATATTCATCAATTTACGCAACACCAGAATAAGAATTTCTGGGACTTTGCTTGTCGCTGGGAGGACTCGGAGGGACTGATATCTCGCAATTTAGCTCCCCATTTCTTTTTTGAAGATGCACTAAATGTCCCTTTTGTCATTTGCCTTAAGCATATTCCAAGTATTTCGTTTCCGGGTACCACAAAATGTCGATTTCTCATGGAATGTTTACCGGATGAGGAACATCCAAAAGGTTTAGGACGTTGTAGTATTTACCATTCACGTCCTCATACCTGCCGCAGTTTCCCAGCAAAACTGAACGATGACAGTGAACTGGCAATATTATATGAGATTCCTGCCAACGGGAGGAACGGCGAACCTGCATACGATCTTTGTTCCCGTCAATGGACTCCCGCGGATTTAGAACCAAACGAAACGATACAGAGTCTGGTTATTGCAAAATACGAAATGACTTTTTTTAAAAAAATCGCAGTAGTCTGGAACCAGAATCCTGGTCCTTGGAATTCATTTCCAGAGTTCATCAATCTGATTTATTCAAATCGCATTTCTTCTTCTGAAATCAGCAATTCTAATCAGAATCCCTCACAAGTAGATGCTGAGTCGTTACCTAAAGCGGCATAATTCATCAATGTAGTTTATTGATATAGCTGCGCCTTCGGGCTTAGATGAATTGTATCCCCGCAGTCTTTCGGTATCGCATCACAATTAACCATAGCATCTCTCGAACTGTCATGCTCGGTTCCAAAGTCCCTGAAGACAATACAATAAATTGGGACATAGTCTAGAACTAATTTGTCTTAGAATGATTTGTATCGAATCAGGTCGAAGTGTTCTTTTCCTGTAGAGTAGAAATCAGAGACACAGGACACTCAACTTTGAACCGGTCATAACTGAGTTCATCCTCATACTGAAAATTGAGCAGTTCCTCGTGCAGGAAAAAGGCAAAATTGTGTTTTTAGTATCTTGACCTGTGTGTGCCGAATCTTAAAACACTGCCCTGTCGCAAACATGATATGTTTCTCAGTGGGGCAAACAGTGAATACAAACCAGAGTTCAGATTCATTTGAAGTTCTTCTCAAGAACCGGCAGCAGACATTTGGGGCTTTCTGCAAGATTGCAGGTAAAGCTTCAGAACTTTCGCTGGCAAGTCAGACTCATCCCATGATCGATGAAAGACTGATGTCTGCCCGAGCGATCATCAACACACCTCGCGAAGACCGCGAAGGTGACATTATCGAACCTGCGGGAGTGCAGCTTGAAAATTTCCGTAAAAACCCAGTAGTTCTCTGGGAGCATGGTTTAGGCGAAATTACATGCCCCATTGCAAAATGCCAGCATCCGGATGGCCGTCTCGCAATTGAAGTAGACCAGGAAAAAATATCTGCGACATCTTACTTCACTTCCAAATCACTGGAATCGTTGCAGATATTCCACCTGATCGCTGAGGGCTTAGTCAGAGCAACTTCGGTACGCGCACTGCCAATAAAATCATCGACCAGGAAAACAGCAAATTCCAGAATTGGAATAGTATTGGAGGAATGGGAGTTGATTGAATGGTCTTGGGGGGCATTAGGTGTCAATCCAGATGCCATCGCAAGAACCCTTGATCGGGGAACGATTGAAGGCCGCAAAATAGTAGAGCCGCTACTAAAATCACTACGAACGATGCTCCCTCAAAAAAAACACCAGATATCTGGTTGGTCGCTAACGGGTACTGATGATGCAACGGACAATCAGCATCTTCCATTAACTTTACCTGAAAACATAGACAACCAGCGAGTACATGATACCAGCAGTGATCCGAATCTGAGAGACCGGTTACAAAAAAAATCAGCTTCAAATTCGGAGAACGAATACGATCTGGGAATGTCCGTACCGCCAGGCGCTCTGATTTTAAAATCGATTTCAAACTGTTTCTTAGATCTGAAAAAACATGTGAGATCAAAAGCAAAAGAACTCGAAAATGAGCCCGTTAAGTCGTTTCTGGAAAAGCTGCTCTTAACATTAGAGGTTGAACAGGAAAACTTAAAGAAGACATTTACAGAGAATTACACCCAGCTAAAGCTTAATGATGAAAATTCTGAAGAGCTAAATGCGCATGATGATTCTGATCCAATAGATAATTCGATTGATTTTCCTGGCGCAAGTGAGATTACTTACAGATTGAAACAAATTTCCTCAAGAAATCATTCTGAATCAGCTGCACAGCTCCATGCTTTCTCGGATCATCAATGCCAGCAAATTGCAGATGTAATCAAACGAACCAACCTGTTGGCTCAACAGAAAAAATTCAGCGATGAAAATCGACTGTTGGAGAATGTCGAAGCACTATCGCGTGTAGTAAAAGAATTACGGCAGAAAGTATCCGATCTGCTACCTCAAATCTGATGTGGTCGCAATTGACTTCAATGGAAAGTGATATCTTTGCGCCGATGTAAAACGCTTATTCAAAAACATTATCAGAAAGGACATTCTATGTCTGAAACACTCGAAGAAAAAGTAAAGTCTCTCTCATCAAACATTGAAAATCTTACTAAAAGTGTAGATCAATTAAATGGCCCAGATATGAGCGGCATTCATCATGATGAACAGGGACGCCTGGCAGCTTATTGGGAAACGGAAAAAAAACAAACGGACCATCAGGCTTTCAAAAAAACGTTCTCCGGGCAGAGGAGCCGCGTATTCCCCCTTGGGTACAAACCATTTTCAGAATTTCAATCGTTTGGAGATTTTATCCGCTGTGGATTTAAAGACCGTAGTGAAGTGATCGCCAAGACTAAAAAATCCTGGGGAATGTGCAAATCGATTCAGGGAATGTCTGAAATTGTAGGCGCGGACGGTGGCATCGCGGTATTACCTGAGTTCCATCAGGAAATTCTGACACGAATTTATGAGAACGACATTTTCAGCCGCACAGATCATTATCGGGTCGCTGGAAATAATATGACGTTCCCTACAGATTCGGAAACCAGCCGCGCGGATGGAGCTCGTTCAGGGGGGTTGCGTGCTTATTGGGTGGGTGAAGGTGACCCATTAACTGGTTCAACACCGAAGCTCGGAGAAACGACGCTGAAACTTAATAAGTTGGCAGTGTTGGTTTATCTGACAGAAGAGTTAATTAACGACAATGGAATGGCTCTTGAATCTTATGTAAACAAAAAAGTCACTGAAGAAATGGAATTTATGCTGGGGGAGTCCATTTTCAATGGCAATGGTGTTGGAAAACCACTGGGAGTGATGCGATCTTCTGCAAGAGTGACTGTACCTAAAGAATCTGGTCAGGCTGCAAATACGATTTTGGCAGAAAATATTTTACAGATGTGGAGCCGTATGAAAGCATCTTCACGAATGAATTCTGCCTGGTTTATTAATCAGGATACTGAACCGCAGCTCCATCAGATGAGTCTCGGTGTTTCCACTGCTGGTGGACAGTTAGTTTATATGCCACCTTCCGGACTTTCTGGGGCGTCTTATGCGACTTTGATGGGACGTCCAGTAATTCCAACAGAGTTCAACGAAACCTTGGGGACAGAAGGAGATATTCTGCTAGCCAGCCTGGATGACTACATCACCATCAGTAAAGGCGGCATTGAACAGGCAGAATCCATGCATGTTGAATTTCTGACGGATCAACTGGCGCTGCGATTTATTATGCGAATTGATGGAAAGCCGTGGGAGTCACAGCCATTAACTCCATATAAGGGAACTGCGACACAGTCAAGTTTTGTCACTCTGGCGACTCGTGCATAGTTTTCCAATTGCAGAGAGTAGTTGATTTGCTCTGCTGGTCCAGTTTATTTCATGCAATCTAAATTATTAAGGAACTCATTACATGTTCAATAAAGAATTTTTAGAAGGTCACGATATCATTCCTGCTTTTATGCCGATCGACTTGTCGGCGGAAGTGAATACAGGAGACAGAGTCAACCTCCAAAATTATGACCGTTGTCTCTTTGTATTGCTGGCATCCATCGGTACTGCCGGAGATGATCCTGTGATTTCAGCGCAACAACATACTGCTGCGAATTCAGGTTCATCCAAGCCACTTAACTTCAGGCGGATTCGACATAAAGTCGGTGCTACAGATATCGAATCTACTGGTCAGTTTACGCTTGTGGAACAATCGGCGGCAGCCAGTTTTGATACTGATTCTATTGATGGTGCCGAGAATGAGGCATTGATTGCTATTGAAGTGATGGCGAAAGACCTGGATTCAGATAATGGATTCACTTTTGTTTCATTTAATGTGGATGATGTGGGTTCCAACGCCCAGCTAGGCGCGGGGTTTTACATTCTCCAGGGGGCCGGCTATGTCAACGCAATTCAACAGTCTTCCATTGTATAGTCTTTAAAATTACACCTGGTGCTAACGGTTGTTGGGAAGACCTTATTACGTAACACAATAAAACTCAATTAGTCAGTGCTGATCTCTGATTCAAAATGATTATTCGGAGTAGTAATTTCCAATGTCGCTTACCACAAAGCCAACAATCAAGACTCTCTTAGGCGTCAGTGATACCTCACTGGATGCTGTGATAGACGTATTGATTCCGCAGGCCGATGCAATCATCAAAGGGTATCTCGGCCGGGAGATCGAACAGGCGACGTACACAGAGTACTACAGCGGCTCAGGTGACCAGGTAATCGTTCTCAATCAAACGCCAGTGCAATCGATTACCTCGGTCAACGAAGACCGAGACGGCTTTTATGGGGACGGCACGGATGCTTTCCCCGCCTCTTCTTTGTTGGTTCAGGGAGCCGACTATGTTCTCCGGAAAGACGATGCGACCAATACCGAAGTCAGCAAGAGCGGGATACTGTACCGGATCAATAAAGTATGGCCGCGACCTCATTCGGGAATCCGCGGTCAACTGGCAAGCGCCCCTGGATTAGGTCTGGGGAATATCAAGGTGGTGTATGTAGCTGGCTGGGCAACGGTACCGGCAGACATCACATTCGCCGCGAATAAGCTCATTACGTCCATGCTGCAATCTCGCAGCCTGCAGGGACCACTGGAGTCTGAATCAATTGAGGACTACAGCTACTCTATCGCAGGCATGGAAGATCAATCCAAAATGCTGGATTCGGTCAAGGGATCACTGGCCCGTTATAAGAAGGTGGTGATTTGATGGTGACAACGCAGCAGTTGGATCAACTGTATCTCAAAATGCCTGGAACCGAAGCGGTTACCCTGACGACGAAACGGGGCGTGAAAAACGAAACCACTACCACGGTTACCGTTTCTCACGCCTGGATGCGAGACATCACCCGGGATGACGTAGCTCGGGGACTTGTTACATCAGCTCACGAAGGGATCGTCTGGAACATCCCTAATGTACTACTGGCCGGGGCAGAGATCGAAACCGGCGACACGATTATCGATTCCAGCAGCGTGGTCTGGACTGTGATGTCAGTT
>LADL02003469.1_pt1 | contig 20587 bp, 28 predicted proteins | sample 619721 | NCBI WGS metagenome assembly LADL02 (sample SAMN03397408, study PRJNA257561) | rock porewater metagenome | biome: terrestrial; feature: Opalinus Clay rock; material: porewater; isolation source: Opalinus Clay rock porewater BRC-3 borehole | place: Switzerland: Mt Terri URL, St-Ursanne ...
CTGCTCGGTCTGGTCGCCGACGGCACGATTTCCGGCAAGATCGCCAAGCAGGTGTTCGAGATCATGCTCGAAACCGGTGACGGCGCGAAGAAGATTGTGGAGGAACAGGGACTGGTCCAGGAATCGGACACCGGCGCGATCGAAAAGGTTATCGCGGAGGTCATGGCCGCCAACGAGGACAAGGTCGCGCAATATCGCGACGGCAAGGACAAGCTGTTCGGCTTCTTCGTCGGCCAAACGATGAAGGCGATGCAGGGCAAGGCCAATCCGCAGGTGGTGAACGAGCTGTTGAAGAAGATACTAGGCTAATCACTCGCAAAGCCCACTTGCCCTCCACGCGCCTTTACGCTAGGCGCGCGGGTCAATCGTAGTTCGATAGAATATGACGGCTTAGCTGGGCGGGCGTGGCGGAATTGGTAGACGCGCCAGATTTAGGTTCTGGTATCTTCGGGTGTGGGGGTTCGAGTCCCTTCGCCCGCACCAAGTTAGTCGCAATATCTTTCGAAAAAACACCGAATATGAAGGCATCAAAGGATAGTCATGCAGATTGTTGAAACGCTGAACGAAGGTCTGAAACGGGCCTATGAAATCAAGATCACCGCGAAGGATATCGAATCCCGCGTTGATGCAGAGGTCAGGAAAATTGCCCCTCAGGTGAACATGCCCGGTTTCCGCAAGGGCAAGGTTCCGGCGAATCTTGTCCGCAAGATCCATGGCGAGGCAATCCTTCAGGATGCGGTCAATGCCAGCATCCAGGAAGGCGTGCAGAAGGCGATCGAGGACAACAAGCTGCGGCCGGCGATGCAGCCTTCGGTTGAACCGAAGGACGGCAAGGAAATTGACCCCAAATCGGGCAAGGATGTCGAACTGAAAATGGAACTGGAAATCCTGCCGGATGTCCCGACCCCGGAAGTGGAAGGACTGAAGCTGGAACGGCTCCAGGTCGAGGCGGACAAGAAGACTGTCGAGGAAGCGCTACAGAAATTTGCCGAGAGCCAGAAACAGTTTGAAACCGCGCCCAAGTCCTACAAGGCCCAGGTCGGCGACCAGTGCCTGATCGATTTTGAAGGCAAGGTCGACGGCGTGCCGTTCGAAGGCGGCAAGGGCGAAGGCATGGCGATCGAACTCGGTTCCGGTCGCCTGATCCCGGGCTTCGAAGACCAGCTGGTCGGCAAGAAGGCCAATGACGAAGTGCTCGTCACGGTCACTTTTCCGGATGACTATAATGTCGAAACCCTGAAGGGCAAGGATGCCACGTTCGATGTTGTCATCGGCGAAGTGCAGAAACCCAAGGAAGCCAAGGCCGACGACGAAATGGCCAAATCCATGGGTCTCGAGGGCATTGATCAGCTGTCCGAACTGCTCAAGGGTCAGATCGAGCAGGAACTGAACGGTCTCACCCGTACCCATATGAAGCGCAAGCTGCTCGACCAGCTCGCCGCCAGCCATGACTTCGAAGTGCCACCGAGTATGGTCGAAGCCGAGTTCAGCCAGATCTGGCAGCAGCTCGAGCAGGAAGCCGCGCAGGAAGAAGATTCCGAAGCCGCTCGCAAGGAAATGGAAGACGAGAAGGACGAATATCGCGACATCGCCGTTCGTCGCGTTCGTCTTGGGCTGCTGCTCTCGGAAATCGGCCAGGCCAATGGCGTCGAAGTCAGCCAGCAGGAAATGTCGATGCTGACGCAGCAGGCTGCCCAGCAATATCGTCCCGAAGACCGCGAGCGGTTCTTCCAGTATATCCAGCAGGACCAGATGGCCGCAGCCCAGCTTCGGGCACCAATGTATGAAGACAAGGTTGTCGACTTCCTGTTCGACAAGGCCGAAATCACAGATCGCAAGGTAACGCGCGAAGAACTGGAAGCCGCGATCGAAGCGGAAGACGAAGCCGAAACAAAGCCGGCGGCGAAGAAAAAGGCACCGGCAAAGAAGGCTGCTGCCAAAAAACCGTCAGCCAAAAAGGCTCCGGCTGAAGCGAAAGAGGAAAAGGCTCCGGCCAAGAAGGCACCGGCCAAGAAAGCTCCGGCAAAGGCTGCTGCTGAAAAGGCACCTGCCAAAAAGCCAGCGGCGAAAAAGCCGGCAGCGAAAAAGCCTGCTGCCAAGAAATAATGCAAATGTCCTGCCGGGCGGGAGCAACCCGCCCGGCAGCAAAAATCAGATTTTGACTTCGCTGGCCTTGCTGATCACCGTTCCCAATATGCCATATTCCTTGGCTTCCGTCGTCGACATCCAGTAATCGCGATCGATGTCCTTCATGACCCGTTCGAGCGACTGTCCCGTGGCTTCGGCAATCTTTTTAGCAATCCGCTCGCGCATCTTGACGATTTCTTCTGCCTGAATGGCAATGTCGGAAGCCTTGCCGCCCGCGCCACCGGATGGCTGGTGAATCAGGAAGCGCGTGCTGGGCAGGCAGAAACGCTGCTCCTTGGGAACACCGAGAAAAATATGGGTCGCGATGCTGGCAACCCAGCCGGTGCCGACCACGGCGACAGGAGATTCGATATAGTTGATCAGATCATGGATGGTGTCGCCGGATTCGACATGACCGCCGGGCGAGTTGATCATCAGGCGGATCGGATCCTGGCTCAGATGGTCAAGATATAATATTTGAGCGGTCACCCGTTCGGCCAGCTTCTGGTCGACGCCGCCGAAAATCAGCACGGTTCGCGTTTCGAGGAATTTGTTCATCATCATGGCCATCGGATTCGGGCCTTCGCTTTCCTCTTCGCTGTAGGATGGTGGTATCGACGGGGAAAATATGGACATGAAAGTCTCCTGAAAACGAGGGAAAAGTTGTTTGAAATCCTCATAGACCGAGGATAAATCGGGCGCAATGTCATGTTGATGCAATCGGGGGTTGATTGCGCGGCACAGAGTCCAGATATAGGCTGTCAATTAACAAAGGAAATTTCATGAACCCGTTTGATTTTGCCGATCGCAATCCCGTTGTGGACGCCCTTGTTCCGGTAGTTATCGAACAATCCAACCGCGGCGAACGCAGTTTCGACATTTTTTCGCGCCTGCTGCGCGAACGGATCGTGTTCGTCACCGGACAGGTCGAAGACGGAATGGCGTCAATCATCACGGCGCAACTGTTGTTCCTGGAATCGGAAAATCCGAAGAAGGACATCTATCTCTATATCAACTCGCCGGGCGGGGTCGTGACCGCCGGCATGGCTATCCACGATACGATGCAATATATCCGTCCGCGCGTCGGCACAGTTTGCGTTGGACAGGCGGCCTCGATGGGCAGTTTCCTGCTCGCTGCCGGTGAACCGGGAATGCGCATGGCCACCACCAACGCCCGGGTCATGCTGCACCAGCCATCCGGCGGTGCCCAGGGCATGGCATCGGATATCGAGATCCAGGCGAAGGAAATCCTGCGTATCCGTGCCAGCATGAATGCGCTCTATGCCAAATATACCGGAAAATCCGTGGAAGAAATCGAGAAAGCCATGGACCGGGATACGTTTCTGGAGGCGGATGAAGCCAAGGCCTTCGGCATCGTCGACGAGGTCTACAACAAGCGTCCGGTACCGGTGGAAGATGCTAAATAAGCGGTTAGCGCTGCCCTAAATGAAATTTAAGCCATATTTGATAGACTTGCATATCCATTGGAAAAGCCGCGAAAAAAGCTGTGGCAATTTGGAATTTGACGGTTAGATTACAATAATGACCGGTTTAAAGGACTTTTTATGACGAAATTGACGGGATCTGATTCGAAGAGCACGCTTTATTGCTCCTTCTGCGGCAAATCCCAGCATGAAGTCCGCAAGCTGATTGCCGGACCCACGGTTTTCATCTGCGATGAATGCGTCGAGCTGTGCAACGACATCATTCGCGAGGAAACCAAGGGTGCCGCTACCGGTCGCAAGGACGGCGAGGTCCCGACGCCGCAGGAAATCTGCAATGTGCTGAATGACTATGTCATCGGGCAAAAGCGGGCGAAGCGGGTCTTGTCGGTGGCTGTGCACAATCACTACAAGCGCCTCAACCATGCCGCCAAATCCGGCGATATCGAGCTGGCAAAATCCAACATCCTGCTGGTCGGTCCGACCGGCTGCGGCAAGACGCTGCTGGCGCAGACTCTGGCGAAGACTTTTGACGTCCCGTTCACCATGGCCGATGCCACCACCCTGACCGAGGCCGGCTATGTCGGCGAGGATGTCGAGAATATCATCCTGAAACTGCTCCAGGCTTCCGATTACAACGTCGAGAAGGCCCAGCGCGGCATCGTCTATATCGACGAAATCGACAAGATCAGCCGCAAGGCGGAAAATCCGTCGATCACCCGCGATGTGTCCGGCGAGGGCGTTCAGCAGGCTTTGCTCAAGCTGATGGAAGGCACTACCGCCAGCGTTCCCCCGCAGGGCGGCCGCAAGCATCCGCAGCAGGAATTTTTGCAAGTCGATACCACCAATATCCTGTTCATCTGTGGCGGTGCCTTTGCCGGTCTGGAAAAGATCATCGGCGACCGTCTGGAAGGCAAGTCGATCGGCTTCGGTGCCCATGTCGCCGCTCCGGAAGAGCGCCGGGTCGGCGAATTGCTGGCCCAGGGCGAGCCCGAGGATCTGCTGAAATTCGGCCTGATCCCGGAATTTGTCGGCCGTCTGCCTGTGATCGCGACGCTCGAGGATCTCGATATCGACGCGCTGGTAACCATTTTGCAGGAACCGAAAAACGCGCTGGTCAAGCAATATCGCAAATTGTTCGAACTCGAAGACGTCGGATTGACCTTCACCGATGACGCACTGGTTGCGGTCGCCAAAAAAGCGATCGAACGGAAAACCGGCGCCCGCGGCCTGCGCTCCATCGTCGAGAATATCCTGCTCGACACCATGTTCGACCTCCCCGATTTCGTCGGTGTGGACGAGATCGTGATCGACAAGGATGTCGTCGCCGGCACCAAGGAACCGGTCAAGGTGATCGCCAAGAGCAAGGCGAAGAAGGAAGACGCGGCCTAATCTCGCTGTGCCCCGGCGAAGGCCGGGGCTCGTCTCCCGATAGCGATCCACAGAGATAGCGCCTTATTGACTCGTTCGGTTCGTCTGAGCGCGCTCGAATATGGGTGATCGGCAGGATCGGTCAGGAGTGAGGCTCCTTCCTTCGCAGGAGCACGCTTACTTGTAAATGCAGCTATCCAGCTTCTCGTTCCGCACCACATTGATCCGCGCCGCGATCGTATTGCCATAGCGTCTGGTAAAGCCGCTGGCACCATTGACCGCCCGCTTCTTCGGCAGGGGCAGGGCGGCCGCGATGCGCGCTGCCTCGATCTTGGTCAGATCCTTCGCATCCTTGTTGAAATAGCGTTGTGCGCCCGCCTGGACGCCATAAGTCCCAATGCCGGTCTCGGCGATATTGAGATAGACCTCCATGATGCGTTTCTTGCTCCAGATCGTCTCGATCAGGAAGGTGAAATAGGCCTCCAGTCCCTTGCGGAAAAATCCGCCGCCCTGCCAGAGGAACGCATTTTTCGCGACCTGCTGCGAAATGGTCGAGCCACCTCTTATCCGGCCGCCCTGGGCGTTGCGCTCGATCGCTTTCTGGATCGCTTCGGTGTCAAAACCGTTGTGGCTGCAGAATTTCCCGTCCTCGGCCGCGATCACCGCGCGCACCATATTGGGGGAAATATCGCTGAATCCCGTCCAGTCCCGGGTCGCGCCATTTTCGTCCAGGATCATCGTGGCGGTGATTGGTGGCGGCACGATGGCATAGAGGCCGACCCACGCAACCGTGACCAGAAGGAAATATAACACGAATTTGAACAGAAACTTGATGGCCCGCATCGGCGCAACCTAAATGCAAAACGCCCCGAAAACAAATCCTGTTTCGGGGCGTCTGATTATTTGTCACCCCGGCGAAGGCCGGGATCCAGTTCATGAGAAAGGCGCTTCGCGGCTCTTTTATTCACTGTCATTCCCGCCTTCGCGGGAATGACAGTGTTTAGAATTAATTCGCTGCCAGAAGCTGTTTCTCTCCGGCAATGCGCAGCATCGCCTTTTGCAGTTTCTCGAAGGCGCGGACCTCGATCTGGCGAATGCGCTCGCGACTGACCTCATAGACCTTGCTCAGGTCCTCGAGCGTCTTCGGGTCTTCCGACAAACGGCGCTCGGCCAGGATATGCTGTTCGCGTTCGTTCAGGGATCCCATGGCTTCGGAAAGCATGTCGTGGCGGAAATCGGCTTCCTGCGCGGCAGCAATGGCTTCATCGTGCAGCGGGCCATCATCTTCCAATATGTCCTGCCACTGGCCGCCATCGCCATCTTCGGACGACAGCGAAACGTTCAGCGACGCGTCGCCGCCCATCGACATGCGGCGGTTCATGTTGACCACCTCATGCTCGGCAACGCCCAGATCGGTGGAGATTTTCTGCACGTCCTCTGGCGACAGATCGCCGTCCTCGAACGCTTCGAGATTATTTTTCATCCGGCGCAGATTGAAGAAAAGCTTCTTTTGTGCGGCGGTTGTCCCCATTTTCACGAGGCTCCAGCTGCGCAATACATATTCCTGGATCGATGCCCGGATCCACCACATCGCGTAGGTCGCAAGGCGGAACCCGCGATCGGGTTCGAATTTCTTCACGCCCTGCATCAGGCCAACATTGCCTTCGGAAATCAGGTCGGAGACCGGCAGGCCATAGCCGCGAAAGCCCATCGCAATCTTGGCGACGAGTCGCAGGTGCGACGTGACGAGCTGGGCGGCGGCTTCCTGATCCTTGTGTTCGGAATAGCGTTTCGCCAGCATATATTCTTGTTCGGGGGTCAAAAGCGGAAATTTACGAACTTCCGAAAGATACCGGTTCAGGCTCGCATCCCCCCCTAAGGCAGGGATTTTTGCCGGAACATTGCTACCATTAGCCATTTTCGTTCCTTTATGTTGTGCCGCCGGGCCTCATTAAGCACCCTTTGGTCAAATGCGAATATAAGGTGTGTTACTTATATGCGCAACTGCATGAATAGTTCCTGCATATCGTCGGGAAAATCGATAGAAAACGTCAATTTTTCGTCCGTTATGGGGTGAACAAATCCAAGACTAGCAGCATGCAGGGCCTGACGTCCAAATCGAATATCTTTTCGCCGGGAAAGCATTGATTTTCGACGAGTGCCATAAAGCGGGTCTCCGATCAGGCTGTGGCCGATATGGGCCATGTGGACCCGGACCTGGTGGGTGCGCCCGGTTTCCAGCGTGCATTCCACCAGGGCGGCGCCGTCGAGCATCTCCTTGACCGTATAATGGGTCATCGCGCTCTTGCCCCGGTCATCGCCGACCACCGCCATTTTCTTGCGGTCGACATTGCTGCGACCGATACTCCCCTCGATCGTCGCGGAGGCCGGATTGGGGCGCCCGTTGACGATCGCCATGTAGCGCCGCTCGATATCATGTCTGGCGAACAGCGCGCTCAGCCCCTGATGCGCGGCGTCGGTCTTCGCCGCCACCATCAGTCCGGATGTGTCCTTGTCGATCCGGTGGACAATGCCGGGCCGGGTGACGCCGCCGATGCCCGACAATTGTCCCCGGCAATGATGCAGTAGCGCGTTGACCAGGGTGCCGTCGGCATGCCCGGCTGCCGGATGGACGACCAGGCCCGCCGGCTTGTTGACGATGATCAGATGCGTGTCCTCGTAGACCACATCCAGCGGAATATCCTGCGCCAGCGCCGGCCCCGCAATCGGCTCGGGAATCGTGAGCGTGAACGGCTTTCCCGCCATCTTCTTGGCCGCCGCATCGGTGAACACCGCCCCCTCGATCACCAGATGACCACTAGCGATCAGCGATTTGACCCGTTCACGGGAAAGACCGTCCACCGCCTCGGTCAGGGCCGCATCCAGTCGCTGTTTTTTCTGAGATTCCGGTAATGTTCCGGATATGGTGGATTGCCCCGCGTTCATCGCGTAGATGTGGGCCATGCAACTCCTTATATCAAGCGCGATGTTGGCGGATCTGCAGCAGTTGGCCCGGATGGCGGCACCGCAGGAAATCTGCGGCATCCTGTTTGGCCGCGAGGGCAGGGTCAGCGCCCGTCGCGCAGCCAGGAATGTCGCCGAAGACCGGCATCGCCATTTCGAGATTGACCCCCGGGTGCTGATTGATGCGGAGAGGGGGGAACGCAGCGGGGGCGAACCGATCCTCGGCTATTACCATTCCCATCCCTCCGGAACGGTGCGCCCTTCGACCACCGATGCCGCAAGCGCGGCACCCGATGGCCGGCTCTGGCTGATCCTGAACGGGGAGGCGGCGGCAGCATGGCAGGCGGTCCCTGATGGCGAAATTTATGGCCGTTTTGGCGCGATCCCGCTTGATTGCTCCGATGCAAAAGGCCAAACAGCCGCGGAATAGAAACCACAGACCGAAAGCGCGTTTATATGCCGAATGCTGAAGTTGATCTTGCCTCTCTGCTTTGTTCGAAAATCTGTCATGATTTGCTGAGTCCGGTCGGTGCTCTCAATAACGGCTTGGAATTGCTGGAAGGGGAGACCGATCCGGTGATGCGCGAGCGCTGCATGGACCTGCTCGCCGACAGCGCCAGGACCTCCGCCGACAAGCTTAAATATTTCCGTCTCGCCTTTGGTGCGGCGGGCGGCTTTGGCGACACGATCGATCCGGGCGAGGCGCGGCAGCTTATCGAATCGCTGCTCGGTGATTCGGGCAAGATCACTCTCGGCTGGGCGGTTCAGGGCGATGCCTTGCCGAAAAAGGCGATAAAGATCCTGCTCAATCTCGCGTTGATTGCCAAGGAGTCGCTGGTCAGGGGCGGCCGACTGGACATCGGTGCAGAGCAGGGTGAACTGGGTATCGAAGTGGTGATCAGGGCAGAAGGCACGAAAATCGCCTTGGATGACGGCATCCGGACCGCTCTCGACGGGACCATCGCCGAGGCCGACCTCAGTGCACGGACAGCGGCAGCATGGATGACGCGCGAACTGGCCCTGAAAAATGGCGGGGATCTCAGGATTTCTCCGGAATCCGGGACAGAATTGCTTTTGGGTGCTATCGTGACCGCCTGATTGGGAGCGGCCCGGTGGGAGAAGGAAGTTCTGATATGGATGTGATATGGACGCCGTCTCCCAATTATGACGAACGCCAGCTGCCGATCAGCATCCTGGTCATGCATTATACGGGCATGAAGGATGCTGCCTCTGCGATCGACTGGCTGGCCAATCCCGAAGCGAAGGTTTCGGCCCATTATGTCGTGACCGAGGATGGCCAGATCGTCCAGATGGTCGACGAAGCCAAGCGGGCCTGGCACGCCGGGCGCGGCTACTGGCGCGGAATTACGGACGTGAACAGCGCGAGCATCGGTATCGAGATCGTCAATCCGGGGCATGAATGGGGCTATGTCCCGTTCCCGGAAGAGCAGATGGATGCGATAACCCGGCTGGCCCATTCGATTGTTCAGCGGCACGGCATTACCGCTACCAACGTCATCGGACACAGCGACCTGGCCCCGGCCCGCAAGCAGGACCCGGGCGAGCTGTTCGACTGGGAACGCCTGGCACGGCATGGCATTGCACTCAAGAAACCGCCCCTGAAACTGGGTGATCCGCCATGGACCGACGGCGGCTTCATGCTAGCGCTGGAACGGTTCGGCTATGATATTTCCGACCAGACCGCAGCCGTCATCGCCTTTCAGCGGCGCTTCCGGCCGAAAACCATCGACGGCGTGATCGACGGCGAATGCCGTTCGCTGCTGCTGTCTTTAATGTTGGACAGGGAGCGTGGAATCACTAAATAGGGCGGACCAGAGGGTCGGCCAGCCGTCCGCCGAAGCTTTAGCGAAGGTGGAAGGAAAGTCCGGGCTCCACGATTAAAAGGTGCCGGATAACGTCCGGCGGGGGCAACCCTAGGGAAAGTGCAACAGAAAGCAGGTCGCGACGGCTTCGGCCACGTGACAATGAAAGGGTGCGGTAAGAGCGCACCGCGGGACTGGCAACAGGACTGGCACGGTAAACCCCACCTGGAGCAAAACCAAATAGGGGCGGCACATGGCTTTTTCGGCCTGCAGCCCGGGTTGGTTGCTAGAGCCACGCAGCGATGCATGGCCCAGATGAATGGCTGGCTATCCCGCCGAAGCCTCGTGCGGAGGCGGGTGGACAGAACCCGGCTTACAGACCCTCTGGTATTATCTTAGCGGTGGAACAGAATCGGTTCCTCTGGTAGAATAGGGGCTATGCCAAAAGCAACACGATCAGATAACTGGGGTTTCCCACGTTGGGGAAGCTACGAAAGTTCGCGCGAAACACAGCAGGTCAAGATTTGTGACCGCCACGGTTGCAGCGAAGCGGGCAATTGCCCGGCTCCCAAATCTCCCAACAGTCCCGAGCGCTGGTATTTCTGCCAGACCCATGCGGCCGAATATAACCGCGGATGGGACTATTTCGAGGGGCTCGACAAGGAAGAACGCAAGCAGCGCGAAGCCGACGAACAGCGCGACGCCAATGCCTATCAGGAAGCCGCCCATTACAGCTGGATGGGCTCCGGCGACGGCAGCCGCTCGCGCGACGAAATGACGGCGCTGGAAATTTTCGACCTGACCCCCGATGTCGAGTTCGAAACGGTGAAAAAGGCATGGCGGTCGATGGCCAAGGAATACCACCCGGACGTCAATCCCGGGAACGCCGAAGCCGCGAAGAAGTTCCAGACGGCCCAGGCCGCCTTCGATGTCCTGCGCATTGCCGAGGAACGGCGGGTCTGGAAGCCGATCTGACCCTGTGTTCCTGCGAAGGCAGGAACCCATCTCCCGCCATAGCGACGATCACCATTTTTCGAAAAGCGCGCCAACCGATGGTCTGCTTCCAATAGCAACAATCGTTCGCGCCCAGAAACCGGGAGATCGACTCCTGCCTGCGCAGGGGCCCTATTTCCCCTGAAAGCGCTCTGCGGTCTGCCGGATCAGCGCAATCATGTTGGGAATGCCCTGGGTCCGGTTTGAGCTCAGCTGGTTTTTCAGATCAAACGGTTCCAGCACGGCGGCGATATCGGTATTCTCGATAGTTTCCGCGGCTTGGTCCTGGACGGTTTCCAGCACTAGCGCGATGATCCCCTTGGTGATCGCCGCATTGCTGTCAGCCAGAAAATGCAGGCGTCCGTCGTCCAGCTTCGTCGGATAGACCCAGACCGACGCCGAACATCCCCGCACCAGCGTTGCGTCGGTCTTTAGCGCGTCCGGCATCGGATCAAGCTGCTTGCCGAGGTCGATCAGCAGCCGGTAGCGGTCGTCGGCCTCAAGAAATTCATATTCTTCGATCAATTCGTCAATCTTGCTCATGGGCAGGGCGGTTAGCAGGCCTTTGTGCAAAGGTCATCTGTTTAAAGCCATCCGCCCGCACTGAGTAAAACCTTCCGTTCGCCCTGAGCCTGTCGAGCCGAAGGCGACCGCAGGTCAACGGCAGGCGGCACGCGCAGGCCGATGCTTCGACAGTCTCAGCACGAACGCAATGCTGCTAAAGCTCGACCCCCGCCGCGATCGCTTCGAGCTTGCGAATCCGTTCTTTCAGGTCCGCCACCTCGATCCGCGATGTCGCGGTCGGCGGATTGTCCTCGCGCCTTTGCTCCAGTTCGCGGGCTTTCAGCGCGATCCAGTCCCGCCAGCCGCGCAGGGCCACCAGCGCGACCACGGTCAGGCCGATCAGCGAAAAGGCCGCGGTGATCATATAAAAGGCAGGTTCTTGCATCATGCTCGTCCTTCTACTTTGGGGACCGGACTAGCGGTCGCGTAATTTCTCGATCTCGTTTTGCAGCTCGCGGGATCCGCGATCATCGGTGGCGATTTTCTCGAGCACCGCCACGCGTTCCTTGAGATATTTCACTTCCTCCTGCAGGCGTTCGGTCTGCGGCTCGTTCCTGGTCTGGGATCCGATTGCATTGCCTCTGCGATCCTCGAGAATGCCATGCTCGGCCCGATATTTGGAACGCATCACCCGTCCGATTGTCACAATGATGATGATGGCAACGACAGCTTCGGGCCAATCCATGTTTTGTCTCCTCGATCAGTATCGGCTCAGCGATCCCGCAATTGTTCGATTTCATTTTCCAGCTGCTTGGTGCTGTGGCCGTCGGTGGTAATCTGTTCCAGCACGGCAACCCGTCCCTTCAGATATTTCAGCTCTTCGCGCATCCGGTCGGTGTCCGGATCGATGCCTTTGGGAAGATGGCCATATTTTTCGGCCATCTTGCTTTGATGGCGGGTCCATATCCACAGCGCGCCAAGCGCGAAGGGAGCTAGCGGAATGAGAAGTGCAAAATCAAAGCCCATCAGTTCAGCTCCTTCGTTTCGGGGGCGTCGCGCAAATCCTCAATCTGCGTCGAGACATCGAAGCCCTTGTCGGTGACGATCCGTTCCAGCACCCGCATTCTCTGCTCCAGGCGTTCGGTCTGCGCAGCATATTGTGCAGCTTTTTCTGCTGTCTCCCTGGTATGTGCCTCCAGTTTCTTGTTCTGATGCTTGAACCATTCTTGCCCCAGCGTGCCGATTGCGACGGAAATGGCGGGTATTCCAATCATGAAGAGAATTATCCACGCATTTTCCATCAGTTCAGTTCCTTGGTTTCAGATTTGTCGCGCAAATCCTCAATCTGCATCGAGACATCGAAGCCCTTGTCGGTGATGATCCGCTCGAGCACCCGTACGCGCTGTTCCAGCTGATTGTTGCCGACGGCATATTGCGCCGCTTTTTCCGCCGATATCGCGGCCTGCTTGTCCATCATTTTCTGCTGATGATTGGTCCAGATCGCGAAGAAGGCGATGCCGATCCCGGCAAAGGGTATCATCAGGGCAATATATTCAATGGGCATGATCTTCCCTTCAGTTCGTCCGCTTGTCGCGCAATTGTTCGATTTCCTGAGTCAGCCGATGGCTGTCGTCGGTGACGATCCGCTCGACATTGGCCAGCCGGTCCTTCATTGAGCCGATCTCGGCGCGCAGTTCGGCATTTTCATTGGTCAGCAACTTGACCCGCTCGACCGCTTCCTGATCGGTCTTCGGATAGACCGACTTGCCCCACTGATTTTCCAGGGGATAGCCGTTCTTGATCCGCATCCAGGTGGTGGCTACCCACCCTATGGTTATCGCGATGGCGGCAACCGCGATCATCGGGGCGAGTTGCGCAAAGGCGGCCACTTTATCCGGTTCCATCAGTTCTTCTCCCTCAAGGCTTCAATTTCATCTGCGGTGCGCTTGGCCGGATCCGTGGCGATCCGTTCGAGTACCTGAAGCCGTTCCTGCAGCCTGTCGATCTTTCCGACCAGCTGGGCATTTTCATTGGACAGCAATTCTATCTTGCGCTGCTCGTCCGGGCTCGTCTTTTTTGATTGGCCGGATTTCCCGCCCCATTCGTCTTCCAGTTCATAGCCATGCCGGGCTCTGATCCAGTTGTTGATGATCCAGCCTGCGTAGCTGATGGCGATGATCGCGATGACCGTTTCCGGGCTTCCCCAATCCATGTTGTTTCTCCCTCAACCCTTGCGCCTAGCGCAGATTTTCGATCTCGTTCGACAGCGCCGTATTCTTGCTGGTGTAGTAAAGTTCCATGTCGGCCAGCTTGCGGTCGATTTCCCGGAACCGCGACTTGATGTCGCGGGTGGTGCGGCGCGGCGACTGGCGCACGCCCTGCCAGAATTTGGTGTCTTCCGGGTCGCTCAGATACATGCCAACCGGCTTTGGTTCGGAAATTTTTGCCGCGATCCAGTAGGCTACCAGCGTCCACGGGAAGGCAAAGGTCACGGTCGCGATGATTGCGGCGAGGCGAACCCAGGCCACATTGATACCGGTATAGTCGGCAATCCCGGCACAGACACCACTCCATTTGGCGCGCTTCTTGTCGAGATAGAATTTGGTGCGGGAGGAGCTCATGATGGGTGCCTTTCTTTCTTCAGCAGCTCGTCAAAATTTTCGAGCGTGGGGACAGGATCGGTCGATTGCCGCGGCAGCGCGGATTGCCGCCAGTCGGGGTTATCCGCCGCCATGATCCGTTCGATGGTTTCCATCCGGTCATCGAGGCGGCGCGCCATATGGTGCAATTCTTCCAGCAGATTTTCATCTTCGTTGGTGATTGTCGCGGCCGTTTTCCATTTTGTCACATAGTGGAAAATCAACCAGGGCAGGCCGATGAACAGGGTTCCCATGACGATGGGAATGATGATGAGTTCCTCCTGCATTATGCGTCACCTTTCTTCATGGCCGCCTTCATGGCTTCCAGTTCCTCGTCGACCTTGTCGCTGGATTCCAGCGCCGCGATCTGGCTTTCCAGACTCTGTGGCTCGCCGCCCATGCCAAGCGCGTCGGCGCGGCCTTCGGCAAAATCGACCTGCCGTTCGAGATATTCAAAGCGCGAGAAGGCATCATGCACTTTCTCGCCATTATACATCTCGCGCAGCTTCACGCGATTTTCCGCGCTCTCCAGACGATTGACCAGGCTGCTCTGGCGCGAGCGGGCTTCCTGCAGCTTCTTCTGCAATTTGGCGATATCGCCTTCCGACGAGCGGAGCGCATCGTCGAGCACCTGAATTTCCGCTTTCAGCTGGTCGGCCATGTCGGCCGCCTTGCGTTTCTCGACCAATGCCGCCTTGGCCAGATCTTCGCGCTCCTTGGACAGCGCGAGCTGGGCTTTTTCGCTCCAGTCCTCGGTCAGATGATCAAGCTTGTCGATGTGCCGGCGCATTTCCTTCTGGTCGGCAATCGTGCGGGCCGCAGAGGCGCGGACTTCGACCAGGGTTTCCTCCATCTCGAGGATGATCATCCGGATCATCTTGGACGGGTCTTCGGCCTTGTCCAGCATGTCGGTAACGTTGGCGGCGATGATGTCGCGCGTTCTAGAAAAAATACCTGCCATGTACATACTCCGGTTGCGTCTGTGGTCGTGTTGAAACTTGTTCGAGCCATTACTCCGGCCCTGTTCTACACCAACCTGGTGAATTTCAAAAGGTGGCCGGGACCTGACTTCGACAAGGGGGAAGGAAGGGGTCCCGGCCATTTTGTCTGTCATGCCCGGTACCCTGGGGTAACGAGGCTGACAGCAGGGGAAGCGGTCTGGATATCGGTGCTCGTGCCTTCGGCCTGTGCCGGTCCGACGGCGCTGATCAAAATCGTCACGCCAAAAAGCAGGATCGAGACGATCGCGGAAATATCGGTGCGAGACATTTTGTTCAGTGCGGGCATGTTTTCCTCCAGAAATTCTTACATTGCGTATATGAACCCTGCATTGCAGAAGCCGTGCCAAATCATATAAAATATTGAAAAATAAAGATATTCTAAGTTTTTCTTCATGCAGTATATGGTATTAATTGCCATTTAATGGGAATCGGCACTATATCTTGGCCATGGAACGCGAAACACAATTTGTCGGCGAATCGGGGGCCTTTCTCGACGCGGTGGAAAAGGCCAGCCGGGCGGCACCGCTCAACCGTCCCGTGCTGGTTGTCGGGGAGCGCGGCACCGGCAAGGAACTCATCGCCGAGCGCCTGCATCGCCTCAGCCTGCGCTGGGACGGACCATTCATCACGCTCAACTGCGCAGCCATGCCGGAAACCCTGATCGAGGCGGAATTGTTCGGGCACGAGGCCGGCGCCTTCACCGGTGCGACCAAGGCGCGGGTGGGGCGGTTTGAAGAAGCCGACGGCGGCACCCTGTTTCTCGACGAACTCGGGACCTTGTCTGTGGGTGCGCAGGAGCGGCTGCTGCGAGCCGTGGAATATGGCGAAATAACGCGGATCGGATCCTCCCGCCCGCAGCGGGTCGATGTCCGGATCGTAGCGGCAACCAATGCCGACCTGCCGAAAATGGCGGAAGAGAACAGGTTCCGCGCCGATCTCCTCGACCGGCTGTCGTTCGAGGTTGTCACCTTGCCGCCGCTCCGCGTCCGCGAAGGCGATATCCCGGTACTGGCCGACTATTTCGGCCGGCGCATGGCCGCCGAGCTGGAATGGCCCTCCTGGCCCGGATTTGGCCGGCTTGCTTCGGAAGCGCTCAGCCGGCACGACTGGCCGGGTAATGTCCGGGAATTGCGCAATGTGATCGAGCGCGCTGTCTACCAGTGGAACGATCATAGCCGACCGGTTGACCATGTCGTGTTCGATCCATTCGAATCCCCCTGGAAACCGCGCGAGCGGTACAACAGGTCCGAAGCCGAAGCCTCTGAATCGCGATCCGAAGAAACGCCGCCGGCTCGCACAGAAAGCAATTCCATCGACCCTGCGCTAGATTGTGTCGACGACATGAAAGCGGCGGTAGAAGCCTATGAAAAGCGGATACTGGAAGCCGCGCTCGCTAAATCTCGCTACAATCAACGGCAAACCGCGAAGACATTGAACCTGACCTACGATCAACTGCGCCATTCGCTGAAAAGGCACGATCTGCTGGGCTCATGAAAAAGGGGGCTGAAAAGCCCCCTTCATGCTTCCATTTCTTCCACTTCTATCCGCCGTTGAAGCTGACCATCGTGTAGAACATCGGCAGTGACAGCAGCACATTGGTGCGCGAGGCCATCAACGCCATCTTGCCTGCGGCTGCCTTTTGCTCGGCGGTTGCTTCGACAATGCCCAGCACCTTTTTCTGGTTGGGCCAGATGATGAACCAGACATTGGCCGCCATGATGATCGCGATCCACATGCCGACGCCGATCAGCCGGTAGGGGCCTTGCAGCACCATCGCCTGGTGGACGTAGCCCGACAGATAGGCGACCAGCAGTCCGGTGATCACCGTGAACAGCGCCGCCCAGCGAAAATAGAACAGCACCTTCGGCGCGATATGCTTGCCGACCGCCGGCTTCAGATCGTCCGGAATGCTCGGCATCAGCGGCACCTGTACGAAGTTCAGATAATAAAGCAGACCGATCCACAGCACGCCGAAGAACAGATGGGCCCAGCGCATTACCGAATTGGCGGTGACTTCACCTGGATGCAGCCCCAGCATCAAGGCGATCGTCAGCAACAGGCTGACGACTAACACTGCATTGAGATTTCCGAAAAATTTTGCCATTGCTTATCCCCCCCAGGATTTAACTAAGACGACATCGATATGCCGGCTGCTTGCGGATGTCACGAAAAAATCAATTTTTCAGGGTATCTTCCCGGAAAATGGATAATTGTCCTTGCATCTTTTTCATGATTGATGCGTTGACACAGGACATCTCAAAAAATGGAGAACCGACAATATGGCTTTTGAACTTCCCCCGCTTCCCTATGAAAAAACCGCTTTCGGAGACCTGATTTCCGAAGAAACGTTCAACTATCACCATGGCAAGCATCACAACGCCTATGTCAGCAAGACCAATGACGCGATCAAGGGCACCGATCATGAAGGCAAGAAGCTTTCGGAAATCATCAAGGCAGCCGACGGCGGCCTGTTCAACAACGCCGCTCAGGTCTGGAACCACAGCTTCTACTGGCTGTGCCTCTCGCCCGAGAAAAAGGAAATTTCCGGCGACCTGAAGGACCGGCTGGAAAAGAGCTTCGGTTCGATCGATGATTTCAAGTCCAAGTTCAAGGACGAAGCCACCGGCCATTTCGCCAGCGGCTGGGCCTGGCTGGTTCTGGATGGCGATGAGCTGAAAATCACGTCCTATCATGACGCCGACACACCGGTTGCGCATGGCGTCAAGCCACTGTTCACGCTCGATGTCTGGGAACATGCCTATTATCTGGATTATCAGAATGCCCGCCCGGACTATGTGTCCGCGCTGCTCGACAATGCGATCGACTGGGACTTTGTAGCCAAAAATCTTGACGGTGACGGCGTCAGCCGCGCCGACCAGGGCTGAACGACCAGCAAGTAAAGCGTTTAAGCCGCGTCCTGACCCTCAGGGCGCGGCTTTTCTTCGACCGAAAAGCCGTGTTTCATCAGCATCGGGATATTGGCCATGGCGAACAGGAAAGAGACGGCCGGGACGCCCCAGACCTTGATGGTCAGCCACCAGTCGAAGCTCATGGTTGCCACCATCGCCTCGTTGAGCACGGCCATGGCGGCAAAAAATATCCCCCAGTTGCGCGACAATTTCAGCCAGCCTGTATCGTTCAGCCCTTCGAACGCTGCCTGCAGGAGGCTTTTCAGCATCGCCTTGCCCATCAACAGTCCGCCAAACAGGATGATCGCGAATCCGGCGTAGATGATCGTCGGCTTGTGCTGAATGAAGCGCGGATCATTGAAATAGATGGTCAGCGCACCAAATCCCAGGATCAGGATTGCGGACATCCACATCATCGGCGAAATCTTGCCCAGTTTCCATTTGGAAACCACCATCGCGATGACAATCGCCACCATGAAGGCGATCGTGCCATAGATGGCCGCGGTGATCGGACTGCCTTCCGGCGCTCCGAACTTGTAGACCAGGAAGAAGATCAGCAGCGGCCCGAAATCGAGCGCAAAGCTCAGGCCCCTGTGGTCTTTCGGAATCTCTTCAATTGCGGTTGCTTCGGTCATTTTTCTATCCCGGCTATGGCTGCGGCCAGATCTTCGGCCTTGAATGGTCTCAGGTCTTCGACGGTTTCCCCGATCCCGATGGCGTGGATCGGCAGTCCAAATTGTTTTGCTGCCGCCACCAGTACGCCGCCGCGTGCGGTGCCATCCAGCTTGGTCATGATCAGTCCCGTGACCTTGGCCACGTCCCGGAACACTTCGATCTGCGACAAGGCATTCTGCCCGGTCGTCGCGTCCAGCACCAGCACGACATTGTGCGGCGCTGCCGGATTGAGCCGTCCCAGCACCCGCCGGATCTTGTCCAGTTCATCCATCAGCTCGGACCGGTTCTGCAGGCGCCCGGCTGTATCGACGATTAACACGTCGATCCCGGTCGCCGTCGCCTGCTTGACGCCTTCATAGACGATGCTGGCACTGTCGCCGCCCTGCGGCCCGCTGATGATCGGCACGCCCAGCCGCTCTGCCCAGATCTTGAGCTGGCCAATGGCTGCGGCCCGGAACGTGTCTCCCGCCGCCAGCATCACGCCGTAATCCTGTTCGAGAAACAGGTGCGCCAGCTTGGCAATGGTGGTGGTCTTGCCGGAGCCATTGACCCCGATCACCAGAATGACCTGCGGCCGGGGAAAGGCATCAATTTCCAGCGGCACTGCCACCGGCTCCAGGATCGCCGCTATTTCCCGCTGGATGATCTCCTTGACCGCTTGCTCGCTCAGCCCTTTTTCAAACCGCTCGACCGCCAGCTTTTCCCGGATCGACGCGGCCGTGGCCGGACCCAGGTCCGACAGGATCAGCGCATCTTCGATATCATCCAGAGTCGCCTCATCCAGCTTGGCCTTGGTGACCAGGCCGGCGAGATTTTCGGTCAGCCGCGACGATGTCTTGCTGAAGCCGCCGAACAGGCGATCCTTCCAACTGTTTTTCTCCGTCACTTTGCCACCCTGCCAATCAGTTGCTTGTTTTGCACACCGGTAATTTCCACCGGCATGATCTGCCCCCGGGTTACGGACGAATCCATTTTTACTCGGGCAAAATTTTCCGCATAGCCGGTGTCGCCGGACATTTCCGCAAGGATATTTTGCCGCGATCCGATCAGCGACTGTCGCCAGCCCTGCGCGCGCCGGGCAACGGCCTTGCGCAATATTTTTGCTCTTTCCTTGATAACCTGGCCTTCGATTTGCGGCATCCGTGCCGCTGGCGTGCCCTGTTTGGGGGAATAGGAAAAAATATGGCCATGGACGATGTCGCATTGTTCGACGAGGGCCAGGCTATTGGCGAACATCGCTTCATCTTCGGTCGGGAACCCCGCGATGATATCCGCGCCGACGGCAATCTCCGGCCTTTTGCTTTTCAGTCTCTCGACCAGGGCCACCGCCTGCTCCCGGCTGTGGCGCCTTTTCATCCGTTTCAGGATCATGTTGTCGCCGGACTGCAGCGAAAGATGCACATGCGGCATGATCCGGGCTTCTGCGGTGAGCAGGTCGAACAGGCGCTCGTCAATCTCGATGCCATCCAGCGACGACAGCCTGAGCCGCGACAATGCCGGGACATGTTTCAATATGCGTTCGATCAACTGGCCCAGCGTCGGCTCTCCGGGCAGATCGGGTCCATAGCTGGTAACATCTACCCCGGTGAGAACCACTTCCTGAAAGCCCTTGTCGACCAGCGCCTGTACCTGTTCGATAACCAGGCCGGCTGGCACCGACCGGCTGTTGCCCCGCCCGAAGGGAATGATGCAGAAGGTGCAGCGATGATCGCAGCCATTCTGGATTTCGACGAAGGCGCGCGACCGGTCGGCAAAGGCGCTGACCATATGCGGCGCGGTCTCGGTGATCCGCATGATATCGGATACGCGGATATCCGGGCGATTGCTGTGCAGCCCGAGCTTGAAATTGGCCGCATCATATTTGTCGCCATTGCCGACCACCGCGCTGGTTTCCGGCATCGCCGCAAACATCGAAGGATCGATCTGCGCCGCGCAACCGGTAACGATGATGTCTTTTCCCGGATTGTGCTTCTTGGCGCGGCGGATGGCCTGCCGGGTCTGCCGGACGGCCTCGTTTGTCACCGCACAGCTGTTGACGATGATCAGATTTTCCCCGTCGAAATTGCTGGCAGCCAGATTCTGCCGCAGCTTTTCGCTTTCGGCGATATTGAGCCGGCATCCCATGCTGATCATTTCCGG
>LADL02002885.1_pt1 | contig 20532 bp, 20 predicted proteins | sample 619721 | NCBI WGS metagenome assembly LADL02 (sample SAMN03397408, study PRJNA257561) | rock porewater metagenome | biome: terrestrial; feature: Opalinus Clay rock; material: porewater; isolation source: Opalinus Clay rock porewater BRC-3 borehole | place: Switzerland: Mt Terri URL, St-Ursanne ...
TGTTTTGTCATTGCCTTTTTTTGGAAATATGTTAAAATAATTACAACGACAATTTTTACCGAAGGCACCATGCTTAATAAACGGCGGGTGCTTTCGGTTTATCTTTACTTAAATTCAAAACCCTTATCCTTAAGAATTAGGAAAAGGGTTTTTGTTATTTACCAAAGCCCATACTTCATTTTATTTTTCCGGATACGTTTAGATAATTCCTGAAGCTGTTTCTTAGTCGGTACTCTGTTATATTCCTTTTTATTGGTCTTTAACAACTGGATCTGCCGGGCCAGTTCTTTAGCAAGAGACAAAAACAACACCTCCCGTTAAAATATAACCGTTCCGGCCAATTGTTAGTCATAACCCCTACCCCCTAGTCATAGAATTAAAATGGACAAGACATCATGACATCATGACACCGGGGTTAAAGCCTTGTTTTCACCTATTTTCCGAAAGAAGGGGGGACCTTATGCTAGGGGAGAGGAAAACCAGGTCAGACAAAAAGCACCGGCAGACTCTTCGATTGCCCCCAAGATTAAAAACGCCGGTTGTTGAAATGGCCTTTAATCACAACATAAGTGAGAATATATTGATTTGCAAAGCAATTGAATATGCCTTAACCAATGAAGATTTTATAGAGAAGATAGAAGCAATATACCCTGCAAAAAAAGATTTAGTCTGGATGAGGGGGGTTAATGATGTTTAATACTAAGTCAATAAGAGTTAGCCTGCCAAAGGCACAATACCGGCAGTTAATTTCATTGTTGGATCAGATGAATAGTGACGACGGTTATGATATTGACGACCTAATTCAATTAGCCGTCTCCGATTTACTGGATAAATATTTTTCTGATACTGCAAAGCGAGTGGCCAGAAACCTAAAACGCGTAGCAAAATAATATTTCTTAAGAAATGCAAACGATGTTAAAGATTTACATTTTAGTGCTTATCCTGTAGAATAAAGTTATTATGTATTCAGGAGAGCTTAAATGTCCGGTGAAATCTTTGTATTATTAACCAAAATTGAAAACTTGCGTGCACAGATGCATAGGTTGGCTGTTCACAAAGGATTATCTGATTTGGAAGTTTTAGCTACAAGCCAGAAACTTGACTGTGTATTAAATGACTTTTATAGGGCATCTGTATATAAACTACCCTTTTTTCAGTTGACCCGAAAAAACAAAAACGGGATAATTGGTTATAGGTATTTTATGGTTTAGGTGGCAATTCTTTAAGGAGAAGGGCACCAATAGGAAGAGAAGAGGCCCAAGGACAAATTCTCATAACAAAAAAGATAGAAGTTATCTATTAAGGGTGTTAACCCGCAAAAGGATTGTTCTTTATGAACTATTCTCTTGCGGGTTTTTTATTTGCAAAAAAGACGGCCAATAGACTAGAAGGGAAGAGATTTCAATACCAAAATTCATACATCCGGTTGCCAGATGAACGAGAACGATTTTTAAAGAACATGAGACTTTTGCGGGTGGCTCTCTGTCGAAAGGGTGGCTCAGTTTTCCCGGATACGTGACTCTGACTAACCGGAACAGTGGCTCAATTTAGGCCACAATATCCATTAGGTTAAGTATCGGACAAAAATTAAGGAACTTGAGATGCTTTTTTCTAGCTAATTATTGGTTTATTGACCTTATGAATCTACAAGTACCGTTTCCAAAACTAAATGCGGAATTCCCTTAAATCGTTGTAAATACACGTTTTTGAAGGTTTATTATAGATTTTTGACCCTGGTGTCAGCTACGCTGGTATTGGCTCAGATAAGCCTAATGCAGTTTGGGTAACAGATATTACGGAATTTAAAGCAACAAGTATCTTTAAAAAAGTTTCATTGCAATGCGAAATTTGTCGTATTGCTTTTTTTATTCTTTGAAGCTAAAACGACAATTCATAACCTGAAAACTGCATTTGATACCGTTTCCAGAATATTGAAGGCTGAAACACCCTTGCTGTGACATAATTCCCCAAAAAACGATTACCCTGCTTCGACACTAGAACGGTCAATATTAAGTGTATAATGGTGTAATCAGTAGTAAAATATCAAAATCCAAAAATGCAGGTGAATATTGAACGAAAAATATCATTCACTACAAAAGGGGGCGTGTAAGTTGTGAAGAGTTTCTACTCAAATGAAGCCTGATTATTCTATATGAGAAAAAGACATCTCGAAAAACTATATCTCTTTGTTTTGTGTGCTTTAATTTCTTTGTATCCTGGTGTCTCCATAGCATCAACTCTAAATTTGTTGATTCCAGAACTAACTTTCCCATTTGTGTAGAACGGAGGCAACAACCGGGTATATGGACAACACGCTTTAAAAAGTTTAGGAGGTAGACTTTGATGATAAAAAAATGTTTAAGTTTAATATTATGCTTTATGTTATTAGCATCTTTATTCCCCTCAACAGCCCTAGCAGCTGATGTAGACCAAAATCTTCCGATTAATGACGGAATGGAGAGCACTGTAAATGTGACCGGTATTCAGTCCGGGAGTGTAGCGCTTACTCAAGATCGGGTGGGGGGCAATTTTGCTGTAAAGGTTTCAATAGGGGACGAGCCTGATAATGATTATGCCAGCTTTAACTTAACCACTTCAGAATTATTTGATGTTACCAATTATGGTCAAGTAAAGCTTTGGGTTAAGCCTGGACCCGGTGCACAATGGATCAAATTCTATTCAAATGGCAGCTTAATCTCTAACACCAATAATGACCCAGAAGGTAAATTTAAAGTAGGTACAGACTTGGTTAGTGGTCAATGGAATCAGGTAACATTGGATTTGACAAAGACTAGCCTCAATATTACACAGGGAAAAGATCTGACTGCAACTACTAACGAGTATTCAACCTGGTACTTTGACGAAATCACATCTGTTTGCACCAAGTCAACGGCTTTAGACATAACAAATATGGTGAATAGTCAAACTACACTTAATAACCCCCTGTGTTAGGATAGTTGTCGTAGGGACAATAAAGAAGTATCCTTAAACAAAGGAGCACAGGAGGGAAAAGGTTATGCGATATTCTAAAGAGCTAAAAAATTCTATTATACAAAAGATGCTACCACCAAATAATCAGTCAATCAGCCAAATTCAACAGGAATCAGGTATCCCCGAAGGAACCCTGAAGCAGTGGCGGAGGAAAATTCGGGCTAAGGGGTTTGCGGCTCCGGCAGGTGAGCAACAAAGCGACCGTTGGAGCACTAGGGACAAGTATCTTATCGTTATTGAGACTGCTACCCTCAGCGAGATTGAACTAGCTGAATACTGCCGAAAGAAGGGCCTATATATTGATCAGGTCAAGACCTGGCAGGACAACTGTATGCAGGCTAACGGAGGTGTAGCTCAAGAACTAGACCAATCGCAAAAACGAGAAAAAGAAAGGGAAAAAGAGCTTAAACAAGTTCGTAAAGAGCTTCAACGGAAAGAGTCAGCACTGGCCGAAACAGCAGCGCTGTTAGTGCTAAGAAAAAAAGCAGCAGCGATTTGGGGAACAGAGGACGAGGAAGTCTGACCAGCGCCACTGATCGCGTTAACATTATTGAGCTGGTAGAAGAAGCTGTGGCAAACGGAGCAAGTCAGCAAAGAGCATGTGAGATAATCGGCATATCAGCACGAACCTTACAACGATGGTGTAATGATGGTGCAGATAAAGAGGATCAGCGACCATTAGTAGTACGTCCTGAGCCTTCAAATAAGCTCACAGAAGCAGAACATGAAACCATCCTAAAATTGATCAACCTGCCTGAATTCCGAAGCTTACCACCCAGTCAGATTGTTCCGATTCTTGCGGATCGTGGTACATATATCGCCTCTGAATCAACCTTTTATCGAATTATGCATACAGCTGGTGCACAGAACCATCGTGGCCGGAGCAAGGCTCCCTCTAGCAAGCCTAAATCAACCCATTGTGCTACCGCACCCAATTGTATATGGTCCTGGGATATCACATACCTTCCCGGACCGGTTAGAGGGTTATACTTCTTTTTGTATCTTATCTTGGATATCTATAGCCGCGATATTGTTGGTTGGGAAGTCTGGATTGAAGAAACGGCAGAACATGCCAGCCAGCTTATCCGGCGGGCAGTGATGGCCCAAAACATCACAAGGCATGAAACCCCATTAGTTTTGCATTCCGACAATGGCAGCCCTATGAAGGGTGCATCAATGCTGGAAACACTGTATCAATTAGGCATTACGCCTTCCAGAAGTCGCCCCAGTGTAAGCAATGATAATCCGTACTCGGAGTCCATTTTCCATACCTGTAAATACTGCCCAAGCTATCCCAATGGCGGTTTTGCTACCATTGATGATGCCAGGTCCTGGGTTAAAGAATTCGTATATTGGTACAATTATCAACACCGCCACAGTGGCATCAAATTCCTTACACCACACCAACGTCACAGCGGTCAGGGGGAAGCTATTCTAGAGAAAAGGCACCAACTCTACGAGACTGCAAAAGCAAAACATCCGGAACGCTGGGCACGTCAAACAAGGAACTGGTCATTGCCCAACGAAGTGTGGCTCAATCCTGAGAAACCTCAAGTTAAAGATGTTTCGAAATCGGAAATACATGCGTCATAGTTAATCATTCTATTAGAGTAAATGCGACAACTATCTTGACAAACGCCGATAATGGACAGGTTCAATTACAACTTAATGGTACTAGTACATCCTATAATATAAACCCTACCCCCATATTAGTTTCAAACAACTCAAGCTCAACACCGCAACCGACATTTACACGTTCCTCAACGGCTTATAAGCAAGACGGAACACAGATGAGCAGTGGAGAACCGAGGTACGAAACGGGTGAATTCGGACAAGGCATAATGGTTGAGGAAGGGACAACCCCGCTTATCCAAAATGGTTTCTTTGCTAATTATACCGGAACAAAAGATGATGGTTTAGAAGACACGTTTGCCAATTGGACTAATTATGCTACTGGTACAGGAAGAACAGAGGCTGTATCTGATTTATCTTTCGGTAACGCAGCTTTAAAAACAACTATGTCCGCCGCCACTGTCGCAGGGCAAGGTCGTGGTGTTTACCAGAACCGTACATTAGCAGAAATGGGCTTAGTCGCAGGAGATGAAATTTCTTTACAAAGTAAGTATAAAATGAGTGAACAAAGTACGGGGGCTGTAGTTTTTTTAATAGCCGCTTTCTTAAATTCAAGTGGAGCAGATATAGGATATACCTATGTAGTTAATCAAGCCACGGCAGCAGAAAGCACTTATACCATAATTAAAGCAGAAAACCAAACTGTACCAATTGATACTGTTACAATACAATTTAGAGTGCTTATTTATGCTACATCTCCTTTTTCAGGTCAAAACAACTGGCTTCAGGTAGACTATTTTACCTGTGAGAAAAAAGCCTATAGCACCTCACCGACAGACGTAATTCGTGCCGCAGAAACTCTAACCATTCCCACTCAAGGAATATTAAGTATAGAACAAGGCACATGGGAGCAAATGGCATACATCACTGATTATACTAAAGACCCCTCAATAGATTACGCAATGATATTTTGTATTCCTGGAACATCAGGCTATATTGGTCTTTACCACGAAAAAGGAACTAGTAACTGGCGATTCATAACTTTTGATGGGACTAATTACACTAATAGTGATTTTTCCGACAGTTATACACCAAATGGATGGCATAGGTTCGGCGCGACATGGACACAGACAGATGCCAAATTGTTTGTCGATGGCGTTTTAAGAGCGACCATAAATAGTCCAATATACCCCGCCACATTGGATACAGCCGCCTGGGTAGGATACAACACTCGGAATAACTGTGCATATCTTAACACCCTCCACGACGACATTTGTATATCCTCCATAGCCCGTACAGATTCAGAGATGCAAGCAAGGGGGACAAGTACAAGTCCTCTACCTGTGGATCAATACACTACGGCTAAATATAACCTTGATGGAAACCTTTCTGGTCAGATATACAGCAATTCGCCTGTATTGCCAGACGGAAAAATATCAGGGATTTCCATTGATTCATCCTATGTAAGCAGTTCCGGGCAAACAATCTCTTTGCCTTCACAACTTACTAACTTACAAGGTGTCTCTTCAACCAATCTTGCAATCTCAGGTGACGGTAAACGCATCTATTATTTAAATCCGAGTGACAACAACTACTTGTACATGTTCGACTATAATGACTATTCTACAAAAAAAGCAACAAACTTCAGCCCCATATCATTCAAACCTAGTTATAACGGAGATTATGTTGCATTCAAAGCAGGTGATAGTTTGTACCTTTATAATAACCTGACGGAGCAAACACCCCTCATAACTTATAATGCAATTGATTTTTCAATTGCTGGCAACGGTACTGTTTATTATGAAGATGGAGTTGACGTCGGTGCCGAAAAACTAAAAAAATATTTCGGTTTTTCCTCAACATTAGTTACGAGTTATTATGGTGCTTTAAGTGTCTCAAGGGATGAGAGTACGGTATTTGTATCAAACAATATTTCTGGAACTTACTATTTACATATTTACAAAAATACACCGAATGGTTTTAAAGGAACTCTGTCAACTACTTCAAGCTCTAGTTTTTCTAATTTACATTCCAATAAAGATGGTTCCCTGGTATTTTTCAATAATAACGGCGCTTTTTATAGTTATCAAGTGTCAACTAAATCCATGCGGAAATTAGATATTTCTGGCACTATTATTAAGATAACAGATGAGGACAAAGTTATTTACCGAGATCCCAGCTACTACTATAAGCTTTATGACCCTGATACAGATACCTCCGAAGATATTCGCCCATCAGATGCCGTAAATCCGGCTACTTCATCTGATATTAATTTTAGTGTGGATGATTCCGGAAACAAAATGGCATATGTTTCGACCAGTGGTATATCAACATCATTTATTAATGGAGCAGAAAGGCCGGAGAGATATCTATTCTCTTTCGACGGCAAAAACTCTTGGCTCAGCTATAAAGATGGTGTATGGAGTGCCGTAAAGACCGGCAGCACACCTGTCGAAGAAGACTTCAATCAATATGGAATGACGATAGAGAAAGTAAATTCTCTGACAGCCAGTGATTTTGATAGTTTGTACGAGAATGGTAAAGAAGTATATAACTTTGATGTTGCAGTATATTTTGCCTCGATTGATTCAACTATTTCGCCATCACTAAAAGGAATCAAAATAACCATGAATGGCAGCAGTACAGAATCAGGTGAGGTAATGATTGAAAAATCGCTCTTTACAACAAAACACCAGGATTTTACCAGTTCTAACTGGCGGAAGATACGAAAAATCTATCCTATCGAAATCCAACCTAAAGAGGCTGAAATGTATTACCTTATCGTGAAAGATGGGGTTTACAGTTCGCATAAAGATGGGCAATGGATAAATAATATAGACCCTGGTTTGCTAACCAATGTTGAGGGTAATTGGATTGATAGCTCAAATGGGCAGGGAATTACTCAGATAGGTATGACTGCCGATGAACTCAGAGCAATTCCGGAAACTGAGCTAACATCACTTCTCCCAGCTACTACGATATCTGTCATTTTTGCAATGAAAGTAGATGATGTTTCAACCGCAGATTACTCTAGTCTTATTTCTGTTGATTACACTGAAAATCTTTTTACAGCTGCTACACTTACTTTAAAAATCAAATACATTGACGGGACCTCTCAGGACTACACTGATTTAACAAAATCTCAGGTTGAAAATTTCATGGAATGGATTACTGAACGCCAATTTGGCCGGGGCCCAATCTTCTACACAATCAAAACTATTGTAAGCGGAGTAGAGGTTAATGATTTCATTAATTACTTCACAATCAAAACTGTGTCAGTTGATGATACACCCTAATTTAAAATAGGAGGGTGAAAGATGAACCTATCAAGAAAAAGCAAAACAGTATTATTTATTACCATTATAATTGTAATTCTTACATCAACTACTTGGCTGGCATTTGCCAAAGATCAGAACTCTAATTTAAAGACAGACCCAAACATTCAGGCTGCTAAGGGCATAGCCGATTTTTCCGGGTTATCAGAAGATATTGTGTTAAAATTGTCTGATTCGGTAGCCAGCTGGGAAACTGTTCAAAGAAACATTTTCGTATATAAAAAGATACTCGGAATTGTATCGAATTCTTCAGATGCTTATATCGAATTATTTGAAATTGCCCGAACCTATCAACCTCAGGATATGCTAACTGTTTATCAATACCTGGAGAAGAATTTTAATGATTTCAGCTTAGCCGAATCACTATTGGAAAAGCATTCGTCTGGAGAGAGTTTTGAAGATATTTTCGCAGAAGGCGAAGGTAACAAATCATATAAAACCTACAAACCTGCCAATGAAAATCAAATTCGCCAATGGCTTAGCCAGGGGTACGTTCCACAGGATATCATCAGTGCGGACGAAATAGCACGCGCCAAAGACAAGGATCTGGCTGAAGTCCTGACCTTAAAAACTGAAAATGCAACTTGGCAGCAGATTGCCGCGAAATTGAAGTACAAGCTCCCTGATGATGCCCATGCACCGGTAACTATAGACATTCTAGGGGAGACCGGTAAGATGTCTTTCTCCGGCGAAGATTATGAAACGGCGATTAGGAACGCTAACAAAAAAGCAGAGGAAGATATAAAGGTCAGCGAGGATCGATTCTACCAGGAAAGCGGGATTTCGAATGAACAACTCCAAACATATAAAGATCAAGGTTTGACGGTCTGGGATCTAAAGAATGCGACCAAGCTTTCCGGAAAAACAGGCGCTTCCATGGATGAAATTTTGCAGGACAGGAAAGACGGAAAGGCGTGGAAAGACATTATAGCTACATATTCCGGTTAGGAAAGGAAGGGTTAGTATGAGGAAACAACGTTTAATTATACTGTCTTTCCTGCTGGCTGGTTTACTGATGTGGTGTCAGAATGCCTATGCAGCAGGCACGCCGGTGGGAACAGTATCTTCTTTAATGAAGGTACTTCAAGAAGACAAACAGAAGGCAGTATATAATATTGATTTAAATGCTCCGTTTAATAAGGGGACCAGTGATGTTCGAGAAAGTGTCAGTATTGAAACCGGTGAAGTTTCAGTTACAAACACTGTCGTAGACATTTCGGGTCGAAATGGAATGAACCTCACCCTGAATCTAAACTATCGCAGCAGGGATGCCAAGACATATTCGGAGGGTACCAAAAGTACATCAATTACCAACAACTACGGAGACACAATTATTGCAATGTACGATGTTTTTGATACAAACGGGTATTGGCTGCGGACAGATGGAATGTCGTATCCCGTCGGTGATACAATTTTGTCTCAGACGACTTACAACGGTGAAACTTGGGTATTTACCGGTCTACTCCAAAACTCTTCGGGTACTTCGGTATTTACCGGAGGCTCAATAAGTAATATTGCAAACCAGAAAAGCAGGGAGTTAGCAGCTAAGTATATATTCGGTGAAGGCTGGAGCCTGGACATGCCCTCTCTTGATGTAGACGGAAACAGTGTTTGGGTTCATCTGCCGAACGGACAGACCTACAAGGCTGATTTTACATCAGGGACAGGTCTTGCTGATTATGAACTGACTGATATAGTGTTCACTGAAGATACTACTTCAGGGAACGGCACTGAAACTTCGGCTTACAAACTGTTCTTTGCGAACGGAGATGCCTATTATTTTTCTGACACAGGTAGTTTGCTGGTGCAGATGGATCGCTTCCGAAATGCTATAAACTACTATTATGGGGATTACAACGGAGTCAGGGTTTTGACTAAAGTCGTTGACAGTGTAGGGCGGGCAGTTGACATCCAGTATAATGATACAGCTACCATATTCAAATACGGGAACAGGTCAGTCAAACTAATCAAAAGCCCCGTGCCTGGTATTTCCGATAAATACTATCTTTCATCATTTATTGATGCCCAGGGCAAGGAGTTCCGTTATAAATACTCATTTCAGGATGCAGCCTTTGACCAAGTCGGCGGGGGAGCAGCGGCAGCCAATAACACATATGTCAATTTAGTAGAAATAATGTATCCGACCGGTGCCAAAACATCATATGTTTGGGACAAAGGAAAGAAAAATCTTGGCTCCAGCGGGTATATGGAATATTACAAAGTTAAAGAACGCAAAGATATAACGGGTACAAGAACATATAATCTACTGAAATACCAATATAATAACGAACCGGACGGATATCCGCTGTATAAGTCGGACAATATTGATGAACTTTATAAATATTCCACTGTTGTTATTGACAGCAAAGGCTTGAAAACCAAGTACATGTACAACTCAAAACACTTGCCATACTATAAACAGCAGTACTCAACCCGCCTACTTGCAGAAAGCCATACTCAATTCCATACGAAATATAAACTGCCAATCAAGGTAACGAGCAAGTCATATAACGCATCAGGAAATGTGTTTGAAAAAGTTGACCTATATGACTATGATCACCGGGGTAATACCATCATGGAAAACCACCCCGAGTCACCGAGTCAGGTCAACAGCGAAGAACACAAAGTGTATTATGGATATGATTACAAGTTCAACCTGATGACATACAAGAAGTTTAAGCAGGATAAAGAGACTTCTGTAGAGATCCGTTATACCTTAAATCCTGACCAGAAGACTGTAACAGGGGCTACTACAAATGGCAACGGAAAGGTGTTAACCAGAGAAGAGTACACGTATGACAGCTATGGAAATAGGATAAGTGAAAAAACTGAAAAAGAGCCGGGACAGTGGGTTACCACCAAGTACGAATATGGCAAAGCATACAAAGGTGCTTACCTGACTGCAGTGACATCAGAAGACGTAAAAGATGCAGATGGATTCGCGTCAGAAATCCGGGTTTCCTATTCATATGATTTTGGTACAGGCAATAAGTTGTCTTCCACCGATGGCAAAGGAAATACTATCAAGTATGAATACGATGTTCTTGACAGGTTAATTAAGGAGACTAACCCTGATAATTCATTCCGAACCTACAAATATGATGATGTTAATAATATTCTCAAAGTGCAAAATGCCAATGGAAATAAGCTAACCTATTATTATGATGCCCTGGGTAATCTCTCTAAGGTAATCGAACCGGAGAAAAACAATGAATTAGTCAAGATGGAGTATGATGAAAATGAAAACCTGGTAAGCCAGACAGATGGTAATAAAAATCCTAAAAAGCTGGCATATGATGAGCTTACCAGGTTGACAGGAGTAACAAGGTTAGATTCATCGGGGAAGGTGCTTGAGGACACGAAGGTTGCTTATGATGAGGCTTTCCTGGAAAAGTCCGGCAAGTTTTTCTTCCAAATCACAGTCACCCAAAAAGGTGACCGCCAGGACCGTGTCAACAATTACTATTATGATACTTATGACCGGCTGGCAAAGATAGGGCGGATGAATGGAGGCAAAGAAGAGTTTGCGCGTTACACCTTTGATTACCTCGGCAATCAGGTCGAAACTGTTGACTTTGCAGGACAGAAGTCGTCGGCCCAATATGACGCCCTAGGGAGATTGGTGAAAGAAGTTGATCCGGAAAATAGTGTAACCAAATACAAATATGATCAGCTGGGTAACCTGTTAGCCGTGACGAACAGCGTGAACCAAACATCTTATTTTGAGTATGACAGCCTTGGCCGAAAGATCATTGAAAAAGCTCCTTTTGAGGTCGGTAAGTATAGTGTTGTCAAATATTATTACGATAACAACGGAAACCTTAAAAGAACAATCGATCCCGATGGCTTTGCAACCAAACAGTATTATGACAACCGAAATTTTCTGACTGCAACTGAACGGTTAATTAATTCAAATAAGTCTAACATAACAAAATATGAACATGACAATGAAGGCAACACTACAAGGGTAATCAAAGGCCTGAACAGCTTCAACGATACTGATTCTGTCCATTACGATTATCAGTATGACGATCTCAACAGGTTGGAAATGATGACAGATGCCCTTGGCAAGAAAACGTACTACCAATATGACAATAATGGCAACTTAGTCAAGCTGACGGACCGTAACAAGGTTGAGACAACTTACTCCTGCGATGGCATGAACAGGCTTATCTATAAAAAGAACAGTAAGGATGGCGAGAAAAATGACGTCACTATCACTATTGATAAGCTGGGCCAGACCACTCAGATGTCAGATGCTTCGGGCACGACCATATTTAACTATGACCAAATTGGCCGTTTGACGACGATTGACTACGGCAATGGAATTAGGCAGAAATATGACTATGACAAAGCAGACAGAATTTCCAACATGCTCGTCATGCAAGGCAGTATCAAGCATATCAACCTTAATTACGAGTATGACAAAACTGGCCGACTGACGGCGGTTCGTGATAATGGACGGAAGTTTGGCTACCAATACAATGCCATCGGTCTATTAATGGAAGAAACAAACGGAATTACCGGAATTAAGTCAGAGTATCAATATTACCCATCAGGTAATATTAAGAACCTGCGTCATTTTTCCGGCAACAGCTTAGACAGCTCGTATGACTACAAGTACGATTTGCGTGGTAATCAGATTCAGAAGGATGAAGGAACCGGAACCACCAAATATTACTATGATGCCTTATCACGCGTTAAGACGGTACTGATGCCAAATGAGCGTGTCCAGAATTATGAATACGACGATCTGGATAACATCAAAGAAATTGCTAACATTCAAGGAAACAAAATAGAAGAGACCTCATACCTTTATGACAATGACAGCAGGCTTTTGCTACAGGAGATCCAAAAAGGCACAGAAAACATCCAGAGCCGGTTCACCTATGATGACAACGGTAACCAGTTAACCAAAGATGAAGTCATAAAACGTAATGGCAGCATGGTCTCCAATAAGTCATTTAACTACTGGTATGATGGGTTCAACCAGCTTACCAGAGTTAAGGACCCTGATGACAAATTTGTTGAATACAGCTATAACGGCAATGGTCTGCGAACAAAGAAAGATTTTGGTGACAAAGCGATAAATTATTATTATGATAAAGGTAATAGTATAGTCCTGGAAACAAATCAAAACAATGCTGCAACGGCCCGCAACATCCGAGGCCTCAGGCTGATTTACCGGGAGAACAAGCCAGACCAGGCGAATTCACAGTTTCTATATTACCTCCATAATGCCCACGGTGATGTCACCCAACTGCTCAATAAAAAAGGGCAAATAATTAAAGACTACCGGTACGATACCTTTGGGCAGGAAGAAGCTCCTGAATCCAAGGTCTTCGGTGGTAATCAGACTACCGAGATCTGGCGGCAGGAAGTGGACAAAATTGATAACCCCTTCCGCTACACCGGGGAATACCAGGATGAGGAGACGGGGAACTATTACCTTAGAGCCAGGTATTATGACCCAAGTTCGCAGAGGTTTATTAATGAGGATTCGTATGGCATTGAAAAAGGAGCTGAGTGGAAGGACCATCTGTATTCGTATGGAAATAATAATCCGATAAGATATATTGACCCCACCGGACATACAATTTGGGATATAGTTGATGTTGGCTTTGCAGCTTTGAGTTGGAAAGACTTTAAAGACAAACCGACGCTGAGCAATTTTGGATGGGCTGTTGCTGATACTGTGGCTCTTGCACCTGTTGTGCCTTCTACAGGGTGGGCGAGAAGAGGGCTAAAAGCAGGAGAAAAAGTTGGGGATGCTGTTTCGGTAGGTAAGAAAGCTGGAAAAGCAGAAGAGGCAGCCACAGCAGGTAAATATTTAACAGCAATAGAAAATTCAGTTGAATCGATACAACAACAGCAACTTCCCGACTGGTTGAAAGCAACATTTGTCGATGGGAATTATCGGACAGTTAAGACCACTAAAGACATAACGCTATATAGATCATTCGGAGGTAAGGCCATAGATAACCCAGGGGCATTTGCAACAACAAACCCTGCTAGTAATAGAATTCAAGCAAAAATAGATAATGCTTTATTACCCGAATGGGGAAATACAAGGCAATTCGAAGCAGTTATTGTAGTACCAAAAGATACCGTGCTGAATATTGGTAAAGTGGCAAGTCAACAAACCAAGTCAGGTTCCAAATTAAAAGGTGGGGCTGATCAGATATTACTGCCTCAGGATTGGTCGAAAGAATGGATTACTAATAAAAGAGAAATACCAAGTAGATAGAATTATTACTTTAGAAGGGAATGGGCATGGATAAACTAAAGATTCAAGAATTATATAAGCAAATTAATATTGTGATTCCGTTGATAGAACAATCCTACGCTACAAGACCGACAAATATGTTGGCCTTGATAAAAAAAAGATACTACCATGCAAAAAAACTGATTGAATCCACTCCATTTGAAGATTTAAAAAAAGAAAGTTTTAGCATCAGTGGTGGGATAAAGGCATATTTAGATTCCGCTAGTGATTATATGAATCCAATGCTGGGCGAAATGAACAAGGCTGAACAAGTCTTTAAAGATGCATTTAAATAGTTCTATATTAGTCTGATATAACCTGGTTACGGCCTTTCTCCTTAGCTTTGTAAAGCCGGTCATCAGCCAGCTTTAGTAAAGAGGCAATATCTTTCTCTATGTTACCGGTAAGATTGGCTTTGGTGAAGACTGCAACACCAAAACTGGATGTTATTGGGACCGGGTTATTCTGGACTATTAGAGGGTTATTTGCAATAGATATACGCATCTTTTCTGCTAGGTTATGAGCCGAACCGTTAGGACAATCGGGCATTACTACAACAAATTCTTCACCGCCGTATCTGGCAAGAATATCTGATTTACGCACATTATTAAAAACTCGGCTGGAAACGGTTATTAATGCAGCATCCCCTATGTCATGACCGTAATTATCGTTAAATCGTTTGAAGTGGTCAATATCAAAGAATATCAAGGCAAGCTGCTGTCTTTGTCTGCTTTGAAGTAAGGAAAATTCTTTTCGTAGGTAATCCATTAAATATTTCCTGTTAAAAACACCGGTCAGTGTATCAGTATAGGCTTCCTTTTTAAGAATAATGTTTTTATCTTGAAGAGATATAGAATGACTCTGAAGCTTTTGCAAAACCTCTGCAATAAGCTTTTTCATGGAATTAAATTCAACAACTAAATCAGCTATTTCCGGAAAGGTATTAAGGCGAAAATCTTCTAAAATGATATTGCCAGCTGACAATTCCCTGGCTTTATCTTTCAAATAAAGAAGATCCCTTTTTATTTTCAGTGTTGCAAAAAGTGCAGCTGTTACAAAGCAGAGTCCTATCACTAAAGAAACAATAAAGTTTTTAAAAACCAGGTATATCAACAACGGGAGTATTGCCGAACATAACGAAAGGATTAGAAAAGTTTTAAGTAAAGTAAACTTTATACTCAATGTCCTATACACTCCCTGTCAAAAAGATTTTAGATCAAAAGGGGGATCAGGGTTTTCAGTAATAACGGTGTTTGTAGTAGGTTCAGAAATGGTACCCTTACTAAATTTGCCATTGATAATGGATAACCTTTTTTGCCGGTAGTAAAACCAGGTAAAAAAAGAGGCGCAAATAGTGAGAGCTATTAAAGAGATCAGAATAATAAATACGTCAGTAATGTCCTGGGCCTGGATTATTTGTAACTTCTTCGTGAAAATAGCCATCATATCATTTTCAAATTGTTCAGTCCGGATTGCGGTCTTGCCGTTAGGATCAGCAAATAACTTTATTGCAATATAGGCAAAAACCATTATCGGATAAGGGGTAGAAATGCTGTAGATAAAGGTTCCGGCTATAACAATAATTAAGAACTTTTTCATAAAGTATCACCTTCCATACTCATTTGAGTATTGCAATACGTTGTCTTTAAAATGGTCTTTTATCTTAGAGAACCATTCCCGGTGAGTAGCTTTTAGGGAAACAAACTGCTCCCGATCAGCTCTAAACCGGTTTTCAAATAATTCACGACTTAACCAGGCTCTTGGAACAGGAACACTGATTAAAAGAAATAGTGGTACAACCATAAACATATTTCTCGTCATGAAAGTCCCCCCGCAGAATGAATTAAGTTATCTAAACAAAGGTAATTTCGCCAGTATCTTCGTTAAGTTTAAGTTTTGCATTGAATTTTTCTTGTTTGGAATTTTTGAAGCCTTTTATTTGCCCTGTAATTCCCTTCAAAATTAAACCCCTTTTGATGCGAACACCGGCGAAGTTCTATTAGATGATTACTATCTTACCTTAACGATTCTCAAAAATAATGTATGTACACCCCCTGGGGATATAATATAATTTCTCCAAGGGGGTTTCTGTATTTGTGGATTATAAATTGCATTTATGTCAGAGGTGGCGGTATTATCTTTCACTTTAGTCTATACCACTATATGGTATAGACTTTACGGTCTATGACAGCTATGCTGGTACCCCTAATCCCAGGAGTATACATATATTTACAGCGGTTGGCACTTCGTGACATCAACGCTGGTATACCCCTTGCCATGTGAAGACTAGGCACTTTGGTGATAACGATATTATCCAACAAACCCACTCCCTCTAAAGTAATTTAAAAGAAACGAAAGCATCATAATTTAAAGACTGATCCTTAAACCGTTCAATCTCAAAGTTTTTATTTTTAATGCAGCCTTCCCATTTATCCGGCGAAACTTTTTTAAAGTTCCCGACATTTGCATCAAAAAAGGATTTGAGAAAAACTTCGGCCTCCGCACCGGTTACGGTGATTAAAAGATTATCCATTTATAACTCTCCTTCCAGGAAGCTTCCCGGTCAAAGGCCGGGAAGCCGCATTTATTAATTTATTTATAACCAAGTTTGACTAGGAATTCAAAATACCTCCCTTTAGGGGTCCGGCTTTTTTAGCCGGACCTTTTTATACTGCAACTTCTTCCGTATTAACCGTTTCAATTTCTTTAATAATTTCTGCTGCGGTCTTTTGAATTTTCTGCCCAACTTCTTTTATAAGTTCAGAGTCATCGCACCAGCTTTTTACATAAGAAAAGCTATATTCTGAGGTATCCAAGCCAAAGTATTTACAAACAACATAGGCTGTACCTTCGGCAACTGTTTCCATGCTGGCTCTTGAAGGTTTTTCCGGGTTATCTTTTATAAAATCAACCTTGTAGTGACAGACTTCATGAACTAGAGTTTTTGCTCTATGTTTGTCAGATAAAAATTCTTTTACATTAATGTCGTTTCCATTTGTGCTGCCTTTAGCTGAATAAATACTGCCTTGAATGTTTTTGACCGGGTAAAGCTCGTTAATTCTGTTAATAATTAATTTTGCTGGCTCGCTGCTGCCTTGAATGCCCTGGATTAGTGTGGGAACGTCGGGGCCTTCTGTTTGGCTAATATCGAAAATGTTAGTTATTTTGACGTTAACCATATACCGCTTCTTATTACCTTTTTCATCCTCCTTGGTTTTAATAACCGGGGCGAATATTTTAATTGATTTAGAACCTTTTTTAACAGTCCGTCCCAGCTTATTCCAATCAACAAAACCTTTAACATAAGAAGCTTCCGGATATTGGAACCATATTAACAATGTATTATTGAAACTGTAATTATGAAATTTTGCTTGAAAGGCCAGAAGTTCTAACCATTCTTCGGAATTTTTAATGTTTTGGATTCCTTGCTCCAGGTTTTTGTAAAATTCCTTTACTTTTGTATTAATCATTAAAACCGCCTCCGTCCGTCTTTGTTAATTTAATTATACCATACAGACAGACATGTGTCAATGTTTTGAATGGGTGAATAATATTAAAATATTAAAATATTTTTCAATAAAACTATTAAACTACGGCATAGAACCTGCTAATCCCCTAGATCGGCGGTCTCCCACCGGAGGTACGTTCCTTCTTCAGCTTCCTGGTAAACAGGTCCGGTACAATTGGAAGGGGTCAACGATTCGGGTTTCCTGCTAATCCCCTGAGTCGTTGGCCTCGGCCAAGTAGGATCGGTCCTGGTTACCAGGTCAATCCCCGGAACAAAAATTTTTTCTGCCGGTACCGGCTCGATCAGAAAAAATTTTTGTGCAGCCGCAAGGCACTGGTTAGGTGGGGATTGATTGAGGAATACCCGAGAAAAACAATACCGGTCAACAGCCAATAAATAACAAGCTAATATGTCCTTCGAGAACATAAAAACACACCATTATTATGGTGTGCAGATTCGTTTTTTTGGTTGTTGTTAATGTTGAGATTCTTATTTAGACATGTTACAATATGGTTACAATATATAAGAGTGGAGGGACCGGCATCCCTCCACTTGAAATGAGAGCATTTCACTTTCCCCTACCTGGGTTGATTGATTTGCTCTTTTTTATATGCTTCAGCAGCATACCATCCAGCCATAAACGTAAATCCTAAGACTGTCAAAATTTCTAGTCCTGTTACTCGGGTTCCACTTCCACCCGATGCTAATCCGTAAGCCATTTCAATCCCTCCCTTCCGTATTTTAGTATTTATATTATCTATTTTTCCTGCTTTTTACCGACCACTACCACAAAGAAGGCAGCCAATAAGGCAAGTCCAATAGTAATAAGTATCTTTTCGCTAAAACGGCTTGGAGTCTTACCGATGTTTCCCTTGGCAGCAACAACGGCTCTGTCTTTAATGGAGTTCTCTTCATCAGGCTCTATTATATTCGAGGCGTCTACTTTTTCAGGGTCGTTTTGAGCTAAAAATTGTATCCGTGCGTCATCGTCTAATGTAGCAAAATAAACTAGACATGCTTCAACAATACTATTTGTAGAAAGCCCTGTCTTTGCACATATGTCCAGTAACTTTCTATTGATTCTCATGCCATGGTTTAATCTGTTTTTGTAAACCTCGTTTATAGAAGGCATGTTTATCCCCCCAGTTTGTCCTATTTGTATCCATTATAGCCTTTTTTTACATACATGTAAATGTTTTTGTGCGTCATTTTGCATTTTTTACGCCATTGTTCTCTCGGGTTTTAAAATAAAAAAGCCAGGAGTTTTTCACCTGGCCTAAATCCCGTTTTTTAATTGAAGTTAGATTTAATTTCATCCTACTTTTGATAAGTTTTAATTTATTTCATATTGAACATCATTTCATCGGTGTATTTATACCTTGCTTTCTCCGGTAGCTCCCGGACATGACTCCCATTTATTAAATCAATCATTCCACCGTAAAAATCTGACCAGACTGTTTTTAACATATAACCGCCCCCGCTCATCTTTGTTACTTCAATTATGCTAAACAGACAGACATGCGCCAAGGTTTTATGTAGAGAAATAAGCATTGGAATACCTGTAAAAAAATTGTATAATTTCGGACAGGAAATTAATGTAATTATGCAGAATAGTTGACATAATCCACCAAAATATTTCTCTGGAGGAACAAGATGGCTAAAATCATTACCGGAATAAAATACTTTTTTAAATTCTATTTTGTTCTACTTATCCTGGCAATTATTGGTGAAATGCTGAAAAATTATCATTTGATATTAAATTATCTACCAGAGATTGTCATATTCATTGCTTTGATAATCTTGTACACATTACGCAAAAAATTAAATATTAGTCTTAAATGGCCATTTTCCCCTAAAAGACCGGCTTACTCTAAAAAACGCAAGTGGAAACTGATATATTTGGGTATAATAACCTACCTTTCTATAATACTTTTCAGAGTCATCAACATTAATAATAATTATGTGTATTCTTATATTAAAACTACTTTCATTATAGTACTATGTATAGGGGTTGTGGGTTTTCTAGGTTGGTTCATCTATAACAAAATCCAGAACGACAAATTGGCCAAATCAGGCATAAATAAAATAGATCTAATGTCTGGAGTGGAATTTGAAGAGTATTTAAATGTCTTATTCGCCAGGAAAGGTTATAGAGTAGAAACAACACCTGGGTCGGGCGATTTTGGAGCCGACTTACTTATTTCTAAAGATGGCCAAAAAGCTGTCGTACAGGCTAAAAGGTACAATGATAAAGTCGGCATACATGCTGTCCAAGAAGTGATAGGTGCATTAGCTCATTATAAATGTACTGAAGGTCTGGTGGTTACTAACAATTATTTTACCCCGGCTGCCGTTGAGTTAGCAAAAAGCAACAGTATTCAACTCTGGGACCGTAATGAGTTATTGAAGGAAATACTATCAAAATAATAGTGTCAATAACTTTGATACCACTTAGAAGAAAAGGCTTTATGAACGTCCTACTAAAAGAGGAGGTAATACCATGAATGATAAAAAACCTGTTGATTTAAAGGAATATAAAGAAAAAAGGAGTGACAAAATAAGAAACGATTATCTAAAAGAAGTGTTGGAAAAAAGAGGGTTAGAGATTAACGAAGAAAATTTAAAATTGGCAGAGGCAGAGTATGGTCCGGAATTCTCCGACGAACTAAAACAAACAATTAATGAACATAATTTAAGTTACTTAATTAAAGATGAAAATGGACTTATTTCTTCTGGATATAAAAAGAAAAAAATAATGTTATTATTCGCATCAGGCGATAAGTTAGAAATTATGGTGGATCTAAATGGAGAATTGCAAACAGAATGGGAGTGTAAATATTTTTGTGTAAATGGAATTTCCT
>LADL02002059.1_pt1 | contig 20523 bp, 13 predicted proteins | sample 619721 | NCBI WGS metagenome assembly LADL02 (sample SAMN03397408, study PRJNA257561) | rock porewater metagenome | biome: terrestrial; feature: Opalinus Clay rock; material: porewater; isolation source: Opalinus Clay rock porewater BRC-3 borehole | place: Switzerland: Mt Terri URL, St-Ursanne ...
TGATCTCCGAGGAGCACGAGGCGGTGAGCACCGTGATGCCGCCCTGGCGTGCGATCTCGACCACCACATTGGCGAGCGAGCTCTTGCCGTAGCCGCGTTCGCCGTGGATCACCACATGGGCTTTCCATTCCTCGATCGCCGACACGATGCGCGCCAACTCGCGGCGGCGCCCGGCAAACAGCTTGACCGACTGCTTGGGCTGGGTCGGCGTAAACGCCTCGCGCAGGCTCTGCAGCGCGCGCGCCCGCACCGAGCCCGAACGGCTCGCCGACGCCATGCTCATGTCCGAAGCCAAAAACCGAAACCGCGGTAACGAATGCTCGTCGTCGGCGTCGCGCTCCTCCGTCTGGCGTGCCGCAACGCTGGCGCGGTAGGCGGCGTCCGCGAACGGATTGTCGGGATTGGAGGGCGGCATCTGTTTTTCGTTGGATTCGCGGGAATGAGTAGCCTTCTCGCCGAGCGGGGAGGCCAGGGGACTGGGGAAATCGTTGACGGCCGGGGCGGGTGCCGCCTCCGGTGTCTGGGTGAAGGCTGGCATATCCAGATCGGACGAGTCTAATACGATTGTATCGTCGTGCCCAGTCGGGCGCGCGGCCTCGTCGGGTCCATTTTCACCGGTCGCCACCTGGCCGTGTCCTCCGTCAGATATTCTTGCGGATGCGATGATACCGGCATCCAGAGCCGCGACCGGCGCCAGGCGTGATCCACCGCGAAGATAGGGTTCACCAGGTTCGAGACGCAACGGAGTGGGCAAGGGACCGTCCGCGGGTCTCTTGGAACCCCGCGAATGCTTCGGTCGCGTCAACCACGCAAAGAACGACCCCGACATGCTGTTACCCCAAGCCCATTGTCCGATGCCTCGGTGCGACCCTCAAAGCGCGCGGCAAGCGCCCACCCCGACCGCATAACATGAGCTTCGTTAATGTACCTGCGTTACAGAGGTAGGAGGCCACACTCGCGCGTGCCGGGCAAGACTTAAAAACTAAAGAATTTGTGCAAGGCAGCATTTCTGCTCCAACGGCGGGCCCGGGCAGACAGATTGGCATCAAATGTGGCGACGAGATGACAGTTTGGTCCCCGCTTCGCTACGTCCGGCCGAGTCGCCGCAGCTCCGGCAGGCACTCACGGCGTCTTTGTCTCAACTATTTGTTAACCATGGGGAATTTAAATATGCGGCAAGGTGGGATGTCGCCCGAATCGCTTGCGTGCGCGGGGCAAATCGCGTTTATTGAGTCGGCAGTCGCGGGGGCGCCGGTTGGCGCTGCGCGGCGGTAATCATATGAGCTGCAATGCGGGGGATGCGATGCGCGAACGGATAGCCGGTTTTCTCGTTCTCGTTGCGACGATATTTGGGCTGAGCGCGTGCTCAAGCGGGGGCATGCTCCCCAAGCTGCCCGCGACAAATGTGTCGGGCGATTATCACCTGGATACGGGCGATCAGGTCAACATCACCGAGTTCGGCGAGCCGCGCCTCAATGGGGCGTACACGGTAAATGACAAGGGTGACATTTCCATGCCGCTGATCGGGGCGGTTCCGGCGCGCGGGCAGACAGTCAGCGGGCTTGAGAAGGCGATCGCGGATCGCCTGCGCGGCGGCCTCGTGCTCAATCCCAGCGTGAGCGTTCAGATCGCGGAGTTCCGCCCGTTCTTCATCCTCGGGGAAGTGGCCTCACCGGGTAAGTATCCGTATGTTGAAGGGATGACCGTGCTGACCGCTGTCGCGATCGCCGGCGGATTTACATTCCGGGCCGAGAAGGATCGTGTGTCGGTCACACGCATCATCGACGGGAAGACCGGAGAATATAAGGCGGGCCGTGAGACCATCATTCTCCCGGGTGATGTGATCAACGTCTACGAGAGTTATCTCTAAGAGAAGCGGTGGGTCCCGCGAGGGGCCGCAAGAGGGGCAGAAATGGCAAAGAGAAATCGGGCTGCGGGCGGGCGCAAGAGCACAGTTCGCACAACATGTGGCTATCTTGCAGTCGTGGTGGCGGGGGTTGCCGTCACGGGCGAAGCGGTCGCAGCGGACAGCGTGAGGCGCGGGCCCGATATCGTTAATCGCAACCAGACAGTGTTCGAGCGGTCGCGGCCGATCTATGATGCCAAGGGGCTGACGATCGGTGGTGGCGGGCTGCTGCTTTTCCCGTCGCTTGAGCTGTCGGAGACGTATGACGACAACGTCTACGCCCAGAGCTCGAACAAGAGCGACGATTTCGAAACGATCATCGCGCCGCGGCTCACATTGCAAAGCAACTGGACGCGCCATTCGTTTTCGGTTTCGACCTACGGCAATTTTCACCGCTACGCCGATCTCAAGACGGAAAACAACAAGGAATACGGCGTGACCGCAAACGGCGCGCTCGACCTTCCGCGTGACTCCTCGCTGGTCGCGAAGGGCGGCTATCAGCGCATCACGGTCTTGCGCGGCGATCCGGAGCAGAGCAACGGCCTGGCGTCGCCCCCTGAACAGGTCGACCTGACCCAGGCCGGGCTCGACTACTCGCACCCGTTCGGGCGCGTGCGGCTCACGCTTGGCGGCGAGGTCAGGAATTTCAAGACGGTCGATGGCGCGGATCCGAACGCAGAGCGCACCGACTACACCGGAAAAGTCCGTGCTGCCTACGAGATTTCGGCGGCATTGAACGCGTTCGTCGAACCCTACTACACCACGCGCCGCTACCGCGCACCTGCGGTTAATCGCGACGTTGATATCTTCGGTGTCGGGTTTGGCTTCGCCTACGACATCACCGGCAAGCTCTATGGCGAGACGCAGGTCGGCTACTACACCGCGAAATTCGACAGCCCGACCTTCAGCGACTCCTCCGGCGTTTTCGTGCGCAGTCAGGCGACCTGGAACCTCTCGGCACTGACCAGCATCATTGCCGGCATCGAGCGTGGCAACCAGGCCTCCAACGTCGGGACCGCGTCGAGCAGCACGGCATCCTCGATCGACCTTCGGCTTGAGCGCGAACTCGCGCGGAATGTGACGGCGGCGCTCACCGCGCGGTATCAGCGCCAGACGTTTGAGGACTTCGGCGGCGGTCGCCAGGACAACTTCTATACCGTCGGCTGGATCGCCAACTACCTTCTCGATCGGCACGTCTCGCTTTACCTGCGCTACGACTACGAGAATCGCCAATCGGACCTCGGGACAGCCGAGTACCGCGACAACCAGATTACGCTCGGTATCAGGGGCCAGATCTAGAGGTGATTGCGGAACGTGGTCTACGGCTTGGGGCGGATTTCAAAGTGTGTGCGTATCGCCGCAATGGTGCTGTGGGCTACTGTCTTCGTAGGGGCGGTCAGCGCACAAGCAGCCGACACGCCTAATTCGCTTCCACGCGATGATTATAACTGGCGTAATCTTGCCATGGGCGGCGGGGGGTATGTCACGGGTATCGTGGCGCATCCCGACGAGCCCGGGCTGATTTATCTGCGCACCGATGTCGGGGGCGCTTACCGGTTTTCTCCGGAGCCGGACAGCCTCGGTCGCTTCTGGGTTCAACTCTCCGACGGATTCCCCTTCGATCAGTGGAACTACTACGGAGTGGAGAGCCTCGCGCTCGATCCGTCCAACCGCGACATCGTGTATATGGCCGCGGGAAAATACGATTGGGCGGGGAAGGGTCGTCTTTTCGTCTCCCGGGATCGCGGCAAGACCTGGAACCCGCTTCCTCTTGAGACGCCGATGTCCGCGAACGGTGCCAACCGCTACGCCGGCGAGAGGCTCGCGATCGATCCCTTCAATTCCAAACGGATCTATTTTGGTTCGCGTACGGAAGGTCTTTTCGTCAGCGAGGATGCAGGCGCATCGTGGCGCAAATCCGCGCCCCTGCCGGCTATGCTCGACGATAAAGTGGGAATATCGTTCGTTCTACCCGATCCCTATTCCCACGCCGGCGGCGGAAAGCCGGCGCGGATCTATGTCGGGATCTGGGGCACCGGCCTCGCGCGTTCCGATGACGGGGGCGCCAGCTGGTCTTTGCTGGGCGGTTGTGTTTTTCCCGCTCATGCCGCCCTCTCGAAGAAGGGCTTTCTCGTCGCTGCCGGAAACGACGGTGTTTATCGCCTCGACAAGGACAAGTGGACGACCGTGACGCCGGCGCAGGGGCGCCAATTCGGCGGGGTCTCGATCGATCCGTACCGGCCCGAAAACATTGTTGCCGCCGAAGCCGGTGGCACGCACCAGCTCCCGATCTATCTGTCGAACGATCGCGGCGCCACATGGAAGACGCTGAGTGATACCAACGGGTCGCTGACCCACAAGTCGGACGTGCCCTGGCTGCCGGGTTATTTCTTCTCGAGCGGAACGTCGAGCGTACTGTTCGATCCCCAGGTCAAAGACCGGCTCTGGCTGACCGACTGGTATGGCGCCTGGTCCACGTCCAACTACCGTGCGCCGGTTCCTCATTTTGTCGGGCGTAGTCGGGGCCACGAAGAAATGGTCATCATGACCATGATCTCACCCTCGAAGGGGGCCTGGCTGCTCTCCGGCACGGTGGATACCAATGGCTTCCGCCATCTCTCGACGGATCTCTACCCCGACCAGAACCTTCAAGGCGGCGGCCTGTGGCAGACGTTCGGGATGGATTTCTCGGCGGCCGATCCGAACCGGATCATCCGTGTCGGGACGATCGGAAATCACGGCGATGATGTGCAGGGCGGAGTCACGCTGTCGACCGACAACGGCAAGACGTTCAAGGGGCTGGCATGGCCCTACCGCGAGGCGATGAAAGCGGCCTATTCGGCGAAAAATCCCAATGCATTCGTTGTGCTGCCCAAGAACGACACGCCCAAATCGAGCGTCGACGGGGGCGTGACCTGGCGCGACTCGAGCGGGGTCGAGGGCAATGCGATCACCTCATTCTGGCACTGGCAGCATCCGCTGGCCGCCGACCGGGTCAAGGACGGAGCGTACTACCTCTACCTCGCGGGGCGGTTCTATGCATCTGTCGATGGCGGCATCAATTGGACCAGGACGTCGACGCTTCCAGTTTCCGACACCGTGTTTGTCGAGGCGGTCGAAGGGCGACCGGGATGGGTTTATGTCGCATTGGGCGAAAAGGGGTTGTTTGAGACCCGTGACGGGGGCACAACGTTCAACCGGACTTCGGGTGTGAAGCGTGCGACGCTGTTCTCGGCCGGCCGCCCGGCACCCTACAGCGACCGTCCTGCCCTTTATGTCTATGGTCAGGTGGAGGGGTCGGGTGCGCATGAAATCCTGCGTTCCGACGACCTAGGCGCGAGCTGGAAGATCATCTCGGTCCCCGGTCAGCCGGTGGGAGATCAACCCTCCGTCATGAAGGCCGACAGCCAGACCTACGGCCGGGTCTTTATTGGGACGAACGGGCGTGGAATTTTTGTTGGGACCCGCAAATAATCGTCAATCTTCGGCCCAACCCCTGCGTTGGCACATCTGTTGTAGGATCAAGGCTACCTTCAGCGTGCGATCCCGCTATCGAACGAGCAAGCGATGACCCCTGCCGCAAATACTTCCGAAGATCTCGGCCAGTCGCGCTGGATCTCGTTCGCGCGTACCAAACTGGCACAGTACATGGCGCCGTCCATCCTTCTGGGCTGGCTGTTGCTTACTGCGCTCGCGGTCGTGGTGGCTCCCAATGCCGTAATGAGCCTCAACTTCCTTGCCTTCGGCGTGGCGCTCGGTGTTTCGACGCTGCTTTTCCCCGGCACGCTGCTGATCCTGGTCATGCTCAGCTTTCTCCTCAGTCCGGAGAATTTCCTGTTCGTGAACAAGTGGGTCGCAGAGCATTTTCCGACCATGGAAATCCAGTCGCTCCAGAAATTCATCCTGATCGGCGCACTGATTCCCCCGGTCGTGCGGGTGGGGATCCGCCCGGTCATGAACTATGGCATCGTCTCGATCGTTATCCTGGGCATGATGACCTTCGTGGTGTGCACGCCTTATGCTGGGCTGACGCCGATGCAAACGCTCAAGTCATTCGTCGGTCTCGCGCTGCCCTACGTTTTCTTCAACATCAATTTGCGGCGAAGCTGGATCGATCCCCATCTGACAGTCATCGCGCTGTTTCCCCTCATCAGTTTGCTGCTCGGCGGGCTCGCCGAGATCTTTCAGATCCGCGACGTGATCGGACGTCCCTGGTTGGTCGTCGGGCATGAATTCACTGGCGCGATGCGGCTCGCCGGAATCAATATCCCCGCGTATCTCGCGTTTTTCTGCTACATTTCGTTTTTCGTGTGTCTCTATAAGGCGATCGCGGTCAAGAGCCGCACCTTCTATGTCATTGCCGCGGCGAACCTGCTGATCCTCATTCTCACCGGAACCCGCACGCCGTCGGTTTGCGCGATCATGCTGGCAGGGATCAGCATCTTCTTTTCGTCGGGGCGCGATCTGCGCGGTTCGTCGAAATTTGTCGTGACGATCCTGGGGCTTTCGTTCCTCGCCGCGATCCTTGCCTACTACTGGCCGGACCTGCAGGCGCGCATGGCCGAGAATTCCTCGGAAGCCGGCAACGGTATCAATACCTCCGGCCGCGCGGGGATGTGGGCATATCTGCTGGCGATCTGGGATGTCAATCAGGTGTTCGGCCGCGGTCTCGGCACGGGTGCGATCGCGCTCCTCGACGCGGTCAACGAGCCGAACTTCGCGCGCGCCGCTCACAATGAATACATTCGCCTCCTCGTCGACGGCGGTGTCGTCGGGCTGATCATCTATATCGTCGGCCTGGCTGCTCTGCTGATCCAGGAAGGGCGGTTCATGACACGCACGCAAGGTGTGTTCATTATTGCGCTCTTCCTTTCGTTCGCGGTCTATTCCTTCACTGACAACACGATCTCCTCTCCACCATCGATTATCCTGTTCTACGCGATCGCACTCATGATGGCGAAGGCCCGCTATGCGCGCGAGGATGAGAGGGCGCTCGCGCTGCAGGCCAAACGTGCGGCGAGAAACGAGCGATGAGGCCAAGCCAGAGGCAGGCTCCCGGCATGTCCGAAACACCTTCGCCCGAGGCCGTGGATCCTCCGCGCGCGGAGTCACCGCAGGCGGCTCCCGCCACACCGCTCTTGAGCGTCGTGATCCCGTGCTACAACGCGGAATTATTTTTGGCGGAAGCGGTCGAGTCGGTTCGGGCGCAGACCTACCCCAATATCGAGGTCATCCTCATCAACGACGGGTCGAGCGACGGTACCCAGGCGCTCGCCGACACACTGGCCCGGCAAAGTAGCGCTGCGGGCGCGCCTCCGATTCGCGTGATTCATCAGGCCAATGCCGGTCCGTCTGCGGCGCGAAATGCCGGCATCGCCGCAGCGCGCGGTAAGTATATCGGGTTCGTTGACTCCGACGACCGCTGGCACAGCGACAAGGCCGCGGCCCAGATCGCGTTGATGGAGCGCGACGAAGCGATCGGCCTGACGTTTTCGGGTTGGCGCATCATTCGCGAGGACGGGCTCGCCACCAACCGGACCGGCGTAACTCCAGCTGGCGTCGTCACGCTTGAGGCGCTCCTGTTTTCCAATCTTGTCGCGACAACCAGCAGCGTCATCGCGCGCGCCGCGCTTTTGAAAGAGGTCGGCGGATTTGAACCGACCATGCGCCATGCGGAGGATCTCGATCTTTGGCTGCGCGTCGCGGCACGTCCGGACACGCACATCGCGTCGACCGGATCGGTTCTGATCGACCGGCGCGAGCGCACGGGTCAGCTCACGAAGCAGTGGGTGGCAATGTACAATGGCTGGCTTCTGACGCTCGAGCGGATCCGCGCGATCTCACCCCAGCGTGTCGAGCGCGTCGCCCCGGCCGCGATCGCCATGAATGAACGCTACTGCGCGTTTCTGGCCTACGAGGCGGGTGATTATCCCGGCGCCCGGAAAATTCTCTGGCAGGCGTGGATGCGTGCGCCGGCGGTTCTTGCGAGCCGCAAGCGCAGCTATCCCACAACGCTCGCCGTGCTCGCGACCTGGCTTCCGCGCCCGGTTCACGCTGGACTTTTGCGCTTTGCGCGGGGCCTTCGCGAGGGGCGCAAGCTCTAACCAATTTCCGCGACAGGGTGCCGCAATCGGCGGCGTGCAACGGCGAATTCTAATCCATTACAACGCTGAAATATTTTGCCGTGCGTGAATCGCATGCGATTCCATGTGCTTAGGCGGTTACCAGATTAAATTCGCTTAACGGCGCGCGCGCCGCTTACACACTTTTTTAAGCGGAAACTGTAACACTTTCCCTGTCAAAAGCAGGAAGAACAGGATGGTGTTTCAGGCGTGCTTGGCAGCGGTTATTTCGGCGAACGGTCCGTATTTTGATCCGATTCCCAACCTCCGCGAACCGCCACTATCCCGGGCTTTCCGCACGATGCAGCACGCATCCGATTGCGACAGAAAAATCTTCCGCTCCTTGTACTTGACCGCGAAACGTCTGCGAACGGCGACGCGTCGCGCAGTACGCCCTCACAAGCGAGGGCGGTGGTTGACGAGCCTGTCTTGCAAGAAGCGAGCTGGCCGATGGTTTACGAAGCAAGCCGCAGGCTTGCTTCTTCAATGTTCTTGCGTAATGCCGCTGTGCGCACTCACGCGCGCCAGCCTGGCGATAGCTACTAGGAGAGATTGATGGCCACTTCGGGTCAGAGTTCCACTGTCATCTATGACGGCACAGGTGCGAAATTCTCGATCGATTCTTCAGGCAAAATTCTGAAGAACGGGATCGTCGACAGCTACACCGCGAATGTCGCGGGGATGGTTGTCGCCGACGGCGCCGTGTATCAGGTTGCGCCCGACCCCAGCTCGGAGTCAGGTCTCTACGGCTGGTGGAAATACACGCCCGGCAGCGGGTGGCACAACTGGACGAAAGTGGCCGCGCCGCCGTCCGCATCGACGATTACATCGTCAACGTACAAGGCCGCGAGCGATGTCGTTCCTTCGGCGAACGAAACGATCGTACACGCCGGCAGCGGAACCATCCGCGATGCGCTTTTGAATACCTATGCGGTCAATGCCGCCGGTCAGATCGTGATTAACGGTGTGGTCGACACCGCGACCGCCAATGTCGACAATCTTGCGATCGTCAACGGCACGATCTATCAAAGCGCACCCGATCCGAGTACCGGCGGCGCCAGTGAAGGTTGGTGGCAATATACCCCCGGGTCCGGCTGGCACAACTGGACGAAGATCTCTGCAGCTCCGATCGACGTTACAAAAACGCCGACGACACCTGAGCCCGTGCCGTCGGTGCCGGAGACTCATACGCCGTCGGCTGATGGCACCACTATCCACGCTGGCGACGGCGCGATCTACGATGAGTCGCTCAACACATTTTCGATCAACGCCGATGGCCAGGTTGTTCTCAATGGCGTCGCGGATCCCTACACCAACGACGTCACGAGCCTGGTGTTCGAGAATGGGCATATCTTCCAGAACGCCGGGGCGAGCAACGGTTGGTGGGAATATACGCCCGGGTCCGGCTGGCACAATTGGACGGAGGTCACCAGCCCCTCAAATCCGACGACACCCACACCTACACCCACGACTCCGACAACTCCGCCCACGGGCGGGTCGTCGTCTGGCGGATCGAGTTCCAACGGAAATTTTGCGGAGCACTGGTCGCGGCTCGACAACGGTGTGAACATCGAGCGCTCGGAAATTTCGAAGATCTCCGATACCGAACTCAAGATGCTTGCCGCGAGCGGCGTCGAAAACATTCGCCTGTTCTTGTCGCCCGACGACGGCTACCTCACGAACGGCAAGGCGATGGATCCCGAGCATTCGTCATATATCAAATATTACGCGGATTTCATGCACCGCGTGAATGACGCGGGAATGGCGGTGGTTGTGTCGCCGTTTGGCGGGGTGTCGCGCGGCGCATGGCAAAAAGATCCGAGCAACCAGGCCAGCATCGATCAGTACGCGAGCTGGTACAAAGAGTTCGCCGGCTACATCGCCAATCATTTCGATCCCCGGGACATCTTCATCGAGTCACAGAACGAACCGTTCATGAGTGACTACAAGGCGTGGTGGAAGATCGAGGATCAGTTTCTGAAAGCCGTGCACTCGGTCGCGCCGGATTTCACGTTCGTTTCTTCGTCGAACGGACGCAATGGCAGCGAGTGGTCCTTTATCTCGTCACTGGTTAATCTTGCGCCGCACGATGACCCGAACGTCGTCTACAACGTCCACAGCTACAGCCCGATGTACTTTACACATCAGGGCCAGACCTGGTCGGGCGAGCCGTTCGCAAGCCTGAAGAATGTCCAGTACACAGAGGCGGACTCGATCCAGATGGCGAAGGATTTCGCCACGCTTGCCGCCTGGGCCGATAAATACGGCGTGAAGATTACGGTCAACGAGTTTGGCGCGAGCACGACGGCCTCGGAATCGGAGCGTGCGGAATTCCTGCATGACGTTGCCATGAATGCCGACAAGTATGATTTCGGCTGGAATGTATGGGACTTCAACAAGGGTTTCAGTATCTCGACGACCGACTCATCGGGCAACGAGGTGGTCAAAGACGTCTTCCAGAAAGCGCTCGGCTGGGGCGCCTATCAGGACACGGCCAGCACGGTGAAGGCGGCCGCCACGACCACGACCACGACCTCAACGCAGACTGAGACCGTGACAAAGACGCTGGACGCGCAATTCGCAATTTCCGAAAAGCTCGCTTTCTCTGCGTCCGACATCGGCAAGACCCTGATCGTAAAAAATTTCGACCCACAGTCCGGCCAAACGATGATCCAGGACAACATCGACCTTTCGAAGGTGTTCGACTCGATGGGCGGCAAATACAACGATGGTATCAACGACGTTGCAGACCGAATTGCCGCGGTTTCGTTGACCACCGGGGACTTCGACGGAAACGGGAAGGCGAACGACCTCAGAATTGCGATCGCGGGCCTGGACAAGTTCTCACTGACATTGATCGCGCCGTCGACCAATGACAAGGCGCTCTACGAAATCAGCGACTCGAGCCATCTCCACGACAATATCTGGATCGCTTAGCGAGCAGGAGAAGCGAACAGCGGGCACCGCCTCGGCGCGGTGCCCGTTTTCGTTGATGGCCCGGCTTCGCGTGGGGTCACACGACACCGCGAGGACAAATCAATCGTCACATTTGTGCGGCGCAATGTAGTCACGAGGAGCACATTTCGGCGCCGGACGATCGCGAACGAAGCGGGGGCGCGCATGCGTTAACACTCGATTCAGCTTGGTCTTGCGGATCGGCGAATGAAGCGGGTAACCTCCCCCAATGGTATGGCACTTGCTAAGGATCATACAACGACAACAACCATTCCGAGGAAGGGCGCCGAAATGGTTCAGCACGTCGAGGTCGACACGATTATCCTTTCCTGGAACAGGGTTCCGGAGACAATCGACGCTATCAACAGCGCGCTCGCTCAGAAGGATGTGTTGCAGGCGATACATGTTGTCGATCAGGGAACGGATCCGGCCACGCTCGAAGAGCTGAGGGCGCATATCGCCAAATTCCCGAACGTCCATCTCAAAACGCTCGACTCCAATATCGGCGTTCCGGCCGGCCGCAACATGGCGGCATCGATGGGCACCGCGCCGATTATCGTTGCGCTCGACAATGATGCGGTGTTCTCCGACGAATATACCTTGCGGCAGGTCGTAAGCCGCATGGCGAGCGACAAGGCGCTTGGCGCGATCGGATTTCGCATCCTCAACTACTACACTGGCGAAGACGACCGCACCTCATGGGGCTATTCGGAACGTGATTGGCCGCGCCGCGCACAGGAGTTTCCAACCGCGAACTATGTGGGCGCAGGGCATGCGCTGCGGCGCGAGGCTTTTGAGGCTGCCAGAAAATACGAGGAGCGCCTGTTCTTCGCGTGGGAGGAGCTGGAGCTCGGATTAAAGCTCCTCAATCTTGGTTATAAGATTCGATACGTCGGATCGATCAGTGTGCGCCATAAAATAGCGCCCGAAGCGCGCGTGAACTGGGACACGGGTCGTTATTACTATACGGTCCGTAACCGGATCTATCTTTATCTGAAGTCGGGTTCGTACACGGAGCGTGTGTTTCAGCACGCAGGCGGATTTTTTGTTCGCGCGCTGCCAAAGGGCCTGTGGCGAGAATGTCTTCGGGGAATTTTCGACGCCGTGAAGATGTACACGACCATGCCGCGCGACAAGGCCTCGCGCGATCTCTCGCGGCTCAAGCCGGATGTGCTCGCATATCTCGATGTCATCAATCACCGGGCCAGCTACACGTTCTGGGACCGTGTGCGCAATGCCTGGCGCCAGGGCCGCGCGCACTAGCGCCACCTGTGCCTGCATCGTCGCGGTTGCCGGCAAGAACCTATCGATAAAACAAAAGCGATTGACCGGCACGGTAATTCAGCCCGGCGGGAGTCGTGAACGGGCCCGCGCGGTGGGCGGGCGCCGGCGTTTGCATTGTTTCCGTGCGTTACGCGTGACTGGAGGGCGTTCGCGCGGCGTCGATCCGTGCGCGAATGCGGTTGCGCATGCCGCGTGAGGCGTTCCAGATCGGGCGTACGACGGGGATCGAATTGATGGCCTGCAGAATCTCGTATTTGCGCTTGGAGGCAGCGACCGCGGCATAGGCCGCCGCGACGATATCGGGCCGGGAAAGACGCTCGGCCGCAAGCGCGATATCCACGTAGTGGATGCGATCGCTCGGGTTGCTGAGCCAGATCTTGGAGACCGTCTCGGGACTGTAATTGCTCCAATCGAACGAAAGAGCACGCGACCGGGCGCCCAGAATGTCGAGCGCGGCCATGGTGCGCACGCATTTCTGGCACTTGCTGCAATTGCCGTCGCGGAAATCGAGCCAGCACACATGCAGCGAGCGCAGGGCCTCGTCGGATTTCGCGATCACTTCCGTCCGCTCGATGCGCGTGAATGACGCGCCGTCATGAACGATCGAGATGCGGGAGCTCGAAAAGAGACGATCGGTGAGGGGATGAGAACCGTAAGGCATCAGGTTTGCGTAGTGATGGCTCGCCGGGATCAGGAACTCGCGGTAGCGCTTGCCGAGCAGGTGAACGATGCCTGCCAGGAGGGCCATATGGGCGAAACCCACCATCAGCCGTTCGACGGAGTAGGGGGTCTCGATCGGTTGCTCGCCGTAACGAAGATTGGTCATCACCGGTATGAGGCGCCGCCCGAAACTTGTGGCGGCCGGCTCGAGATCCGCGCGCATCTGATCGAAGTCGTCCATCGCCGAATTGAACCCGGCAACGCTGAGCAGGTCGTCGACCGTCGTTGTCCCGTCACCGAGCACGGCCTTGTCGTGGCGCAGCAGGGTGAAGAAGGAATCGATGCCGCCTGAAAAGCAGCTGATGGTGCGCTTGCCGGTCGTTGCGGGAATGGCAGCACGGTCGACGTCGCGGATGTCGGACGCCTTGATCGGAATCTCTGTCAGCTCGGGGTACCACGCGGACCACACCTGCTGCACGCCTTTGAGGTTGTCGAGAAGAAAGCGGTCCACGGGCCCGGAGAGAACGAGCGGCTCGTTGTAGTAGCACGCGAGCGGCAGCAACAGGATGGCCCAGCCGTTGTCCTCGTCCGACAGATCGTCAGTGAGGTCGCCTGGCAGGTCGAGCCAATAGTCGAGGATCGCGCCGCGCGACTCGACCTCCACCTTCGCTGACACGCGCACAAAGGCTGGATCACGTGGTGAGGGCTGAGTGGCGCGGGAGATCAGACGCATGGGTTGCTCCTTCGATTAACGGCGGCTCGCGGCAACGAACGGCTCGATGATATCGCTCGTTCTGGACTGGCCATTGAAGTGATTGGGCTTGGGGACGTCGAGTAATTCGAGAATGGTCGGTGCGAGATCGACCAGCTCGCCGTCGGCTAGCTCACCCGGGCGCACGCCGGGTCCTGCAACACAATAGAAACCAAGATTGTAATGATCGCCCGTGCGGCGGAACGGCGCGGGACCGATGCGGCCGAACTCGGCACTGTCAACGACATCGGTCGGCTCGTAATCCCAGAGGAAGATCAGATCGGCGTCCGGGCCTTTGGTGTTCTGGAACGGGTTCGTGCGCTGGCGCAGAACCTCGCGCAGGATCGGGCGTCCGTTGCGCGGATTGATCAGTGTGCCCACGAGCGCAATGATCTCGTCGCAGGTTTTCTCGAAGTCCTCCGGCGCGACGAGTCCTTGCCGCTCGCGGCCCTTGACGTTGATGCGCACATTTCCTTCGGAGAAACTGGGTAGCGCGAATGCTTTCATGCGTGGCCACAGCGGCTGATACCACAGCTGCGGCATATAAGAGTAAACATCGCAATCAAGGGGATGACGCAGCTCGTCGGGTGAGGCGAAAAGCTTGTCGACCATGCGCGAGAGGCGGAGGCGCAGGTTCCTGTCCGCGAAGCGCGTGATCGGATTGGCGCTCTCGCGAAGCCCCCAGACAGCGCGCATCCATTCCTTCGCGGGAAGTTTGGAGTAGGGCGGCGGGAGCTCGCCGGCCTCGCCATTTGCGAGCGCAGCGCGTCCCTCGAAGCTGTAGCGGTGCATCAATTCCGGCAGGAACAGCCAGCTCGGCAGGTCGGCCGAATTTGACTTCATGCCCTCTTGCGAAAACAGCACGAGATACGCATCGGGCGGGAGCGCGCGCCGCAAGACCCCGATCGCTCGGTCCATTTCCTTGTAAACCTCAAGCATGGGATCATGAGCCTGGTCGGCGTAGTGGGGGTAAAGCGGATGATCGTTTTGCGAAAGATGCCACATCCCGTGGCCGGCGGAGTGAACCTCCCCATAGACGAGCAAGAACAGATCCCACGGCTTGGACGACATCAGCGACAAGGCCGCGCGTGTCCGCCGCTGAATACCCTCGATCAAGTCCTGTTCGAGGGTGTCTTTGCGCTGGTCGGTCTCCCACACCAGGATGTTGTCGTTGTGGAGCGCGGGATGCTCGCCGAAATCCGCGATGATCCTGTCCAGCTCGCTCGCAGGCAACGATTGCGAAGGACCCTGAGGTGAATGCGCGCCCCACGCCATGATCTGGACGCCGTCGACGCGCTGCGAGACGCGCGCGTGAGGAACGTCGAACGCGACCACTTTGCGCCCGGCGCAATAGTCGTAGAAGTGGCCGAACGATTCGTAGCGATAGGCCTCGACTTCCTCGACCTTGTAGTCGACGTGAAATTTGCCCGGCGACCAGTAGCCGGTCGTCTCGGGCCAACAGCCCGTCAGAAACACGGTCCACGGCGTCTCGGCGGTGTAACCGCTTGCACCGGTGATTTTTCCGTGCGCGCTTTGCGCGAAAAGGTCGGCGATTTCAGGGAGCTCCCCTGACGCGACCCATTTTTGCACAAGTGTGTAATCTGCCGAATCTAGTCCGACGGCGACAACTCGCTTGCCATTCCCAAGCTGACTCATCCTGGTTCGCCCTTCGTCGTTAAGCCGCAATTGAACCCTGTTTGTATCCGTGTCGTGGCCGGGTGTCTCATCCGCGGACGTAAACCTTAGCGTGCCACCCGTGTGAAGCAAACTCCGCGCCGTCCGCGCCAGATGACGCAATCTGCGGGGTGTGGGGGTGGCACATGGGTTGCTCCGGCTTCACAGCAGTGGTCGCGCTGGCCCGCCGCGTGTCCCAACCCGACACGGATTTTCCGGGTCCACGGGAGTAGAGACTAGTGTTCAAGCGCTCGAAGGACGGAAAATCGAAAATGGGACATCCCGGAAAGATTGCGGATATGGACGCCGCGCAACCGCAGGACCCGGTCCCCGACGTGCGCTTTCCCACCATCAAAGGGCCTACGGGGTTCCTTCCCGACCCTCAGCCCGAGCAACCCAGCGCCGACGACGAGCATTCGTTACCGCGGTTTCGGTTTTTGGCTTCGGACATGAGCATGGCGTCGGCGAGCCGTTCGGGCTCGGTGCGGGCGCGCGCGCTGCAGAGCCTGCGCGAGGCGTTTACGCCGACCCAGCCCAAGCAGTCGGTCAAGCTGTTTGCCGGGCGCCGCCGCGAGTTGGCGCGCATCGTGTCGGCGATCGAGGAATGGAAAGCCCATGTGGTGATCCACGGCGAACGCGGCTACGGCAAGAGCTCGCTCGCCAATGTGGTGGTCGAGATCGCACGCCAGGGCGGCATCACGGTGCTCACCGCCTCGTGCTCCTCGGAGATCACCTTTGAAGAGATGTTCCGCGGCTTCCTGAAGGAGTTGCCGCTGCCCTATCGCGGGATCTCGTCGGGCGGCACCAATGCGTCGCGCCGCGAGGGCCATTTCGCCTCGCTGCTGCCCGAGGGCAGCTTCGGCGCCTCCGAGCTCACCGAGGCGCTGCGCCATCTCACCGACCGCCATGTGATCTTCCGCATCGACGAGTTCGACCGCATTCGCGACGTCGACTTCAAGAACCAGCTGGCCGAAGCGATCAAGAACCTGTCCGACACCGGGGCGCGCGTCACCTTCCTGATCGTGGGCGTCGCGGAAGACCTCGACGAACTGCTCGGCCAGCATCCCTCGATCCAGCGCAATGTGGTGGGGATCCATCTCTCGCTGATGAGCGAGGGCGAACTCACCAAGCTGATCAAGGCCGGCGAACGCGCCGCCGACATCCAGTTCGAGGACGACGTGCGCGCCCGCATCATCGCCCTCGCGCAGGGCCTGCCCTACCAGGCCCAGCTTCTCGCCCTCCATTGCGGCGCCGTCGCCATCGAAGACGGCGTCAAGCGCGTCAAACCCATCCATCTCGCGCGAGCCATCGATCACGTCATAAATCTCGCCCCGCGCGATTACGAATTCAGATGCGCGCGGGCGATCGGCGGCGACCTCGATTCGGTCCAGGGCCGCGCGCTCGCGATGGCGGCGGCGGCGGAATGCGATGCCTACGGCTATGCGAGCCTCGCCCAGATCCATGACGCCGCGCAGGAGGACGAATCGGCCGACCTGACCATGGATGTCCTGCAACAGGCCCTCGAAAATGCGACGCTGCCCGGGGCGCATGTGCTCAAAACCCGCCGGGATGGCGATACAACCCTCTTTGCCTTCATTGATCCCCTGATGAAACCGTATATTCTGCTGCGCCGCGAGCGCGGTTGATCTCTAAGGGGGGAAACACCGTCGTGGGCGCCTGACCCAACAGGGCAGGGGCTCCAGCTTCGTGGATGCTGCAGGGCATCGCCGGGCCTCTTCCCGGCGCTACGAAAGGCGGGGCGTCAATGCGTTTTTCCCAGCGCAATGTGGGAGTTCTTGGACTTTTTCTGGTGTGGTTGCTCGGCGCGCCGTTGTTCGCACCGGCGCATGCCAGCGATGTCGCCTTCGATACCTGGCTCGAGGGGCTCAAATCCGAAGCGCGCGGGCGAGGAATCAGCGACAAGACGCTCGACGCGGCTCTCGGTGCGGCCCAGCCCATCCCGAAGGTTCTCAGCCTCGATCGCAGCCAGCCCGAATTTTCCAAGACCTTTGAGCAATACCTTGCCGGCACGGTTTCGCCGGCACGCGTCGCCATGGGCCGCAAGCTCTACGCGGAGAATGCCGCAATCCTCAACAAGATCGGCGCCACCTATAAGGTGCAGCCGCGCTTTATCGTCGCGTTCTGGGGGATCGAATCGGATTTCGGGCGGCTGCAGGGTGGCTTTCCCGTCTGTCAGGCGCTGGCGACGCTGGCATGGGATGGCCGGCGGTCAAGCTTCTTCCGCGATGAACTCCTCAACGCGCTGACCATCATTCAGGAGGGTCACATTTCGGCCCAGTCGATGACCGGCTCATGGGCGGGCGCGATGGGCCAGACACAGTTCATGCCGTCCAGCTTTCGCAGATTTGCGGTCGATTATGACGGCGACGGCCGCCGCGACATCTGGACGACGCGTAAGGACGTGTTTGCCTCGATCGCCAATTACCTGGCTCAGTCCGGCTGGCGTAGCGACGAAACCTGGGGGCGGCGCGTGACGTTGCCGGAAGGATTTGATCCCGCCTTGATCAGTCTCGATGTGCGCAAATCGCTGTTCGACTGGCAGGCTCTGGGAGTGCGCCGCGCCGATGGAACGGCATTGCCCGCATATAATCTGCAAGGCTCACTGGTGCAGCCGAGCGGGGGCCGTCAGGTGTTCATTGTCTACAACAATTACCGCACGACGTTGCTGTGGAACCGGTCGACCTATTTTGCGCTCGCCGTCGGCCACCTCGCCGACGCGATCGGGGCAGGAAGCTAACCGTTACGCGCACGCTTTAACGAATTCGAAACCGCGTTCGGATACGATTCGGTAATGCTGTCTTTGTCCCTGTCTCGTGCCATGAGCGACGCAAAAATCCACAGATTGAGCAAATTCATCGCGTTGGCGGTTCTCGCGGGGCTCACGCTGAGCGCGTGCGCGGGCGGATCCGGCTCGATTTACGGGCCCGGGCCCAACAACAGTTACAAGATCGGCAATCCTTACCAGATCAACGGCGTGTGGTATTACCCGGCCGAGGATACCCGCTACAACAAGATCGGCCTCGCGTCCTGGTATGGGCGCGAATTCCAGAACGAGAAGACCGCGAATGGCGAGCGGTTCGACCGCAGACGGTTGACGGCGGCGCATCCCACGCTTCCAATGCCGGTGATCGTGCGCGTGACCAACCTCGACAATGGCCGCACCACACTGGTGAGGGTCAACGATCGCGGACCGTTTGCCGCAGGGCGCATTATCGACCTGTCGCAGGCCGCAGCGCAGGAGCTTGGATTCGAGCAGCAGGGACTCACGCGGGTGCGCGTCCAATATGTGGGACGGGCCGATGGCGAGAGCATTGCCCTGATCCCGCCAAAAAGCGGTGTATCATCTGCTGCAGCCGATTCATCGAAGCGGCGAATCGTGGTTGATTAAGGCTAACTCGTCGTTAGGACGCTTGATCTAGCATCAGCGTCGGGTTCTCCCGTCACGCCATTCCTCGATCCTTGAGCTGGGCTCCCGCCCGAAAAGGTGCTGCAACCGATGTCGAAGATCACGAAATTTTGTTGGATTCTGGTTTCGATGGTTCTCGCGACCGGGGTTTCGCGTGGATTCGCGCAGGAACTCGATACGCCCGCCAAGCACGCACTGCTGATGGATTTCGAGACCGGTGCCGTGCTGTTCGAAAAAGATGCCGAACTGCCGATGCCACCCGCCTCTATGAGCAAGCTGATGACGCTGACGCTGCTCTTCGAGCAGTTGAAAGACGGGCGCGTTTCGCTCGACGACAAATTTCCGGTCAGCGAATACGCGTGGCGCACCGGCGGTGCGGGCACCGACGGCTCCACGATGTTCGCGGAGCTGGGCTCGTCGATCCGTGTCGAGGATCTCATTCAGGGCATTATCGTCCAGTCCGGCAATGATGCCTGCATCATCGTTGCCGAAGCGCTGGCGGGAACCGAAGACGCTTTCGCGCAGGCGATGACGAAGCGCGCCAAGGAACTCGGCCTCAATAACTCACACTTCAAGAATTCAACGGGCCTGCCGGATTCCGAGCAATATATGAGCGCGCGCGATCTGGCCGTGCTGGCGCGCCATATCATCAAGGATCTGCCGGAGTACTATCACTATTTCGGCGAGACCGAATACACCTGGAACGGCATCAAGCAGCATAACCGCAACCCGCTGATCTATTTCAATATGGGCGCAGACGGACTGAAGACCGGACACACGCTGGCATCCGGTTACGGGATGGTCGGCTCCGCCATACGTGACGGTCATCGTCTCATCGTCGTGACCAACGGCCTCACCTCGGACAAACAGCGCGCGGAGGAAAATCGTCGTCTGCTCGAAGTCGGCTTCCGCGAGTTCAAGATGTACGATCTGCTCGCCGCCGGCGCGAAAGTCGACGATGCGGAAGTGTGGGGCGGAGAGGCCGCGCATGTCGCGTTGGTCGTCAAGGACCCGGTTCGCGTGATGCTGCCGCGCTCCGCACGTCCGGGGCTCAAGGTCGCCGTGCGTTACAACGGGCCGATCCCGGCACCGGTCGCCGCGGGTCAGGAAATCGGGACGCTCGATGTCACGGCTCCCGGCGCCGTTCCTATTTCAGTGCCCGTTTACGCGGGTGCGCGCGTGGACCGCGTCGGTCCGCTCGGCCAGATTGGCAATGCGGTCGTTCACCTCCTGCAGGGCCACGCGACATCGCCGGAAAATGCCGGCGCCCAGGCCGCCGCCACGCAATGACCGAGGGCTCTTCGCGCGCTCGATTTATCTCGTTTGAGGGCGGTGAGGGCTCAGGCAAATCAGTGCAGGCCAAAGCGCTTGCGACGGCACTGGAGAGCCGTGGCCGCACCGTCGTACTCACCCGTGAGCCCGGCGGCACTCCGGGGGCTGAAGCCATCCGCGCGCTGCTGGTCACGGGGGCTCAAGACCGCTGGACGCCGCTCAGCGAGGCCTTGCTCTTCAATGCCGCGCGCGCCGATCATCTCGCGCGCAAAATCCGCCCGGCTATCCAGGCCGGCCAGTGGGTCATTTGCGATCGCTTCAGCGATTCCACCCGGGCCTACCAGGGCGCCGCCCAGGGCCTCGCCGACGAGGAGCTTGACCTGCTGGAGCGGATGACGGTGGGGGAATCGCGCCCGGATCTGACATTCATTCTCGATGTTCCCGTCGAAGTCGGCCTCGCGCGCGCCGCGTC
>LADL02001822.1_pt1 | contig 20284 bp, 22 predicted proteins | sample 619721 | NCBI WGS metagenome assembly LADL02 (sample SAMN03397408, study PRJNA257561) | rock porewater metagenome | biome: terrestrial; feature: Opalinus Clay rock; material: porewater; isolation source: Opalinus Clay rock porewater BRC-3 borehole | place: Switzerland: Mt Terri URL, St-Ursanne ...
AGGCGGGACTTGAACCCGCACGGTCTCCCATACGCCCCTCAAACGTACTTTCGCCTGGCGTCGCCACCGAAAATCGCTGAAAGGCTTGCACCATAAGCATTTGCTCGTTTTTTTATACTTCGTTTTTTTCCTTTCATTATCACACGCTGGGGTTATAAAGTAAAAAAATATGAACTTGACCTAAAATTAGTATAGCATATTCTAGGATTAAGACAAGTCTATCATAACATGCCATTTCTTCCCAACAGTTATCCCATAAACCATCGTTATTTCTCTAGTGTCCTACATAATAATCAATTAGTCCAGGATGCTCTAGGTCATCCGGAGTCATGTGTTTGGATAACAATTCTACACCAATATTTTCATCTGGAGGATAGTACTCCTTATCAATAATTATAAGCTGAATATCTTTCAATTCATTTGACATTATATCATACACAAACTTATAAAAGCTTTCAAATGACTCCTTATTCTCTCTTTCGCTAATATTTTTCATCGGCGTATCAATAATAAGAATGTTTGGAAAAGGTATCTCAATATTCTTAATCAGTTGCTGTATAGAAAAAGCAAAACAACATTTGAAAATTGTTTTCTTTCCCCCACTACTTAGATTGACAAAATCAATCTCATATATATCATTATCTTTAGTCAATATCTTGGGGTAAAAGTCCTTAGTATTCATAATAACATAATCAGTTTCCTTAATACCTGGGAATTTAACTCTATTGAGAATACTAATAAATGACCCTTTTAATTCCTCTAATTTATTATCTTGCTTATTGGCATCCTCTTTGGCCAAGATAATTTCTGCTTTTTTCGCCAATTCCTGCTCCTGCAGCTCATCAAGCTCAGACTGTAAACCAACTATTTTCAGTGGCAAAACTTTAATCTTCAGCCAATACCTAATTTCTGAAGATATTTCCTCTATTTTATTATCATATTTCTTAATATTTGATAAATATAGTGAATCATATTCTTCTTCCTCTGAAACCAACCGCATATCTAATTCGACTTTTCTTTCTTTCAGAATGTATAATTCCCTCATCAATGTATTTTTTTGACTTGTCATTTTTTTAATGGACAAATCTATCTCACTACGCCTATCATATAAATCATTTTCGACAGAAATATAGTTACCACTGTCATTGCTACAAAGCTCCTGATTACATAACGAACAAATTCCGCTATAAGAAGTTCTATGCATAATATCAGAGCCGCACTGAGGGCAGCTACTGAATTCTACATCCCTTAGTATTTCTTTAGCAGATAGAAGGTTTTTCAATTTGATACTTGCATAAAAGTATTCCTCCTTAAGTTGACTCCTATTTTCAATTTGCTTGGTTATTTCTATAATAGCCTCTTGCAATTCAGAAATATTTGAGACATACAAACGTATTTGATCCCTAAGTTCATCAACAATATGCTTATTATTGCGAGTAATACCTTTAATTGCCTCATTTCTTTGGACAATTACAATGTTTTTGTTTTGCTCTAATTCACTCACCTTGCGTTCTATTGTATCAACTCCGTGAATATCATTCTCGTTTAGGAATTGTTTTAATTGATATATACTTTCCTCAAGTCCCCTTTTCTTAGATTGAATTATTGAAAGCTCATTTTCCAATTCGGCAATATGCTCATAATAAAATCCCAGTATCATTCTCATTACATCTCTGCTTGAATTTTTGTAAAATCCACTTTTCTCCTCAAGATGAAAAAAAGAACTATCAATATTATCTTGGTCCAAATACCAGAACCACATTATGTTTTTAAAACTCAATCTTATTAATTCACTATCTTCAATTATTTTATTTCTTCTCACTTTTGGGGGAGTGCATCCCATCAGATAAAATAACATATCAGAAAGATTTTCAATATGTTTATCTGGTAAGATGCTTTCCCCTTTTTTCCCATTGATTGGTGCAATGACATATGCAACCTTTTTCTCTGAACAGGCAACATCTCCCCACTCTACAAGAACTTGATTCTTATCGTCAACATCACGTGTCAATGAGACAACATTATTACCTATAGTTAAATTTAAAGTAGCACCTAAGAATTCCTGTTGTAAAGCTGGCGTATAAATTAAATCTTCGCCAAGACAAAAGCTTACAAGGCGAGTAATTGTTGTCTTCCCGGCCCCCATCTTGCCATATACATATGTTATAGATTTGGAAAAAGGAAATTTTATAACTTTTTTACGACATCTCAATACCAGAGAAGTCAACGACATTCTCATAAAACCACATCCGTTTCTACTTTAAACGTTAATATTTCGGGAAAAGTTTTATATATCATATCAATCAATCTCTTTTGCGACCAATTACCAAACAATGATTTTATAACCCTGCACCTTGCAATTAAGTAATCGTAGTTATTAATGTGTTGAAGTCTTTTTGCTGCATTAACACCATTAGTAGTAATTCTTAGAATAGACTTTTTTCCAATCACTTCTATTTCAATTAGGTTTTTAGCCTTCAATATTGAAATAATTCTTCTATATTTAAAATCCCATGGTGCAAAATTAAATTTCATCATTCTAGCATCAATAGAATTCATCTCATATGACTGTAATTTAAATCGTTTTTCATTCTTATTGCCTTGTGCTTCTTGTGCTTCTAATGCCCTGTTAAGAGCAACGGGGTACCTTAATAGAAAATCGAAAATCGCAAGTTTTATAATTCCTTCAATTTTACCAGTTTTATTTTTACCAGCAAAAACGTCTATTAGTAATATTATTCTGACTATATGGCTAGTATCATCACTATCAATTTTAATCACGGCCTCAACTAAATTTCTATTCAATTTCCCAGCCTCCCTCAGGGGTATCGCTAAATTGAATCTGGCATTCGCCAGCAAGAGAACCGACTAATCCCTTTAATATTTCATAAGGACAGTCATCAACGTCTTTTGAACGATTTTGAGAAATAAATAACAATCTGTTTTCAATATCTCTTAGCATATCGCTCCCATATACAACTTTTTTGCTTTTATTACTAATTTTGGCTTCTACTGCTTGGTTTTTAACAATCTCTCTAACATGTAGAAACTTCTTTATTACAGAATTATTCCCGTTGTCTTTGTAATAGTTACCCAAAAAATATTCCTCTGCCCTATCGCGTAACGAATCTATTATGGATATAGCGTCAGGATCTATCATTCCGTAATTCATTTTTAATTCCATAAGCTTTTTCCTGTTTGGATTTAAATAAACGGCTCCATCCTCAGCTGCTAAATAGTATGCTTTGCTATCACAACTCTTTATAATACTTGCAACCATTTCTTTGGTGATTCTTTTTGCATTTACTTCTAAGGAAACTAGGTTTCTGATCTTGTCTCCTCTTAGTAAGCTTATGTAATCAGCAATAGGCTCTTTGGATTTTTTTGATGAGGCTAAATATGCAGTGTATATTAATTTATCTAAAATACTTGCTAGCCGCTCAACACTATAGTTAGAACATAAAGCAATTTTTGATAATGATTCAGTTATTATTTTTGACTCGATGTCATTCAGCCCAGGCATTGATTGAAAGTCTGTTATTCTTAATATTTCAACTATTTCCTGACGAGTTGCTCCCGATTCTTTTTCTATATCAATAATATATTTATCTAAAGTAGATGGGCTAAATTTAAATGAAGGTGGCCTTACTTTTTTTAGTTCCTGGGATAATGTTTCTATGCTATCTCCTGTTTTGTTTATTAAATATCCGCAATTAGCTATAAAAACAAATTTTTCAAAATGACCCGGATATTTTTTGTAATTGACAATAAATCTTATAATACTGCTTTTCACTGCATCATCACTTAATTTAAACGGCCCATCAGACAATTGACGCGTTTTAATTTGGATTCCATGCAATTTCCCAGAGTCTAGTATACCTGTAACATCTTCATGATGTTCGCATAAAATTTCTTTATATTCAACATTGCCAGAGTACATTAAAATAGCAATATAAGCAGCAACTGTGTGTTGATATCTAAACCGCCTTTGAATTTCATCTCCATGATCTTTATCAGACAACTCAAATAATGGTGACGTTGTCGTATTCTTATTATTTTCTACATTCACTAACAATCACCGCCAGTGCAGTTACATAATTCTTACCATGACTTTAAATACTACCGACCAATTTAAATGACTTTCCCCATGTGTATTAAGCCTTGAGAAAGTATATACTCTAAATGGATATCCCTTTTGGCCTGTCTCTTTCAGTTCATCCAACTCATGTTTTTTATTGTAATAATTACCACAGAAAAACAAATACTCCTTCCTGTGTTTGTATTTCAGAAATGAAAATTTCCAAATTGTTGCATATAAGGAGATGAGACGACAAAATAGAATTGCCAGTCATGGCCAAAAACTCTATTACTATTAATTAGAATACAAAAGAAATACTATGTAAGCTAGCTTACCCTTTATCAGCGGTGTTTTTAGGCGGCTATCTCGATAGAACAAATCTTGATTTAGGCACTTGTGAAAATGATGATTTCCTACCCTTTTAAGATAGAGCATTCTTTAAAACTGAATGCTCAATGAAAAAGGGAGGTTTTTCTATTGGCTTACATTCATGTTTACCAAGGCAACCCGACTGCTGGCGGCGTCAATGGAACTTTAGTTTCCGAGGCCACCGAAGCGTCTGCAATCAACTTTACCCTAAACGCATCAAATAACGAAGAAGGCACGCCCATGAAGTTGGCCGTGCGTTGTGAATCCGGCTATCAAACTACTTCCGCTGGTGTAACCGTCGATATAGTGGACAACTCCGCAACCGGTAAAGACCTTAAATGGGCACTGGCCCCTGACAATGCTGGTTCCGCTGGTGCTTTCGGTGCGTACGGTGCGACCCTGACCCTTTCTGGCGTTATCGGTGCAACCAACGTCATTTTCTGGGTTAAAGCTAAGGCCACTTCCGACGAGGCCCCGCAGAATGACACCAACGTAGACCTGAAAGTGGAAGGGATCGTTGAGGCTGTTTAATAGAAAGTAGGTGAATAAATGCCCACCATGCCTTTAAACCCAAATTGCCCGTTTGAACGGGAAGAAGGTGATGGCTGTTACAACGGCATCTTTGATGAGGCCGGGAATTTTACGGGGGAATGGCGGTGCATTTACCACGACCCTGAAATGGGGTGTCGATGTCAATGAGCGAAGAAAATGTAAAGATTGTGGATAACGGAAACGGCGTGAAAACCGTTTCCGTTTTTTCTTCACCTGTACGGTATATTGACGAAGCTGGGAACTGGCGGGACATAGATAATAATATCTACCCAAACACCTCCGCCTACCCCGTGGTGTATAAATACACAACCAAAGCCAACACCTTCACCATAGGTTTTAAGGAAACAGCCAATGTCGCTGAATTTATCCGCTTTGTATTCGCAAGGGGCACCAAGGGAAGCATTTCTTTGACACTGAACGGGCTATATTACTTTGATCCTACCACTAGCCAAAAAGCCCTTATTGCAATCCCCTCCGATGCCGTGGGACAAGTTTCTGGGGATAAAATAACCTACACCAACGCCTTCCCCGGCGTAACCCTGGAATTCACGGCATTATCAGATCGCTTAAAGGATAACGTCATACTAAGCGAATCGCTTACAGCATTGCTTCCAGACCCCGCCACCCTTGGGATGAATCCTGCCACTTCAAACCTCGTGGTGTCCTATACCATGAATTCGAAGTACGGAGAACAGGCTGTGGAGAAGTTGGCCTTCCTGGGAAGTGACGGACAGGAATATATATGGCCCGAACCTGTTACGGCCCAAGATGCTGAAGGAACCGATCTTACCCCGTTTGAGCAGTACGACCCCACCACCAAAGAATTTTTCTTTGGTATTCCGTATGTAACCACCCAGACGGCAGCCTATCCGATAGAAATTGACCCGACCCTATACGTGGCTTCCGGTATACATGAAGGCTGGATGCGGAAAACTTACGCTGGTGCCTATGCCCGTTATACGTCACAAACTAACAGTAAAGCAGGGGCGGACGGTAGTTATCTTTACCGCCAGTATGTTCGCTTTGATTTAAGTGCGTACTCGAATCAGACCATTTCCGGGGCTGCTTACGTGTATTACCCCACCGTCGCAGGAAGTTTGCCGTGGAGTTTGGACCAAATTCCCGACTTTGGCACCCTGGATGCCACCGCCGCTGATTGGGACTTAGTGGCTACAGACACTTTTTCCGGGATTGGCCAATCACTAAATACCTATAACTCCGTCAACACCAAAAGTATTTTAAGGGCAAGAGGGGCATGGGTAGCCTTTAGAACCAAGGCGACCACTGAACCAACATCAGGAAGCGGTTTAACCGGGGGTACTATAAGTGGTTACGGCTCATCATTTAAACCCTTTATAATCTTCTCCGCTTATTCAACATTCACCCAGAACGCTGCCGACCCTGGCGGCGGCAGTGTAACCGTCAACTGGACAAATGGCGGCGGCCTTGTGGCTGGCGATAAACACCGTATCTATTACAAGGCTGGAACGGGCCTATCTGTTGATACAATCATAGCAAATAACACCTACGTGGAAACTACCGCCTACACTGATGCTTCTTTAAACGTCCCGAACCTGAACCCAGGGACAAACTACTGTTTCGTCGTGGTGGACTTGCAAGAAGTAGGCGGCGTGTTCTACACTGGGGCACGTTCAAGTGTCCAAGAGGCCTCACCGACCACGGCGGGAACTTCCGCCATTGTCTATGCCGATACCAGGCGAAACGTCAAAAAGGCGGCCACGGCCAACACCGACACCCGCCGAAGACTAAGTAAGCTAAGTGTGGCCCTTTCTGATACCCGCCGAAAAATAACCCGGACGGGATCGGCCCTGGCCGACAGCTTTCGTAAGCTACGGCTTACCGGCACGGCCCCGGCTGATACGATGAGAAGAAACCTTGCCCAAGTTTCCAGCACTCCAGACACCCGCAGGAAAGTACAGGCCCATGCTACCCTAATGGTAGACACATTGCGGAACGTGCTTTATGTGGTAGCCCAGGTGATTTATGCCGACACCCGCAGGGTAGTAAGAATTATTGCTGGCGTTACTGGCGACACCTACCGGAAAGTACGTGCCCAGGCTGGAACCCAGGCGGATACTTCACGGAAGACCATCCTGACCGTTTTTGCCACTTCGGACACGGTTAGAAAAGTGGCAAAAACCGTTGAAGTCTTGACGGATACGTATCGGAAGGCTGTTGTGTCCGTGGCTGTTACAATAGATACCAACCGAATGTTGCAATATATTATAACTTTTGTGGCGGACGCCTACCGGAAAGTAACCGACACCGATCAGGTTGTTGGCGACACCTTCAGAAAGACCAGGGCAACCGCCACCGCCCAGACCGATACTTCAAGGAAGTTGGCCGCCCTTGCTTCTGCCGTGGTGGACACCCTGCGGGAAGTGGTACTGGTAGCAACGGCCCGTATTAACCTGGACACCTTGCGGAAAATTTGCAGTAGTGAAACGGCTCAGGCCGACACCTACCGCAAGACCTTGGCCCAGGTCATTGCCCAAGCTGACGTATATCGGAAGGTGAGGATCACAGCCCTGGCTACGGCGGACACAGCAAGAAACATCCTGGTTATAAGTGTGGGCATTGCTATCATGGACACTGTAAGGAGAATTCGTAAGGCGGTACAGTCTACAGCCGACACCCGCCGAAGATTGAGCTTCAATATCGTGGCCCTGACCGATGCCTACCGAAATGTTACAAGAATAGCAGTGGCCCAGGCTGATGCCTACCGGAAAGTATCGAGGCTTGCCCAGGATTACGCTGACACCAGGAGAATGACCCAGGTTGCAATTGTTGCCCTTATTGATACAGGCCGTAACGTGGTGTTGCAATATATTGTAACAACTGTTGTGGACACTGTACGGAACGTCGTGCGGAAACTGATGCGGCGTGCCCCTGACTACGAAGTGGCCGAACTTACTGACCGTTATGAGGCCGCAGAGATTGAAGACCGCTACCAGCCCGCCGAACTGGGCGACAAGTACGATGTGAAGGAGGACGGCACCGACATGAAAACTTTTACCCTGGCCTTCGCAATGGCATGGTCAATGTTCGTGACCTGGGTGAAATCGACAGCAAGCCCGTATTCAGAACCCGTATTGAATTCTACTGTGGTCTGGCCATATTCCATCCCAGGGCAGCAGCACGTCTGAAATTCATTAAGAAAGCCTAGTAGTTAATGTGTAGGCGTGGCGTTCATTCGTCACGCTTCTTTTTTATTATCATTGGCCAGAAGTGAGGTGGCAAAATGGCGGCAACCGTGGGCGAAGCAGAACTGTACTTTGCTACCCAAGTATTACACAACGAAGAATGGGTAAACGCAGAACCCGCACAGAAACAGCGGGCCATAAATAACGCCAAAGCCGTGCTTTACCGTGTATATAAGAACCGGAAGGTAGATACCAACCCGATAGAAGACTACGCCATATTCGAACAAGCTATATGGCTGTTGCGGGTGGACGACGCTGTAAGGCGGGCGGAACAGGGTGTGAACTCTATTTCCGTTAACGGTATACAAGTTTCCGTGGAAAGGCTGGGTAATATCGTGGCACCCCAGGCCGCCCTCATTATAGGCCGCCGAGTGGGGAGGACTGTCTGATGATACCCATGAAGCAGACCGTTAAAATAACAGGTGCCAACGGCCTGGACCAGTGGGGCCAACCAACCCCCGGCAGGGCACAGACATATAATTGCCGCATTGACACCCGTTCCCAGTTGGTGAAGACTCCCGGCGGGGAGGAAACGGTATCCAGTGCGGACATTTTACTGAAAGGGCTTGTGCTTGTAGGCTACGGCAACCTATTAGAATGGAAAGATGAAACAGGACGGTATGCCAAGCAGCCTTTAAATATTTCCGTAATAAGGGATTTTAGCGGTAAGCCGCTGTTCACTAAGGTTGTGGTGTAAATGGATATTAAAGTTGAAGTGAATATTAAAGACCTGGAAAAAATTAAGGGCCTGGAAAGAGAAGTGGAAAAAGCCCTTCAAAAAGCAATGGAGGATTGCGTTGACGACCTGGCCAGAACTTCTTCCGAAACCGCCCCTCACGATAAAGGTATTTTGGAAAAATCCTACACCAAAGATGTGAAGGGAAGCGGTAAACAGACTGAAGCCACGGTGGAATTCGCCGTTAGGGAATCGAGCAGCAAGGGCAATTACAATTACGCCTTAAAGATGCACGAAGGGAATTATAACCTTGGCCCCGGCTCCCAAGCTAAACCGGGGGGCACGGGTATGAGTGGGAAGCATTACACCGTTGGAAATAAGTTTCTTTCCCGTGTACTGGAGGGTGAGCAAGAAAAATATAAGGGGCACATTGAAAAGGCCCTGCAAGACGAACTTAAAACCTAAAAGGGGTGGGTATTGATGCGGGTTTTAGATTTAATTGACATCATAAAGCTGGGCGTCACATACCAGTTTTACCCCAACGCTTTCCCTGAAATGGCGGCTGATGATTGTGCCACTGTTCAATTAACTGGCGGGGCCGAAAGCAATCGGCAGATTAGCCGACCTTCCTTCCAAGTCCTTTTAAGGGCTAAGAACCCGGCTAATGCAGAGGCGAAGGCGTGGGAGGTTTACAGCTACTTAAACGGCAAGCGGAACTTTGTAGTGGGGGACTCCCACATAATCTTTTGCAATGCTTCACAGTCTACCCCGTTGTATATCGGCACCGATGAAAACGGGCGTTTCCTTTATTCTATAAACTTCAGAACCTTAACAGATACCGGGGCGTAAAGCCCCTTTTTAATTTGTAAAGGAGGACTTACTAAAATGGCAAAAATCGCTGGCGTTGATGTTCTGTTATACGTAAAAACCGGAGGCACCGTTGAGGCCCCGACTTTTACCGTGCTGGGCGGCCAAAGCAACGCAACCCTGAACCGGAACACCAACATTGTAAATACAACTTCTAAAGATGATGGCGGCTGGGCGGCTAACGTGGCCGGTATCAATAGCTGGAGCTTGGAGTGTGAAGGCTACCTGATGGCTTCTGACACAGCCCTTGATCTTATGGAAACCACATGGGCGACCCGTGCAACTATTATTGCCGAAATACGTATGCCTAGCGGTAAAAAGTACCGTGGCGAGTGTATCATATCTGACTTCCCCGCTGAATTCCCGCAGGAAGACGCTGCTACCTACAGCATATCACTGAATGGCACTGGCGAACTATCTATTATAGCCGCTGTTTAATAAAAACAACTAACCAATTAAAACGGGGGTAATTACTAAATGGCTAACAAAGAACGTGGATATGTAGAAATAGAACTGGGTGGCAGAAATATGACCCTACGCTACACACTGAATTCACTGGCTGAAATCGAAGACAAGATGGGCGTTGCTCTGAGTGAAATGTCAAAAGTAACTATGGGCATGAAGACCGTTCGTACCCTGCTTTGGGCGGGCCTTATTCACGAAGGGCTGACTGAAATTGAAGTGGGCGACATGGTGGACTTTGACAATATGGAATATGTCCAGAAGCAAATTGCACAGTCCTTCGAGAGTGCGACGGGAAAAAACTCCTAACGGCTGAATGGCCGGAAATCAAAAGGTACGGCTTCGGGGTGTTCAAGCTACGCCCTGAAGAATTCTGGGGGCTGACCCTTACCGAACTGGGCGATATGATTGTGGCCTATTCAGAGGAAGAACGCCGCCAGGATGAAGCCGATTATTACCGTACGGCGTGGCTGGCCTCCCACCTTATGAACGCAACCGGCCATTATAAACAGCCGATAACCCCAGACAAATTACTGGGCAAAAAGAAACCAGCGGCCCAAACAATGACCAAAGAAGACCGGGACAAAGCCATGAAAGACCTACTGGCTAAATTTAATAAAGGCTAAAGCCGCTACGCTATTCCTCAAAATGGGTGGCGTGGCGGCTTTTTTTTATTCCCCAAAAGGAAAGGCGGTGGGATATTGAGTGCGTTATCCAGTGTATTAGTTAAATTTACCGCTGACATTTCCGAACTCACCGGGAGATTAAGCGAGGCTACCCAAAGCATTCAACAAGTGGGCACCAAAATGACTTCCATTGGTGAAACCATGTCCAAGGCCATAACCATACCGCTTGCCGCCATTGGGGTGGCCGCTTATAAGGCGGCTTCGGACATGGATCAAGCCATGGACAATATACGGGCCGGGACGGGGGCCACGGGTAAAGACCTGGAAGCCCTGGGCGAGAATTTCAAGAATGTATTCAAATCAGTCCCGGCGTCCTCCGAAACCGTTTCCAAAGCCCTGGCGGACTTAAACATCAGAACCGGCATAACCGGAAAGGGCCTGGAAGACCTAACCCGGCAAACCATGAACCTGTCAAGAGTGGCAGGAGAAGACGCTTCTTCATTAATAGCAAGCACCACCCGTGTATTCGGTGACTGGGGGGTGCAGAACCAGGACACAGGAAAGACATTGGACTACCTTTGGAAAGTAAGCCAAAGCACCGGAATAGGCGTGGGCGAACTGGCCAATAAAATTGTTCAGTTTGGTGCCCCATTACGTCAAATGGGCTTCAGCCTGGAAGAATCGGCAGCCCTGTTTGGTAAGTGGGAAAAAGAAGGGGTAAACGCTGAACTGGTGGCTGGCTCCTTACGTATTGCCCTGGTGAGGATGGCCCAGGACGGCCAGGAACCCACAGAAATGTTCCCCAAGCTGATTGAACAGATTAAGAACGCTGGCTCCGCTGGCGAGGCCAACGCCCTGGCTATGGAATACTTCGGTGCCCGTGCTGGCCCGGACATGGCGGCGGCAATCCGTGAAGGCCGTTTTGAACTGGGCGATCTTATGAAGGCCCTGGACGCAAGCGGTGAAACCATTAACAAAGCGGCCCAGGATACTTTGTCTTTCGGTGAAAGCCTTACCCTTATGAAGAACAAAGCCACTGTTGCCCTTGAACCACTGGGCACGTCTTTAATAAAGGTTTTTGACAGCATGTTGCCCACATTGGAAAAGGCAATCAACCTTGTGGATAGAATGGCCGAAGCCTTCGCAAATCTACCTGCTGGTGTTCAGTCCGCCATAGTGACCTTTGGCCTGATAGTGGCGGCTGTTGGCCCCATGCTAATTATTGTAGGGAAGTTGGTCACGGCATTTGTGGGTATAATCCCAGTTCTGACGAAGGTTGGGGTGGCCCTGGCTGGACTTAATCCTATAACCCTGCTTATTGTGGCGGGCATAGCGGCACTTGTGGCCATTGGCGTTACCTTATATAAGAACTGGGACACAGTTAAAACCTTCCTGACCAACACCTGGAATGCCCTGAACCTTTTGCCACAGGCCAATTAATTGACCAAACAATAGCGGCTGCCAAACCGGAACCTGTATTCACCAGGGCTTCGGCGGCCTATGATGCTGATGGCGTGGCCTACGCTGTGAACCAGCCCCGTTACCTGGCGGGCCAACATGGACAAGCCGTTCAACTTGAAGAAGGAACCACGAACCTGTTGCAGACCGCCCAGGCCCCGGCACAGGAAACCCTGGCCCTTACCCCTGGGACTGTTTACACCCTGTCTTCAGCGGGCACAGGGCAAGACGTGGTGATCGACCATATAAAGACCGACGACCTTACCACAGGCACAAAGAACGGAACCTATAACGAAGGCACCGACCTGAAGCTGACCCTTGAACCGGCTTTCAGCGATACCGATACCTCCCAGGCAGACTTCAACGGCACCCACAGCAACACGGTGGCGACGGCAGAAGGTAATGTGGAACTGACCAAGACGGCTTCCGGTACGAACTACAATAAGGTTGAAACCACCCAGGCCGACTTCCAGACCGGAACCCTGACCGACGTGGTGGCAACCGCTGGCGGGGAACTGGAACTGGGTACGACCACTTCAAACAATACGAACACCATAATCAAAAAGGCTACATTTGAAACGGCCCCTTTTACCGTAGGGGGCTTTTATGCGTGGAACAGCTTTACACAATCGTCTGCACAAAAATATACGGGTACGTATTCCTACACCACCAATGTGTCCGGGGCCACTTGCGTATTCACCATTCCCGTAGGGGCTACCACCCCCCTTTATTGGTACAATTATCTACAATCATCAGGACAGTGTAAGTTTTATCTGAATAACAGCCTGATCAGAACTACCAATGCCGACCCTGGGTATTTTTATTCAACTAATGCCGCTTCTCTGGTTGCGGGTACGACCTACACGGCACGATGGGATAGCGGGGATGGCGGGGTGTTTCGCCAGTATATTGACGACTTTGAAGTACGGTGGAATGAAACCGTCACCACCTACCCCTATAAAGCAACGGGCAACCGTATTTCACCGTCCTATGATATTTCTTCCGTGGGTGAAGTGGCTTCCAGTACAGTTTCATGGACCCAGGTTTTACCTTCGGCAAGCACTACGGTGGTGGTGGAAGTTTCTGTGGATGGCGGCACCAACTATGTGGTAGCCACCAACGGCGGAACCATCCCCGGTCTTACTCCTGGGACGCTCACCAGTGGCAAGAACCTGCGGTGGAAAATCACACTAAGCAGTTCCGACACCACCCAGACCCCGAAGGTGTCCGACATTACTTTTGCTATTGTGGCTAAAGAACTCTACAACACCACTGGCACATACACTTCCCCAGTGTTGAACCTTACGCCTTGCACCGTTATGACTTCGAATATTAACTGGACAGATGTTATTCCCGCCGGGGCGGGCGTAACCGTACAAACAAACTACTCCGCTAACGGCACCACCTGGGAGGGCTGGGTTACGGCTTCCAAGAATGGGGCAATATCAGGGCTTAGTAACGGCATTGTGGTGGCTACCGGGGCGAAATTACAATACCGGGCCACACTGACCCCGACGGCCAACCAGTTGAGTGCAGCCCATCTTCAGGATGTTAGCCTGACCATTGATAAGGCCAATTCAGGCACCAGGACTTCCCCGGCCTTCAGCCTTTCTGATGTGGAAAGCCACTATTCCAGTAATATAAGCTGGACAGCCACCGTGCCCGTTGGGGCCTCTTTGACCGTGGAAACCAGCATTAACGGCGGTAGTTCATGGCAAGCGGCGACCAACGGCGGGGCCATATCCGGGCTGTCTGGAAGCCTCTCCGGTGTTTCCCTGCTGACCAGGGCTACCCTTCAGACCGTGACCGCACCCAACCCGCCGACCTTACACAGCCTGACCGTAAAGGTGGCTGCCTGCAAAACCGGAAGTCAGTTCACCATTACCTCGGCCACAAACCAGGCCATTTTAACGCCCAGCGGCGTGACGAAGTGGCAATTGGAACAAAGGGCCTATAAAACGACCTTCACCGTGGGCACCAGGGAACCGGAAAGCCTGACCCTGAACATGGGCGGCGGGCTGAACAGCGACCAGGGCACCTTCGAGGTGCGGGCATATGAAGACGGCACGACCAGCCGGTATGCCGCTATCTGGGACAGCTACGGCACTGACATGGGAAGCCGTTTCCTTCTGGAAAAGCTGACCGACAGCACGTATGAACTTTACTTTAACAACCTCCTGGCCATAAAGACTTCAGCTATTGCCTCCGTGGGAAGCCATGTCTTTGCTGCCCGCTGGAACGGGCAAAGTGTGTGGCTGTTAATAGATGGGGTGCAAGTGGGCACCGCAACCCTGGCTGCCCCGGTGGATATGTCGAAGAATGAATTCATCTACCTGGGAAGCCGTTACAACAATACCCGCCAATGGAACGGCATTATTGATGAAGTGCGTTCTTCCCTGGTGGCCCGCACAACGTTGGAACTTCTGGCCGATGCAGCGGGCGGCCCGCTTCCGCTGGATGAAAATACATCTTGCAAGCTGGACTTCAACGGCAACATGGGTGTGGGGGCCATCGAGTACCCCAGCCTGACCTATGACGGCACGGCCAGGACTTACCCACTGTTCACCCTGCTGGTTAAGGCTTGCCATTTAAAAGGTGATGTTAATACTTCCATCCCGTTCCAAAGAAGGCAGAACCGGAACGGAAGTGCCGTCCACCGTGCTGTCCAACGGGATTTACTTTACGCCGAAAAATACCTGGAGAATCCCAAGTTTCTTGTGATGCGGACGAAGGCCGGACTTCCCGCCTGGGAAAAGAACATTCGCCGTGTAAAGCAATTCGAACACCAGGGCGTCCGCTTCCAGATATACGGTATGATGGACGGCGTATTACGCTACACCCCGGATAATACAAGGCTGGGCTTTGAATTTAAGACGAAATCCACAACAATTTCCGCCGTGGGTAACTATATGTTAAAAGCCCCTGCCTCTTACCACTTGCAACAAGTTACTGGCTATTCATTACTATTCGACCTTATGGAACACCTGATTGTATATGAAAGCGTCGCAAAGGATAACTGGAGGGCTGGGGAAGGTGCGAAGCCCGATATTAGGGCCTTCCTTGTTGAAATTACGGAACGGCAACGGGACGCCTTACTGGACAAGTACGCAGAAGTGGCAGAAGCACGGGCAAACGGTGAAGTGCCCAAAGCTGAAACGGATAACTGCTTATTCTGTACCTACAAGTCCCAATGTGATCAATGGGATGTGGCGTAATGGCACGAACGAACTACCAAAGGGGCTACGAAACAGAACGTATGATAATGGAAGAACTGGCGGAACAGGGCTTTTTAGTCCTTCGTTCCGCTGGCTCCCACAGCAAAATAGACGTGGTGGGCTTTCGCCGTGACCGGATTGTGGCCGTACAAAGCAAGAGAACCAAGAAGTTTACCTTCTCAGCCTATAAAAAGGAAGTGGAAGCTATACAGGGCGTTATAGAGGAATACGGCCTGGACAGTATGGACTTTGAATTATGGGTATGGGAAGACCGGAAAGGTTTTAAAAAGTGGAACATTACGGCGGAAGCCGTTACTGAAAAGGAGGCTTCTTAGAATGACAATAGAACCAATTGGCTTTCGTTTTAATGGTGACGACTACGACCGCAAACGAAACAACGGCGACGGGGAAGATTTTGAGCAATTTGAGCAGGACGGAATCCACTTCCCTGAATTAAATATATTTGTGACCTATGCTGATTTGTTAAAGTACGCCGCTTTCGGATTATATAATACCCTCACCCTACAGCGGGAAAGGGTAATGGGCGAAGTGGCCCATGTGAACCACAGGCTGGCGGCCCTGGCCCTGGCTCCCTCCAACATGGCGAACTTCGTTCTGCAAAGTAACCTGGCCGGTAAGGGTTTACAACTGCACACCAGGGGGATTGAAATTGACAACAAAATTGAGACCCTTCGAACTGAAATAGCTGTACGTGGGTGGTGAAATAACGGGGCGGGATAATCCGCCCCAAATCCTTTAAGGGGGAAGCAGAATGAAAGTGACCGTGGGAGGCTTCAACGACCTGGCAACCATAGACGCCGGTGACGCCATAGCTCTTTCAGTATTCTTTCAAGGCTGTAAAAAGCGGTGCCCCGGCTGTCATAACCCCGGCCTGCAGCCCTTTGAAGGCGGTATGGAACTGGATACCCAGGACATCGAGAAACGTATATGGCGGAACCGTGATTGGTACGGGGCTGTTGTATTCCTTGGCGGCGAACCGCTAGACCAACCGGAAGCACTGGAAGCCCTGCTGAACTTCGTACGGGGCACCGACCTGGAAAGCTGGCTTTATACAGGCTATGAACCCAAGGACATACCGCCCGGTATCGCAGAACTGGCGGACGTGATCGTGGCGGGGCCTTACATTGACGCCCTGAAGACCGGGGGCTTCCCGGCAAGCAGTAACCAAGAAGTCATAAGGAGGACACGCAATTGAGGATGACAGCAACCTTTGAAAAGGGCTTCGATAAACTATACTATAAATCCGCCAATGACCCCGTGGGCAACCGCCTTCTACACCTTGATGGCATAAGCCCCCGCAAGGTTGACGTTGGCCAAATGTCACACGACTATTTCACCAAAAAGCTGGCGGACACTTCCGTGGATACCAACGCCAACGCCAATGAAGAACTTTCCGCAAACAACTACCAAGCCGAAGTGACCAAGGGCATTTTGAAACTGGAAGGTTATTATTTACTTTGGCGTTACAGCAAGAAACGCCTGGGCACCCGCAGGGCCAACGAACTACTGAACGCAATATGGCGGGGTGAACTGTATTTCCACGATGCTTCAGGCTTCGGAATACAGGTGCCTTACTGTTTTGCCTACAGCACAGCCCCACTGATGATAGAAGGAAGGCCCTACGGCCAACTGCACAGCACAACCCCCAACCGTTCAGACAGCTTCGTGGCCCAGGTAATCGAAACCACTATGGATTTAAGCCAATCCTTTGTGGGGGCCGTTGCTCCTGGTGATTTCATTGTGAATCTGTGCTGGTATTTAAAACGTGAAGGTATTGACCCCGACCAAAAAGCTGACCGGAAGTATATTAGAAACCAGTGGCAAAAATTCGTGCATGTGATGAATAACAAGTTTCGTGTTTCGGGCCAAAGCCCCTTCAGTAATATTTCCATCTTTGACCGTGTGAACCTGGGGAAACTGTTTGCTGATTACCGTTACCCCGATGGCTCCCAGGTGGATGTCGAATATATCATGGCTGTTCAGAAAATCATTGCTGAATTCTTCGCCCTGGGTGATCCCAAGACGGGCCTTCCTTACCGTTTCCCCGTTCTGACGGCTAACCTGTCCGTGAATGAGAACCGGGAACCCCTTGACAATGACTTTGTGGAATTTGTGGCCCGAACCAATACGAAGCTGGGCCTGTTCAATATCTACGCCAATGAAGGAAGCAAAATTGCCATGTGTTGCCGCTTCGTTAACGATACTGAACGGATGAACTACAGAGCAGACAGCTTCGGCAACGGCGGCCTGAACATCGGAAGCCACCGTGTTGTTACGATAAATTACCCCCGCATAGCCCTGGAAGCAAAAGGCGATCTGAAGGTGTTCTATAAGCTGCTGGAAAAACGGCTGAAGATGGCCCGTGACCTTCTGCAAGTCCACCGGGAAGAAATCCTTCAGCGGAGAATTGAACGGGGTTTTCTTCAATTCTTTAAGCCGCTGAAATGGTTCACCCTGGATATGCTATTTTCTACTATTGGAATTCACGGTCTGTATGAGATGGCCCACTTTATGAACCTTCCTATAGAATCACCGGAAGGGCAGGACTTTGTGGAAACCGTTCTGAAAGTGACGGACGAAGCCGCCGTGGACTTCTCAAAAGAAACCGGCCACAGCTTCAACACTGAAGAAATCCCGGCAGAATCCACCGCCGTTTCCCTGGCCAGGAAAGATAAGGCCATATACGGCGAAGAATCACAGCCCTTTGCCCTGTACTCTAACCAGTACATTCCGTTGATAGCGGAAGTGGACGCCATTGACCGGATACGGCTGACGGGCCGCTTTATGAAGTATGTTTCCGGTGGTGGCATAATGCACCTTAACATTGAAAACCGCATTGACAGCCCCGAAGTAATGGAACGGCTTATGCGGTTGATTTTGAAAGAAGGCGTGGAACATTTTGCTGTAAACTATGGCTTTGGCGTCTGCACTGAGGGCCACACCAGTGTGGTGGGTACAGGTAAGACGTGCCCCATTTGCGGGGCCAGGATTGAAGACTACCTGACCCGTGTTATAGGGTATTTCACCAGGGTGTCAAGCTGGGGAGAAACCCGAAGGGAATTAGAATACCCGAAAAGACAATTTAAAAATATAGCTTAAACCGGGGGCCGCAGAAAAAGCGGCCTCCGATATTTTTTTTACCCTGTCACAAATTCGGGGTTTTTACACTGGATAGTTATTTAAGGGGGATATGAAAGTGCCGAATGTAGTCAGATAGCGAAGGCGGATTACAAAAGTAAAAATTACGGGGGTGGACACCTTGAAAATTGCTTTTAAGAAATTGCACCCTGACGCAATAATTCCCGAAAGGCAGACGGCCCTTTCAAGCGGCCTTGACCTTCACGCCCTGGACGTGGTGGAAATCGGCGATCTGAACCGGCCTTACGACTCCGACTTTGGAACCTATACCCTGGAACCTGGCATCAGGGTACTGGTGAAAACCGGACTGGCTCTACAGATGCCCAGCGGTATGGAAGCACAGGTACGGCCCAGGAGTGGCCTTGCCCTGAAGCATGGCATTACCGTACTGAACAGCCCTGGCACCATTGACGCCGACTATACCGGGGACGTCGGAATCATCCTGGTAAATCTGAGCCGGGAACCGTTTGAACTTAAAAAAGGTGATCGTGTGGCACAGTTAGTCTTCGCCCCGGTGCTGCATGAAGCCGCCCTGGTGGAAGTAATAGACCTGAATGATACCGCAAGAGGGGCTGGGGGTTACGGAAGCACAGGAAAGGGGGCGGCATGATGAACATGGCTGGAAAGCGGCGGCAGAAGAAAGGGGGTAAAAGAATGAACCTGAAAAACGACCACATCAAGGAAGTTGTGATTATTGGCGGGCTTATAACCATAGCCATAGTATTTTGGTTCGTGTACTCCTTCGGCTTTGAAGTACGCCGGGAAGAATCGGCGGTGGCCCTGACAGCGGTTAAACAAATCATATAGGAGGATAAAAACCTAATGAATTCACTTTTGAAAGTATCGCTGATTGACTGCACACCCATAGAAGCCGTAAAGAAAGCGGTGGCCATTCCCTACCAAAGCCCAGAGAGTGAAGAACTTGTGGGCCGTGTGTGGGATAGTGGCCACCGCAGCATAGCAAGGCACGGGATGGCTTCCTTTCTGGTGGAAGGTGTAAGTCAAAGCCTGTTACGGCAGTTAAGCAGACACCCGCATATTAACCTTACCGTGAAATCAAGCCGGTATTGTGACCAGGAAGATACCTTATGTGTTGTTCCCCCGTTCCTGGCCTGGGAAGACCGTATGGACTATAGCCGGGACGTGAACCAAATCATGGCCCTATATGACCGCTGGAATAAACGGGAGGGCTACACCAAGGAACAGAACCGGGAACTGGCAAAAATGATGATGCCGCTTTCCATAACAACTGACTTAGTGGTAAGCGGCAACTTCCAAGCACTATATGAATTTTTACAGCTTCGTATTTGCAAAAGGGCAGAGTGGGAAATACGGGAAATGGCCTGCGAAATGGCTGAAATCCTTAAAGACCAAATGCCTGTGATATTTGCTGGCCTGGGCTGTAAGGGTGACGACCTGGGATACTGCCCGGAAGGATTTGGGGCCTGTGGTAAGTACCCGAAGCGGGCGGCCTAATCTTCGTTCTTGGACACAACGACTATATCAAGAAGTTCCCTAATATCCGTGATGTTCAATGCTTCCATGATTTTAAGCAATTGCTTTTTATTTATCGTTGTACGGGCATCCGTTGCAAATTC
>LADL02000935.1_pt1 | contig 20082 bp, 9 predicted proteins | sample 619721 | NCBI WGS metagenome assembly LADL02 (sample SAMN03397408, study PRJNA257561) | rock porewater metagenome | biome: terrestrial; feature: Opalinus Clay rock; material: porewater; isolation source: Opalinus Clay rock porewater BRC-3 borehole | place: Switzerland: Mt Terri URL, St-Ursanne ...
ATCGTCTAACGGTAGGACAGCGGACTCTGACTCCGCCAGTCTAGGTTCGAATCCTAGTCCCCCAGCCATTTCGTCGAATCACACCATTTCACATCGTATCAAGACCCCGCAAAAGCGCTTGTTTTGCGGGGTTTTCTGCATCAGGTCGCTTCAGACCGAATCTTGATAGCGCAGCGCGAGCAGGGGTACGATCCAGGGGTACGTTGGCTACCTGCTATGGAAAGTACCCCATATGCTGACTGACATTGAAATCAAGAAAGTAAAAGCCGACGGCAAACCTCGAAAAATTTTCGACGCCCACGGCTTATTCCTGTTCGTAACACAGGGGACCGACGGCGACACTCACAAAAGATGGCGCTTGAAGTTCACCTACCACAAGAAAGAGAAACTGCTCGCTTTAGGCGTTTATCCGGCCGTGACCCTCGCTGAGGCGCGCAGGCGCCGCGACAAAGCGCGCGCCCTCCTCGAGCAAGGCATCGACCCTACCGCCGAGCGCAAGACCGAAAAGCGGCAAACGTCTCTCAGGCTTGGTAACACTTTCAGTGCCCTTGCGACCGATTGGTTCGACACGAAGCAAGAAGGTTGGTCGCCTCGGTATGCCGCCGACACCCGGAAATTCCTCGACCGTGAGCTGATCCCAGAATTCGGGAGCCACCCAATCACCGAAATCACTCCGCGAGATCTCCTGGCCGTTATCAGGAAAATCGAGCGCCGCGATGCACCGGCCGTCGCCGAGAAGGTGCTCAACATAGGCGGCCAGATATTGCGACACGGCGTTCTAACTGGATTACTGAGCAGCGACCCGTCCCGGGACCTGCGTGGAGCGCTGAAGAGCCGGGAAGTCAAACATCACGCAAGACTCGCCGAGTCCGAGCTTCCAGAGTTTCTCGAAAAAATTGACAGCTACTCCGGGGCACCGGTGACCAGGCTTGCTATCCGTCTGCTTCTTCTTACCGCCCTTCGCACTCAGGAGTTGAGATTCGCCAGGTGGACCGAAATTGATTTCGATTCGAGCGTCTGGCGGATCCCGGCAGATCGCATGAAGTCTCGGCACGAGCATCTCGTACCCCTAAGCGCCCAAGCTGTTGCAGCATTAAAAGAGCTCCATTCCATAACTGGACGCCGGCCATACGTCTTCCCGAACGAACATCACCCTGGCACAAAGCCGATGAGCGAAAACGCCGTACTTTTCGCACTTTATCGGCTTGGGTACCACAGTCGGGTGACGGGGCACGGATTCCGATCCATGTTTTCAACCATTCTCCATGAATCCGGCTTATTCGATAGTCGCGCGATTGAGCTCCAGCTTGCCCATAGTGATAAGGACAAGATCCGTTCCATATACAACGCCGCCCTCTATCTTCAGGAACGAACTCGAATAATGGATTGGTGGTCGAATCGCCTCGATGAATTGCGCTCGGGCAAGACGATACAGAAGGCAGGTTAAAAAGCCACCTCGCGGGCAAAAGCGGACCGCGCCCTTCGGATAGTTCCAAAGCGACGCACTTCACGCACGCCTGACAATCCGAAAAACCTTGAGTGTGGGCGCCCGATCGACTCAATTGACAGCGGACAGCATGAAACCGCTCTCGAGTCGAGGCGACCAGGGCCAATGCTCATAAAGGCCGGCACCGACCCCCGTTCTGAACCAGGCGAAAAAAGCACGCACGATCAGGTCGTGGTTCTTGCCGGACATCCGGTTCACGCAATGTCACGATGTACCCCAGTGAAGCCGGGAGTATCGTCATGCGAGAAGCTGCAAGCGCAATCAACCCTCAGTCGAACCAAACCGTCGACGCGGTGCTCCCGGATTCCCTCCGGTATTTCGACAGTTTGCCGGATGCTGCCAATGTCCGGCTGCCCGTCGTCATGGCTCTATTCGGTTGCTCCGCACCTACTATTTGGCGAATGGTTAAGCGCGGACATCTAGACAGGCCAATAAAGTTGTCCCCTCGGATATCGGGTTGGAACGTCGGCGCGCTCCGACGTACTCTTGCCGCTCTACAGGCAAGGTCGCTGTCTTAGCACGCATCTATTAGGTGAGATAGCAACTCAGCGTCAAGATTCCTTCGGGAAGAAATCGGCCACCATCGACCAACTCGGCGGCTCGGCTCACGTCTCGATCCCAGCGGTCAAAGTAGGCGCTTATGAAGAAAGCTTTATCCGGCTCTGCCATCTGAAGGCCTTCTATTAGCTGTTGCAGCAGCTGCTTGCTGCTCAATGCAGACCAGGGGTTCACAGATTTCCGTGACGGGCGTAACTGCGACAACCCGATCCCGCGAGAATCTCCAGATCCTGTCGTAGTCCCAGAATCCGATGACGGTGTCAGAGACTTCAAGGACAACGCGTGGATCCTCCACCTTGCCGGGGACACGACAATAGCCCCCAACGCGAAGGGCTTCCCCTTCACTGACGCCCTTTGCCCATGCAGCGCCGTATTTCATATGGCCATCAAACCAGCTGTTCGCGCGAAGTGCGGCTTCAGGAGTCGGGCGCACCGTGCGGGAAATGCTCTGTTCGAGTTCGGTGCGCGCGGCGGCGTCTTCCGCGATTGGCGGAAGCAGTTTGAGGAACATCGCGTTGGCGCGGAGCTTGGCCTGCAGTTCGCTCGCATCCCAGATTCGCCCGATCTGGTCCGTCAGTTCCGCGCCCAGATCCCACGCCAACCACAGCAGAAGCACCTTCAATTGGGTGCCCTCCTCCGTATCGGCGTCGCCGGAGCCGTCGATCTCTTCGAGCATGCGTGAAGCCGAACCAAGGAGGTGCTTCAGGGACTCATCTAGCAGGTATCGACGATCCCGCTCTTCCACCAGGAGTTGACCAGTGGCCTTCCAGCGGGATGTCTTGTCGAGGTGCCGCAGTTCGCGCACGAGCGCGATCACGGCGATGAGCTGAAGCGCGGCAGCTGCTCTGCGCGTGCGATCGGCGCTAGCCAGCCTTAGTTGATCGACCATCCGCTTGGTCAAAGCTCTTGCTCGACGGGCGACGGCTTTGGCAACATCCATATCGCTGAGACCGGTAGGCGGAAGGGTCGACTCGGGCGGTTTTCCCTCTTCGCCGCCCTCGGTGCCCACTCGTTCTTCCTCCGTGAGTCCGCCTGCGTCGATGCCGGGCGGGGCGGCGTCCAACCCCTCAGATAGACGGCGCAACAGTACGTCAAGAAGGTATGCAAGGTCGCCGGACTTCAAGAGACGAAGTTTTTTCCTTTCGTTGGGTAGATCGGCGACGCTGACGGCAAGGGACTCCGGCCCGGAAACCTGGCCTTTGCTAGAGCGCTTTTCCTTGTGCTCCCGCTGCACGGATTCCATTTCCCTGTGCGTCTCATCCGAAAAGATGACGCGTTCCACTGAAGCAATTACCTTGGAAATGTCCCCTTCGCTCGATCCGAGACCGCCCAACGCGTTCCGAATCTGATTCTGTCGCGAGGATTGCGATGAAGCCGACACTAGGTCGGGGTGATGAATCATGGCGCGCGCGACCAAGTCGCCCTTCGAATAGAGCACGCAGGATCGGACGTGTGCGATGTCGTCTCGCAATACGACAATCAACTCATCCTCGATCGCCTGAGGGCTCCCCACGTCGCCGAGCGCTTTCATGTCCGCATTGAACAGGACGACGCGGTCGATGTCCGCTTTGCTCCCTCGTTTGCCGATTCGTATCTCGCCGGATTCGGTGCTTGAGACTCCTGACCACAATGGAACCTGCGCAGAGTCGGATGAAGCGATTTCTGCGGCGCTCCGTTCCGCGATTTCCTCGAACAAGCTAGGGTCCAGTTCATCGAGATCGAAGATGCCGAGCAAGCCGATCGCCTCGGCGGCTTCGTGCGCTTCGCGACCGAGTCGCAGGAGGACGGCTTCCACGTTGCTCGATGCGGGTGGCCCCATCCACGCTGGCCGACTTGGGTTTGCACTGCCGCTCACAAATGCGCCGCCACCATTTCCGGAATCGAACCAAATCATCTTGGCGTGCAGGTAACCCTTCCGCTCTGGCCACAACTTCCGGGCGTCCACGTATCGGGCGACCCCAGTCGGCGGCGCAGCGACTATTTGCACGGACTCCGGATCGACGCCGACAACCAAGCGTGCCTTGGGCCAGCGCCTGGCAAGCTCGCCGACGAAGGCCAATTCCTTGTCGAAGAAGGCACCAACAATTCCGATGCGGCTCACGTCGGGCGAAATCCTTTCGGAAATCTGGTCGATCAGCGGCGGCCCGGAAGGCGCGTGCGTCAAAGCAACCGCGCGAGTCGACGGTTCGACATTGGCGACAAGAGGACTGATGAAGTTGGCGAGAGCCAGAGCCGCCTCAAGCAGGAAATCGGCGGCCTTACCGCGCTCCATCTCGATCCATTGACTCGCCATCCGCCATGCATCTGCCAGCAACGATGCGCCCTCCGCATCCTTGGGGCCAGCCATCTCAACCCAGTTGGTGACCTCGCAGTTGTAGCCGAACCCAGACAGAGTCAGGTTGTGGCTGCCGATCAGGACGGACGCCTTCTTGGCGCCGACGAGAATGCATAGCTTCGGGTGAAAGGCACCTGGCGCGCCGATTGGCAGCAAGGTATAGGCGTGACCAGCCAGCCTCGGCCTTGTCGCCTCGCTGGACCACGATACGGCGCACTGAGAGCGGTCCATGAGCACCACGTTGTGACGGCATCCGGCACCGACCAACTTGCGTAGGAGCACCTCCTCGTAGAACGGCAGGGTCGCGTTGAACGTCGTGATCAACGACGCCTCGTAGCCCCCACGCTTGATGACATCGAGGATTGAGACGGGCTCAAGCACTGGACGCATCCATCAGCGCCATTCCAACGTCGGATGGCCTGGTCTGGCGGTTCGGCTTCGAAGCATCGCGGGTCAGAGCGCCGACATCGCGCAAAATCTGAACCGCCTGGCGGAAACGCGGGGTAGTGTTCGCCGGCCACGGTATTTCGCCGACGACCTCCAGGCCGCGTTCGGAAGGCCTCATGTGGAAGGTCGAGCGCCCCGTGTACCTGAGTTTGCGGAGCGCAACTCGCAGATGGGTATTCAAGCACCACGTCACGAGATCGGCGGTGAATGCGGAAAAGCTCATGGGCCTCCACGTTGCCACCCGTGCCCTAAAGCTCGCCAAATTGATCGGATAGTCGACGAGGGCCTCGGGTGACATGGCGACACCGCCGTAAGGCGATTGAGAGGGCACGTCGCGGCAGGCTAGCAAGGCAAGGACAGTCACCGACAGTTGGAGGAGTGTGTGCGTATCGTCGCCACGCGACCAGCTGGCCAGCATCCGGAGCGCCACCTGGATTTCATGTTCCTCGTTTTCCCAGAATGCGAGTGGCGGCATTGAATTGGCAAGCCGGTCCAGGAAGTCGCCGACCAGGTTGGCGTTCAGGTTTCTGGCGACGGCCGCCACGGGCGCGCCGTTTGAAAACGCTTCTGCGAACGCCTCGACCGAGCCATAGGCCATCCTGCTCGCAGCGTCCTGGGGTTCCAGTTCGCGGAGCGCTAGCCCCAGCACCGTCTGGCAAGCAATCGACAGCATATCGTTACGCTGGTAAACCGCCCAGCAGGCGATTGTGGGTCGCAATGAATCGGGCACCGTCCACGGGGTCTGCTTAGGCAGCGCACCCGAATACGTGCATGCCCGAAATACCGATTCCGTCAGGTCATGACCGTCTGTGAGCGAACGGGCCAAGTTAAGAATCAGCCCAAGCGACCGTCTGCGCTGCATGCCCTCCTGTTCGTATGACTCGTTTCTATCGAAATAGACATCGACAAGCGTTTTGCACTCATCGGTGCTGTGAGGCAACCGGCACGCACAGAGATCGCTCAGAGCGTCAAGATCGTCACACGTTACGCCGTCGCTCTCTACCACCTTCCAGAACCGGTTGGCCTGGATTCTCGAGTCCACCTGCTCGGCCAGGGGCGCGCCTAACTCCTTGGTGTACTTGATCCACGGCTTGGCGGAGGCATCCATCAGCTTCAGGTCGCTCAAGGTTCCCGCGTAATACTGGGAAAGGCCACCCATTGGGTTCTTAAAGTAGCGCAGTGGCGACTCTTGGGACGTGTATTGCGAAAAACTCAGGTGATCACCCGCCTCCAGCCGATCCAGCGCCGACGTCAGCTGGACTCTGCCGACCATCGCCACGCCATGTCGCTCGTTGTCCTGATCGGTCTTGCGGGCGTGACGCTCTGACACAAGTGTGAAAAGACAGTCGGCGCGCCGGAAAAACTCCACGAATCGCGCCTCGTCGTCCTTGGCGTAGCGCTGGTCGAACGACCAGACCAACCATGGGTAGAAGGAGTAATAGCGCGCGCGATCGGTGACGTTGGTGATCCCGGGTAGCAACTGGCTGTAGACAAGGACACAGGGAGCCTGGGTACCGAGATGATCAAGGCCACCGATTGCATGCGGTGGCGAAACCCACGCCGTTTCCACCCTCATGCCGCGTCCCCCCAGCTAATCGTTATCCTGGCGCAACCAACGATCACGTCAGGCGCCTATCGGTTTCGGCCAACACGTGGCCTTTCCGCAAGTGCGTTGTTGCGCAAACTCCGCTTGTCACGCAGTCGACCCCACGCCCGCCGCCTGTGAGGCTAGCAAATTGCTGCGTGGGTTCAAACGCGCATTTTCCGAGCAGACGGTCACCGCGATCGGGCGGGGGATTCAAACGGTTTTACGAAACCGGCTCGAAATCGGGAGTTCAAGCCAAACATGAAAAACGTTTGAGAATGCAATTCGTCGCCCTCGATGCCGCGGTAACAATCGACGACGTGGATATTCCAGGCTTCAAGCTTCATCCGCTGAAAGGGACTTCGCAGCACAACCATCGAATTGAGGTCGGTGGTTTGCAATATGCATTTTGGTCATTCGAGTCGCTAAATGGGTCGTAGGTAACAACATCATCCTCGAGCCGCCGGCCGTGCCAGCAATTGCGCCTGCTTCAGAGTCTTCCAAGCGAAACACCAGGCAATACGTTCCTGCTCCAAGCGGACATTCTGTCCCCAGGTATTACGTTTGATGGCCTGATACACCGCCTGCTCAGGATCTGTCAGCAAGGGCAATGTTTCCGCCGCATGCTGATCATTCTCCTCCACCCACAGATCCTGATGGCTTCGGAGGGTTTGTTCGTCCATCAAGACGGATTTCAGCTCAGGAAGATAGCTTCTAGCGCGATTGAGAATCGCAAAGCCATGCGTATCCAAATCCCCCCAACAGAAGCAGTGCGCCTTAGTAATCCAAGGTAGACGGCCCAGCACGTCGACTCCATAGCCCAGTTGCATAACGACAACCGATCCCGGCAGATCGTCAAAGGCAAGACCAGTCTGCAAATTCTCGACAATGAAGACGTTGGTGACAGGGAGGTCGAGTTCAGCCAGTTGTTCCCACGGGGCTGAAATGTCGCCCAGCCCGCCAACTCTTAGTCTAAGGCTGTCGTCCAGTATACGGAGACGGATGAGTTGCGGTGGCGCTTTGAGGCCGCAGCGTTGAAAGAAGTCACCTTCGGTTGAGGATTCGTCTCGGACCGCATGAATGAGGTCAGCAAGAAGCCCCTTACGCTTTTCAAGCCACTTGCTGTCCAAGCCACTCACGGGCAGTTGCCGGGGATAAAGATTGGAAGCAGGGTTCTTATCGATCCAAGCGACCATATCGATCAGGCATCGATAATTCACCTCGCTATAATCAGCGAGAATGTCAAAATAGCGAGGCAGCTTGTTGGCAAGCCGGGGCCAACGTCCGATAAGATCTATATATCGTTGATGGACTCGATCCCATCGTTCCGCCTGATCGACCCACTGCGCAACCTCCGCGGGACAACTCAGCGCCAGTTTCTCGGGAACACTCTGTGTCCCCAACTTGCGCCAACGTCGAGCGCTCCAGGAAAGTAATCCAACACCACGCCAGGATTGCCAGGCCGCTACCCAGGCACGAACGTCCTCGACTTGCTTTAGCGCTCGGCTTTCCGTGGGGATACCCAGATTGACCTCCAGCGGCCAGACACTGTCTTCCGGCTGATCTGGATTGCCGCTTGCCTCGAGCCACTCCCGGTGCCTGTTGATAAAGCGGCGCTTCAGCTCCTTTTGAACATCATCAGGAAACTTCAATGCTTGCCTCCTGATGTGTATGAGCGGGAAGCTTCAGGCGCTGCTGCTCCGAATCGTATTCGATCATCAAGACACCGGAGACACGCCGGTCGCTGATATCTATAAAGCAGGCTCCGCCAATAAAAGGTTCCAGGGTCATGACCGACTTCAGCGGTGTGGCGACAATCATCTGAAAACCGAAGTTCCTGAAGATATTCATCGCCAATGCGGTGAACTCGTTGTCTGCCTTGTCAAAGGCTTCATCGAGCACCACCGGCGCATACATGGGTACACCGTGTTCATTACCGCCTAACTGGTAGCGCAGCGCGGCGGCCAAGCAGGTCGTAGCCAGCTTCTGCCGTTGACCGCCCGACTTACCCGAACCACTGCGATAGACCTCCACCTCGACACCGCTCTCATCCGACTCCCTGCCGACAAACTCCATGTGCTGCCGGACATCTAACACCGCCTGGCGCCAGCGCTTGTCCTCTGGCTCCTGGCTGGAAAGGCGTTCCACCAGACGGCGCAACGCCAAGAAGCGCGACTCCGCCAGTTCCCGATCCTCGCTCCAGGCATGGCTCAACGCCTGCTGAATCTCCTGCTTGAATTCACGCACATCCGGTAACTGTCGGTCACTGGGATCGATTTGCAGACAGGTAGTCTGATTGGTGCTTTGGTTGAATGGCACCTGGGCGAGGCTGTCATTGACCAAATCCATCCGCTCCAGAATCTCCTTGCGAGCATCGCTCATATAGGTGGAAAGGGCTGCCAGATTTTGATGGCTCTGACTTTCCAACAATTCGAAAAACCGCTGTTCATGGGCCGGAAGCCCATCGGTCTCGAGGCGAGCCAACTTCGCAAAAAAATCAGGTGCTGCTGCAAGGGTCGCATCGAGCCCCTCCGCTTCAGCGGGCCACTCAAGGACAAACGCATCGAAGCGTTTCTCCATAGAGCGCTCACACTCAACCATGGACTGGTTGAGCTCACCGAGCTCCTGATTGATCGACCGCTCCACCGAACGCATCAGATTATCCAGATTATCCAACCGCACCGAATCTTCCAGCGCATCGAATCTCTCATCCAGCCCCTGCTGTTGCCGGTGCGTCAACGGAACAATGGCTGGCTCGTCCTGAAGGTTCTTTAAGATCTCTTCGTGTTCATCGACTTGACCAACGACCTTCTCATATTCGATGGTTTTCTTGCGCAGCGCTTCGTCGGCATCCTTGACGACCGTCTTCTGCCGCTCGATCTGCTCGCCGACGTTCTTCAATTCCATGTTGCCGTCCAGAGCATCACGAATCCGGCGTTTCAGCTTGTCGATGCCTGTCAGCAGCGGAGCAAGGTCCACTTCCTGCCACTGCAGATTCACCAGCGTCTGGCAGTGGATCGCGCGTTTGGCCCGCGCACCCGCCTGCTCGGTTAGTGCCGTGATTTGCTCCTCCAGATCGGAGATCTTTGCAGCAAGCTCCTGGGCCTGGTTACGGTAGAGGGCCAGCTTTTCACGGTTATCGAATCCCAACACCCAGAACCGACGATCATCAACATCGCTGCGGTCATCCTTCTCGTGTCGGGCCTTACTGTGTTTAACCTGCCCCTCGCGGGTCAAAGCCCGATCGGCACGTCGGAAGGATTGGATGGAGTCAACGCAGGCGTAGTCGAACCGACGGCGCAGTTCCGTACTCAGCCATTCAGATTGATTACATTCTTTGATGTTTAACTTGAGCACCAGCGAGTCGATACCGACCGGTTTGGCCCGTTGACGATCTACCTGTCCCGTGCGGTAATAGACCAATCGCTGTCCCAGATGACGACTGTTGATGTGATTCGAAAGCGCGGAATAGTAGCGTTCATCAACCAGCAGAGAGAGCGCAAAGCCATGCAACACTCGCTCGATGGCTCCTTGCCAGTCTGCCTCATCTGATTTGCCCTCGATCAGCTCACCTATAAAGGGCAGCGCACTCTCAGATACGCCGATGGACATGGCAATCTCATGACGCAGCGCCAACATGAGCGCAGGGATATTGGAGGGCTGCCGTTCCAGGGCCTTCACTTCACCAGCCGTTTGGGTAAATGCCGTCTCGGTTTCCTTCTTCTGGATCACTAGCAGATCCCGCTTCTCGCGGATCTCACTACTGCCACTGTCCCAACGCTCAAGTTCCTGACGTGCCTCGCCGAGCATCTCAGCAAATCGACGGGGAGAGTCCGGAAAAACCCAGTCCAATTGCAGGCAAGCTTCCTTGGCCTGTCCCTGTTTTCTTAAGCACTGCGTACGCTGTTGCTCTAACGAAGACTTCTGGGCCTCCCAGGTTTCCACCTTGTCGCCACCCGCTTCCCGATGTCGGCGTTCAAGTTCACGTAATGCATCGTTGTGCTGGTTGAGCACCGCCTGTTTCCGACTGATCTCACCTTGCAGACCATCAGCCTGAATATTCGAGCGCTCGATATGATCTTTCAGCAGATCGATTCGCCGACGCCCACCGTAACTATCGATTACAGCCAGAAGTTCGTTGAGGCCACTGCGTTCATTCAGCAGCAACTCCCGCTGCTGATATTTCTCCCGTGCTGGAACCAGGGTCTCCACTTGCCGACGCGCGGTAACGACAGCCTGGTGCGCCGCATTGAGTTCATCGAACTCACTGACCAATCGATCGGCCACCTCGAAGGTCGCTGGTTTGTCCAGCATGAAGTCCCGCAGGAAGGAATTGAGATCGCCCAGGTTCTTGGCCGATTGTGTCTTGTGCAACAGGCGTAGCGCCATCTCGCTCTCGATACCGAGCAATCGACGAAACCGCTCAGCGTAGGAGCTGAACTCGCTCCGGTGAAATGCATCTACAAGTATCTGTTTAAGCTTGCGCAGATCCAGATTGGATTGTCCGAATAATTCTAACTCATTGATTTCAAAAGGACGCTCGAAGACCATGAAATGGCGCTTCACGTCCCCAGGCCCGTTGGCACTCCCGCGCAGCCATAAGACCTGCACCAGCACCACATGCCGATCCAAGCCATTCCGGTAGGTTAGCGCGATGGCAGACCAGGTCGTTCCGGGGCGCAGGTAGCGTGTGGTGATCTCGCCCGAGGCATCATCTTTCTGCTCCGCCCAAGCGCCGCGGATATAACTCACCAGATTCCGATCACGTCCTGTCTTTTCGGCCTCCCGCGCCGCAGCATTGAAGTCAACCCAGCGTGGCGGCACCAGCAATGCGGAGAAGACATCGAGTAGTGTCGATTTCCCTGCACCGGACCGACCTACAACCAGGAACCCCGGCTCTGAGATTGGAACCTCGTGAATATCGGAGAAGGTCCCCCAATTGAAGACCTGAAGTCGGGCCATTCGATACTGCTCGGGCGCGAAGAAATTGTGCGTCCCTGCCTGAGCATTCATTCCCTTTCCTCTTCTGACGGCATTTGATCCTCCGGCTCAGTAGATGTATCAGCCGTTCGCATGTCGTGATAGGTTCGGGTCAATACCTTTATCTCTTCGGCCGAGAACAGGAGTTTCAGTGTCGAAGCGATCTCGAAACGATCCTCGCTGGCTCGAATCTTACGCAAGATGCTGTGCTTTTTGAGTTTCTCGATCGACGCATGAATGCGTTTCTCAAACAACGCCCGATCGGTGTTGCCAGCCTGTTCGTAAACACGGAGAAACTCGACGATCTCGTCTGTCGATACCACCGCCCGGTCTCCATGTGTCTCGGCTTGTGTGAGCCGATGGCGCAGATGAAGTAGCAGAAGAGAGTCGAGAAACGTCAGATTGGCGCGGCGCAGAAGTCGGGGCGCTTCCAAGTCACCCGTCTCGGCCTGACGGGTAAATGCTACCTGCAGGTCACGGTCGACCACCAGCTGTAGAAACAACTCGGATAATCGACTGCGGATCACCCCTTCATCGCGAATCAGTATCGGCCAAAGCTTGGGATGCCGCTGGCTGTCCAAGGACGGGCCGGCGAGGAGCTGTACTAGTACACGGCGAGCATTCATTGACAACTCACCGGTATCCCCCTGATACAGAGCCTTGTCTAGCTCCTGTTCGGTGACATCTGCGCTCAGCATCTCTTCCTCTGACGAATGCTCAGACCAGTTCATCGAATCGATCCCTCAAGAAATAAATCTTCGGAATTCGGGCGCGGCGTCTCTGATCGTCTTCCCCCACCCAGCTCACCGCCTCGACGCTATCGCCTTTAATGCCATGACGACTGCCCAGGGCCAGCAGACCGACTACACTGCCCAGGCCCTGCGTGGCCGGAAAACGCTCCAACACATCGCCGATAGAGGCCTGCTCACGCTCTTCCAGCAGCGAGCCCACATGCTCTTTCAAGGTGCGAAAATCGATTTCCGACTGTGCGACCAAATCACTGACCGAGTCCAGATCGATGGGCGGTAGCTCACCCTCACGCATCCCCTCCGGAGCCACCTGCAACAACGGATCGTAGAGCACCCATTGGGACAGGGAGCGCAAGCGGCTACTAGTCAGCTCCAGAGAATGCTCCAGAGACTCAGTCGCCTTGACCTCATCCTTGATTTCCAGTGCGGCACGTTGCGCTTCATTCAGTAGCTGGTTCACGCGGCGCTGCTCGAGATATTCACGACTTTGCACGAAATGCTTGAGACTGCGAGCGAAGGTCTGTAGCACCTCATGGACCGCACCGCCCTGTTCAAGCAGATTCCTCGTCAAGCGCAAAAGGAAGCGGCGCTCCCGCAAGTCCAGTTCGCCGACGAACTCTCGCGACATCACGCTGTCCAGGGACTCTTCCAACATCGCCGCCTGCTCGGGATCCGTAAGCAGGCGCCAGAAGGCAGAGAATGTCCGCCCTGCCTCGCTCTCTACAATCAGATCGATACCGGCAAACAGCGAGTCGAGCACCTCGCCCCGATTGCCCTCGCTATCCATGATGCGTTCGCGCAGATTGCGGTTCAGCTGCTCGAACTGATCACGCACTCGGCGAAAATCACCCGTCAGATCGTCGGCCAGAGAGATGATCTCCCTGGTCCGCTCCAGGGCGGAATCACGGGGCAGAACCCGTATCTGCCCCTTCTGGATCGCCTCGATCTCCCTATCGATCCGCGTCTGCTCGGCTTTCAGCCGCCCAATCCGGCGCTGCTTGTCGGCATCGGTATCCTCGGCCAAGTCCGCCAGGGCTTGGATCACCAGCGACAGGCGGCTTTCGGTCGCCGCAGAATGGGGATCGGCGATGGCGGAAAGGAAACGAATCGCCTCCACCGTAGCTGTCGAGAGCTCGTATTCCTCCTCGGAGGCCCCCAGCGGGAATCGCCGTTCAAGGTAGCCATCACTCAGCCAATTAGCCACATAGGCCTGCGCTGTCTGAGGGAATTCATCACCCTGGGCACGGAGTTCTTCCAGATCCCGCATCAGCCGCTCGAACAGAATCGAGGCCGGCAGGCTGCGCTCGTTTTCGTAGAGATGTGATTGAAGCAGCGCAATGACCGTAGGCCCATTGCCAGAGGCGAGCAACCGCCACAGCGGCTGATTGCGCATGCGGCGGTAGGTGGCGATGTGTTTATCCGCTTTCACTCAGTTCCCTACACCATAGCCTCTCGTCGACACTTGCTGGACACTCATTATCAAGCAGACTCGCACACACTGACGGTCAGCCCTTCAGGTCGTCCAAAAACTCGGACGCGGGATCGACGCTCGTGACCAGCAGATTGTCCCTGGCCCGAGTGCATGCAACGTAGAGCAAATGGCGCTCCGTGTCGTAGACTTCTCGGAGGTCTGCGTCGTCGGCAACCGATGCGATCCTTTCCTGGAGCGGGATTACCTCGTCGTCACAAGCCATTACGACGATCGCGCGAAATTCCAGGCCCTTCGCCAGATGCATTGTGCTGATCGACATCAGACCGGAGGTTGTCTCAACGTGTTCATCAAGCACCTTGAATGGGACGCCTGACTTGTCGGCCGCCTCTTTGGCTCGTCCCAACTGCTCCGAGGATCGAACAAAAATGCCTATTTCGTGGGCTCCGAGCCCTTCGCTTTTTAGATCGCGCAACCATGCTCCAACTGCCTTTGATTCTTCCGCGCGGCTTTCGAATACTCGGATATCCGGACTCGGGCCGTTGAAAACGGATACCGTTCCGCGGCGGTCTTCGACATTGCCATCGACATCGGCTACCTGCGGGCCCAGCAGGCGGTCGGCCTGCATGCGGATCTGGTGGGATGTCCGATAGTTGATGCGTAAGGTCTGTGATCGTCCCCGAATATCAACACCCAGTGATTTCCAGGAAAATGGTGTTTGAAAAATGCGTTGCCCCAAGTCCCCAGCGAAGAAGAGGCCATTTGACCGTTGACCGCCCATAGCGCCCAGAAACCGCAGCTGCGGGACACTGATGTCTTGCGCCTCATCTACCACCGCGAAATCGAACGGTGAATTGCGCCGGCCATGGAGCTTCTCCGCAAGCACGCTGAACATCTCTGCGGAAGTCACCATGCTCTGCTCACGCAGCGCACGCTTCACTTGCTCGAAGATTGCCCATAGAACGGCTCGTTGCTGTTCCGGAAGACGGGTCTTTCGGCCCAATCTCTTGACATCCCGATAGTCGTCCCAGCTCTGCAATTGCCATGCATCGACGACGTCCTCCCATTCACCGAGCAGGAATCGCGCGCTGAACTTGAGCTCCTTCACGTCGCCGCTCGCCTCTTTTAGCAACCGTTGGATGCGATCTTTGGAGGCTACTTTCGGGCGCCCGACATGTGCTTCATAGAGGCGCGCACCTATCGCATCGATCGAGTGAACCTCGAGGCGCTCACCGAGACGGGGCTCGTTGCTGATCAGTCGCCGCAACTTGATCCGGAGAGCATTGGCAAGGGTGGCGGAAAATGTGGTCAGAAGCACACGCGCTTCAGGATGATGTCGCGCCAGGTACACTGCGCGGTGGAGCGCAACGATAGTCTTTCCGGTACCCGCCGAGCCAGATACGCGGGCTGGTCCGTTGTAATCCTTCTCGACAATCTGGCGCTGGGCCGGGTGAAGAAATATCGTCCACTTTTCCCAAGGGAACTCGAGCGCCCGTCCTAGCTCATCGGCGTCTGCCATGATCCGGAATCGACGCTGCGCATCGGGGTGTTCGAACGGATCGATGCTAACCACAGCTGGTGTAGGGATCCGGGGTTGTCCGCCCGTGGCCAGCTCGAGCAGAGCTTCTGCCGCCTCGCTCGGGAGATGATCCGTGAGCTCGAGCAGTCTGTCCTCGTCAGCCTTGCGAACGTCATCCAGCCACTCTACAGGAACGCCAAATCCGAGCAGTGTCTCCTCCGCGATGTTTGCGAACAGGGCTGGCTTCGCGGGCGCGGACGCATCGGCGACTACGTTCGGTGGAACAGCGATCTCCTGCACCGTCTCGCGGATCTCCACAAACTGCGCCGCGCCGGTCTTGGGATGGGTCTCGAGCTTCCGGCGCTCGGCCCATTGATAGGCCTTATCGTGATGATCGACATAGCACAGCAACAGGCTGTCGGCCGTTCGATGCACTATCAGCCGGATATCACGACTGACGCGAACCGACCAGAAGTTCGGATCCCGTGCGGCACTCAGCTTGTGAAACTGCATACCCGGACTCACGGGATTCAATTGCAGATCGAATGCCGTCGTCTTGACGGCCTTCTGTTCATCGCCAGTGAGCCGCGCGAGGCTGTCAGTGAAGGTATCGGCAATGCGGAACTGCATCATTTCGGTCTTCATTCACGCTGACGCGAATACGTCATCAGCTTATCAAAGCGGTGGTCAACCTTCAGTTCTGGCACGGCCATCCGAATCGCTTCCAGGCAGACGCTAAGATCTCTGGGTGACCGACCGGTTTGGTCACCTATGATCAGGCTTAGAAAGTGCAGAGCGTGGTCCGGGAACTTGCTGCAAAGGTTGCGTTCACACAGCCGACGCACTAAAAATTCCGGGTCGGGCAATGGCTGCAGCCAGTCGCGGAGTAGATCCAGTGCCTGAGGGAACGCATCCTGTGCCGCGACGCACAGGCGGCCGAGGCTTTTGGCGATAGCGGGGGAGATGTTGTCTCGGGTTTTCGGCCAGATCGCATGCAGATACGGCGTGACTCGATTTGTCCAGTAGTCGATACGTTGATCGCCTGCGCCCTCCAGCGCTCTGACCAACGCTTGGGCGGCGTCGTTCAAACCAATCGGAGGCAGCGCGCGAGTGGCGCTGGCCAGTTCGGTAGTTGTGAACGTATCACCCGGATCGAGGGCGGCAAATGTCAGGAGCGACGCGTATTGTCTGCCGTGCTTGCCCAGCGACTCATAATGACATGCGGTGGCGAGGAAGGCTGGTTTGAGAGCTGTAAGTAGGGGGCGATAAAGACGGGGTGACCACAGGAAGCCTTCCCAACTCACGCGCGCTTCGGTGTGTGAGCCCTGCCAGTCGAAAATAGGCAACAGATTTTGCGTTGCCCAATCTTGATCGACGCGGAACAGTGCGATGACATGGGCCGCCAGCAAGACGCGGCCATGCCGAAACTTGTCGATCCGCGTATCGCATAGCTCGACAAAGATGAGCCTGAACTCGTCAGGTAGGCCTTGTCCATCTTCCGGCGAGCTTCGATGCCACCGGCGCAGTAGCGCCTCCGTCACGTGTCCCACTGGGTGATTGATGGCGCGCGTGACGGGTTCGTCGATATCGACGTCATCGTGATAATCCAAAGCCAAGATTCGGCGCGCGAGCGCGAAGAAGAGTGCTTGGCGGCCTTCGAAGGTCTTGGCAATAGATTGGATCCACCAACTGACACCGTGGGCGAGGCTTTGCAACACTTCATCTGGCATATTAGCCAAAACTGGCCCTATGTAGCGCCAGGAACGTTTGACGAGTTTCTCTTCCGACCACGCCTGCAATGCCTCTCGCCAGCGGTCGGTTGGCCAGACTTCTTCTCTCGCCAATGCGAACAAAGCACAAGCCGCGGTTGCAAAGTTATCGCGGCAGCGCTGCTGCCAGTCGTCTTTCTGCCAGTAGTCTTTCGCAGGTTGGCATCTGAGCCATTCAGTCAAATCACGACGACGGTGCGGCGTGGCAACGAACTTTATCCACTCATTGCCCTCGCTCGTCCAAGATGGAAATTCGTCGCGCTGATCCGCTGCCAGCTCCCACTCCGGGCACCGCGCGGAGAGTGTATCCAGTCGTTCCGTGCCTGCCGCACCCGACACCACGCCAGCGTCAACCATCTTTGCTAGTCGCAGCCAAATTTCCCCATCCACGATCCGGGTCCAGCGCTCGGGTTCGATGTCATCTTTAAACATGACGCGGGGTGGCCCGGCCAGGATAGCCTGCTCAAGCTCACCCAGCATCGACTCATCGAGTTGAGGTGCCACGGCAACCAGCAAACGCATGGATTCCCGCTTGGTTTCCACCGACCACAGCCACCAGTGCTCATCCGCCAATAACCAGTCAAGTGCGCAGCGATGGGATATCACATCGCCGTGTGCAGCGGCGAAGAATGCCAGGCGTCGGAACACCGGATAAGGCGTGTGCCACCACAACTCCGCCACGAGCGCTGCTCGCTCGGACGATTGCGCCGCCGTGGCGACCCAGGCGTCCCGGCTCAAGTCGATCAATGCCGTCCAGTCGTTGAAGTCCGTGTTCTGTGGGTGTTCACCGATCGAAGGCTGATGTATGTAGGACAGATCACTCCTGTCCTCCGCGCCGCCAAGCTCGCGCATGAGATCGAGTGCATCGCGCAACAAGGCGCTGAAATCCGAGAGCAGCTCTGGCAGTACTGCGGTCCAGCGCTCATCATTGAGTAACTCACGCAGGCCCGAATGTACGTGATCGGTCGACAGCACGATCTCCCATTCGACCAATTCCTTGATGGACTCCGGCTCGAGGCTATCGTCATCTCTGGACGGCCAGGGTAAGGGTTCGCACAATGATACGCGTGGTGTGAGCATCTCGCGGAGTTCCAGGCGCAGGGTGGCGGTGAGCCCGTCGCGCTCGAAGCGATCGCGCCAGCGGTAAAGGTTGAAATCACGTATCCCGCAATTGACGCGCCTAGTGAGCAGCAGCCGCCACAGCGTTCGCATCAAGGGGCCGGGGAGCGCCTTGGGGGCGCCGGCACGAATGCGCGCAAGCTCATCCGTGTTGCCATTGCGTTCAAGCTGGGCCAGCTCACCCAGTCGGTGCTCGATCCTCCAGGCCAAGTCCTCGTGCAAACGACCACCTCGATTGATCAGCCAAAGCAGCAGGGTCGGGTCGTCAAGATGGCGAACAAGCCAGTGCGCTAGTTGCCGCATCACCTCGTCCCAGTCGCTACCCCGCGCTCCCCCATCAACGATGGTCACCCATGGTGCCAGAGGGTAGGCCGCTGGCCTGCGGATCAGGCTGAAGGCGAGCTTGTCATCCACTGCTCCCTTGGGCGGGACGCCGAACCGATCCAAGTCTGCGTGGCGGTAGCGCGCCTCGCTCAAGGGCTCCAGCCATTCCAGCGACGGGACCGGATCCAGGTTGGCAAAGCGTTTGGCTGGTAGGCCGCTTGAATCGCAGAGCGCCCACAGCAACCGGCCGACGAAGTTATCCTGCCTAGTGCTCGCCATCGGCCGCGCCATGGCACACTCTACGACGATGCGCTCCTTGCCATTTACACCGTCGCGATAGGTCATGGCCCAGGCCCGCAGGGTCCTGTGCAGGTAGGCATGGCGATGGTGTTCGCGGTAGAGGATGGGCGTCACGTTTTTGGCCCGCCATTCGTTGGCGTACTTCTCCTCTCTGCCTTTTGAGTGACTGCCGAAGGCGAACATCTCCGGCGACGACTCGCCGAGCAAGCGGTCAGCCGCCAGCGCGTCCATCATGTAGCGCAGCACCGGATCGTTGATGCTGTAACCTACGAAACATACGGTGTAGTTACGAAACAACTCACTGACGAAGCGTGCTGCCCAGCGCTCTGTGAGATAGGCCAGGCCGAAGTCACCGCTGGAGACCACCAGGCGATCCAGTTCGCTCGGAGTCGGTGCCGCGGTGAGGAGACCATGCAGATACACCAAGCCGTCCCAGCGATTCTTCGGCACCGGTAACAGCGGCGCCCGGAAGCACTCGACCGGCAGCGCTTTTACGGCAATAACTTCCTCGAACAATCGGTCGAAATTGGTGGTGATCAGCCGCGTGTGGCCCTCACGGGTCTTGCCGAGTGTCAGCAAAGCTTCGTGAGTCGCCGTCGCATTCTGGGCGCCGAGATTCGGCGTCAGGATGCCCGCCAGTGCTCGGCGCACGGTCTCGCGACCACCGACGATGTCCGCCTCTAACAAGCCCACAGCGGTATCGAACTGCCCTGCCTTGATCGCCGTCTGTTGAACCACGTTGGGCGTGGTTTCGAGTGCCTTGTAGAGCTTCTCAACAAGCCCGCCGAAACTGGGCAGGTGCGCCGGGTAGGAGATGCCGGCGCCACAGAAGAACACCACGCGCCCATCCTCGTGCGCCTGCAACAGTCGTTCAGGAATGTCGGGGCCACTCCTGACAAGTTGCATTGCGCTAGACCCGGAACACCTTCATCACCTCGTCACCCAGATGGTTGATGACCTTGACGGCGATGCGGCCGGATTTCGGCTTCGGGAACGGGCGCGAAGTGTCGCTGTGCAGGGTCGCCCAGGCGTCTTCGTTGATCTCCGCTTTCAGGGTTGTCTTCAGCGCCTTGTACGGATCGTTGGCGCCGAGAAAGTAGGCGTGGCGGACGAAGAAGCTTTCTTCGTTGTAGTCGGTGTCGATGAACCAGCAGGCGATACCTTCGGGGCCGTCGGAGCGGACTTCCCCGGTTTGGGGATGGAATACATCAACGCCGTTGACCTTGACCTGGATATGGCTGTCCTCGGCGTCGAGGATGTCGATGTCGGGCTCACCGAAGATTACGAACAGGTTGCCCTTGCCCGTGTTTTTGAGATCGTCGGCCATGTGCAGATCGGCGTTCATGCGCGCTTTGAGCACGGGGATGCGACCCAGCTTGCCGAACTCCGAGGAGTGCGCGTCGTAGTTGAAGGCGCAGGTGATGAGCACATCGAAGTCGGCATCACCGGCCTCGCGAGCCG
>LADL02000845.1_pt1 | contig 20016 bp, 16 predicted proteins | sample 619721 | NCBI WGS metagenome assembly LADL02 (sample SAMN03397408, study PRJNA257561) | rock porewater metagenome | biome: terrestrial; feature: Opalinus Clay rock; material: porewater; isolation source: Opalinus Clay rock porewater BRC-3 borehole | place: Switzerland: Mt Terri URL, St-Ursanne ...
TTACGGATATCGCAAGCTGACTGTTTGTTTACGCAAACAATATAAACTGGTGATTAACAAGAAAAAGGTATACCGACTCTGTAAGGAACTTGATATCTTACGCCCACAAAGGCGAATAAAAATCAAACACCCCAGAAGGCTTGCCAATAACCGAGATGTTACCAGTCCTAATCAGCTTTGGGAAATAGATATTAAATATGGTTTTATCACTGGGGAAAAACGATTCTTTTATCTCATGTGTATCATAGATGTTTACGACCGTGCCATTGTAGATTATCACATTGGGTTATCCTGTGAAGGCAGACATGCAGCACAGGTATTACAAAGGGCATTGTTAAAAATTATTCTTAGAGGTGAAATAAATGGAGCTCGCATTTTGGTATTGGTTAGCAACAGCAAAGGGTATTGGGCCAGCACGGTTTCGTTTATTGGTTGATAGTTTTGGGACTCCCGAGGGAGTATTTAAGGCATCTTTACAAGATTATCAGTCTATCAAAGGTTTAAACAAACCTATTCCAACGTATCTTGAAGAATATAAAAAGAGTCTAGATAAATTTTATACTATGGCTGAAAAACAAATGGACAGCGCCTACCAAGTTTCGGGCCGTATTATTAAACTAACTGACCCTGATTATCCAGAATGGTTGAGAAATCATCCTACGGTTGCCCCTCCCATGTTACATGTAAGGGGCAACTTAGATGCGTTGAATATAGTGAAGCGTATTGCAATTGTAGGGACGAGAGAACCTTCAACTGCTATTATTAATAGAACTGAATCAACAGCCGAGAAACTTGGGAGAGCGGGTTATCTTGTAGTAAGCGGTATGGCTAAAGGAATTGATGCGTCAGCGCATCGCGGTGCTTTAAGAGGAAATGGTAAAACAGTTGCTGTGTTGGGGTGTGGTGTAGACAAAGCATACCCTCCCGAGAACAAGAAATTGATGGAAAACATACTTGAGGATGGAGCGGTAGTTTCTGAATTCCCTTTTGGAACGTCTCCGAATCCGGATAATTTGAGGAAGCGAAATAAATTAATTGTAGGAATATCCCAGGGGGTTATAGTGGCTGAGTGCCCAATAAACAGCGGAGCAATGATTGCTGCCCGGAATGCGACAGAACTGAATAAACCGATTATGGTATTTTCGCATAATATGGAGACAAGCTCAAATTACGGGACCAGGCTGCTTGCAGAGTATGAATTTGCAAAGGAACTAATTACGGATTCTTGGGAGGAAATTGAAAAAATTACTACATCTTTTATTCCAGAACCCGACAGAAAGAAAAGGTTTGAAAAGATATTCAAATACAAGAGAGAGGGAGAAAACAATAAAACAGACAAGGTAAATACCCGGAAACAGCAAAATCGAAATATAGGTAAGCAGTTGTCACTAGACTATGAGGAGAACAATGTTGAGCAGCAAGAACCAAAGAGAGTTTCGGAAACCGAGAAATTAGTCAAACATCCTAAGTTTGGAACGGGGCGGTTGTTATCCATACGAGATGGGTCGTATGGCAAAATAGCACAAGTTATCTTTGGAAAAAAGGAAAAAAAAGAAATCTTACTGAGTACTCTTGAAATCTTAGATTAAAGCGGGGAGGGATTAATTTGCCCCGGAAACGGTTACCGCAAAACATTAAGTGTATTTTGTTTGATCTTGATGGTGTATTAATAGATACTCGGCAGGCCTTAATTGAAGCTTATAAAATAACCCATAGAACGTTACTCGGGACCGACATTCCAGAAAGTTATTTGGATGAAGTTATGAATACGTCTCCGAACAGTCTTCTTTCCGGGATGTTCCCGGATAACAAAAAAGAGGCTCTAAGAATATTTGAATTTAATAAGAAAAAAGTTCTTATTGAAACTATCTGTGTGCCAGGAATCACAAAAATAATTAACCTCTTAGGACAAGAAAAGATTCTTGGAGTTGTTACATCAAGGAACCAAAGAGATGCGTTGTATTATCTGGAGAAGACCGGACTCTTAAGATTTATGTCTAGCGTGGTAACTTGGGGGAAAACAAGAAAACATAAGCCTGAACCCGAACCGCTACTTTCTGCATTGGAGCAATGTTCATGCACTCCAAGGGAAACAATATATGTTGGAGATATGCCAGAAGATATGATTGCCGCGAAAGCCGCTAATATGTTTTCCGCTGGGGCAGTGTGGGTGAAAGGATGTAGTATAGAAGATATGCAAAACGCCAATCCTGACGTAATATTATACACTCCTATTGAACTATTAAAATATTTCCATAAAAATGGGGGTGAAGTAGTTAATTATGATTAAGGATGGACTTAGCAACATTTCTCTCAAACTTGCGCAAAAAGCTTACGAAGATGGTAAGTATGAAGAAACACTGAACTTCTTGGAGAACTGCCTGAATGACAGCAGTGCAGTTAGCCTAAAGGTAATCGCAAGTTACAAGCTGGGATGCCAACTTCTACAGATCGGAAAACGTGAGGTAGCTAGAAAGCGATTTATTTATGTGGCAGAGACTACGTCAGATGAATTACTCAAAGACTTATGTAGAAAAAGAGTTGGTTTACTTAATAAACAAACATATTTAAAGAGTATAGGGTTTGAAGCCTCTGAGTTCGGCCGTTCATGTACTGGTTGTAACGAAGAAAGAACACTATATCATTGCGGAAGATGTTCAAAATATGGGGAACCAATCTTAGAAAGTGAACGTATAAAAGTTACCGATTTACGACCCAATATAAATGAAGTATATTGTGCGGCGGCATATAAGTCAGGTTACGATCCTGGTGCGCGAAACCCTTTTAGCCGGGCCATTCGATTAATAAAAAGAGGGGAAGGACGGCTGCTTGTTGATATACTCGGGTTAATGTTAGCTGATTACGTGATCAAGCATACAAAAATATTGGCCAATGTTGACTTTATTGTACCTGTCCCTACCGATCCGGAAAGAAGAAAAGTGCGTGGTTATGGAATTCCCGATGTTCTGGCGGACGGTTTAGAAAAAAAACTAGCTCTCCCAGTTATTCAACAAGTTCTGGAACTTACACGACAGAGTCCGGAACTAAGGCAATTACCACGCTGGCAAAGGGCGTCTGCAGTTACTGGATTATATGATGTAATAAAACCCGATTTGGTCAAAGGAAGATCCGTCTTAATTGTAGATGATGTTATTACTACAGGTAGTACATTACAGGAAATTGGCAAACAGCTTAAAGCTTCTGGTACAAATAAAGTATATGGTATTGCACTTGCGCATACGGAAGCATCTTTCATCTACGGTTAGTTGTGTTTTCTAGGAATATGATGAAAAATTTTAGATTAAGCAATCGTCTCAGCGGTTAGTCTACTATTTTTTTATTATCTGTTTAGTCTAATGCTGAAGCGGGCGATTTGTAGAAAGTGCAGTAAATATCTGAAAATCAGCAGTATGCCTGTCGCCTGGGTATACTGCTGATTTTTTAGTATCCAACAAAAACAATGGTCATTTAACCGTTACCTGAATAGTAATCCGATGGGGCGATTTTGGATATCTAAAAAAGTGAAAATAAGGCGTGTGGTCGAAATTAGCACTATTAAGGTGAATATTCTTGCTATCGGAAACAACAATTCTGGTAAAATGGAAACCGGTCTTCCGGTAGACGGAAACCATCTTAATTCTGCTTAGTTGCTTTCAACTTGATTAACTTAGAATTGTCAAGGGCTTGCTGTGCGTCAGCAGTGCTTGCACCCTTGATTGTCTAAGTTAATCAAGTAATATGTTGGCAGCAGAATCATGATTGAATTAAAAGCGGTTTCCTGTGACCGGACACATGGTGTAATCCGTCCCGGAATATTCATAAGGGGTTAATCTTGTGGATAAGGCTGAAAGATAATAGCCCTAAGCTTTACAGAGGTGAAATAATATGGCCCCAAATTTTGATTCGGATTTTCAAAACCTAGTTAACCAGCTGCCCCAAATACTAGAATTTTTAGTACATTCCCCGCTTAAACCCTGGGGCTACCTAGGAACCTTACCACAAAAGGGTATATATGTTTTTTATGAAAATGACACGCCAATATACGTCGGTAGAACCAATAGAATGAGAAGTAGGCTTAAGGAACATGGCAGTCCAAGCTCTGGACATAATAAAGCTCCATTTGCATTTAACATGGCAAAGAATGAAGCAATTAAACAGGGACTAAAGGTAGATGTGTCTAGAAGTGAACTCGAAAATAACATCGATTTTGAGCCGCTGTTTCAAGCGGCGAAGCAACGGAGTTTCTGAAATGCCTGTCCGGGTCATTCAAATCGATCACCCAATTATTCAAACATTATTTGAAGTTTATGCAGCTATGGCCTTAGGTACGCTGGATTATAACAGCTTTGATAATCACTGACAAAATATTTCTTTTTCAACTTATTAAGTCCATGATATGGGCTTCTTTCTTTTTGGCGGCTTCGATAAGTTAATTTCAATGACGTACTTACCAATCCTACTGATTTCTTCATCACACATGAGTTCCCAATAAGATTCCAACAGGTTGGTCATCTTGGGTTTCCTGATTTCATTTGTTGAAATTGAGTAGCGCATTTTGGTTGGTTTGTAGTGTATTATTAAGTACCCGTAAGACTCACAGCCCCTAATAATCTCGACCTTTGCCTTATAATCCTTAATCAATGTTATTTTCCCATAAAGGCCTTTACCCGCAATAAATCTAATAAATCTACTGGCCTTAAGCTTTAACTCTTTGAGGTATTGGCTGCTAGACTGAAAATTGATTTTACCCAATTTAAATCACCTCGATTCGGATAATATCCGGTATAGCTTGTGAAATTGCGGAATCGTCTTGAACCGTTGACTAATTTCAATGGATTGGGCAAACTATTTTCTACCTGCCACCGTCTGGGAAGTGTACAAGGATTTACCCCCAGATCGTCAAACTTTTTTAATAATAAATTTATTTGCGACTTGGAAAAACCCTCGTTTGACATTTCGTTTATGGCTTTTGATAAGCTTTTATGTATGCTTGATTTCTTTAGAATTCTAAGCATTCCTTGTTTGATCTTTAACATGTTGTCGCTCTGCATTATCTTTTTTTCTGCAGTCTCATAGTTATAATAGTCACCGGTACAAAACATTTTAGGTAGGTAATAATTGAATTGCTGCGTTGCAAATTCCTCTCCGTGGTTTAGAAAGTCTTTTAAAGCTTTTATACCATTCTTCCTTCCTAAATAATCTAGCTTTTTATAATAGGCCTGTACCTCAAATCGTAAAATTCCTTCAGCTGCACTTATGTCAGGATAAGGATAGTCTTGTTTACACATTTGAGCCATTTTATTGTACACAATTATTGCCACGCTTCCCCTAGATAGTTTGATTCCATCTTTAGAGAAAATCTTCTTCCTTACTTTTTTATCATAGAATTTCTCCATGGTTAAACCAGGCGGAACATTACATCGCTTTATCATGTCAATGTACATTTCAACTAGTTCTTGGATCTTGAGATAAACGTTCCGGCAAAAGTCCAGCCTTTTCAATTTACACTCATTAAGAGAAGGCAGTATCCCGTTAACCCCTTTCACTAAGCTATTTGCCGTCTTTAGCATGTTTTCTACGTCCTTAATATTCAAAATTCCGACATACTCATTATCATCAATTACTCGACGCGGGTTGACCCTGAACCAAACGCCATTATACCAGGAAAGAATATGTCCATCAAAATTTCTACTAACAAATTGCACAAGCTTTATTATGATACCTTTATCTTCTAGGGCATTACAAATCCTAATATCTTTACTATTAAACGGCCCATTCTTTAGGCTTTCCAACTTTATATCAGTTGTAGATTCTGGATTGTCGTTCTTTTCTAAGTAAAACCTTATCTTGCGTTTCTTACAGTGATAAAATAGCCCGTCCTTTAAACGTTTATATTCATCTAGTTCAATTCTTTTTCTGGCTTCAAAAGTATGAAAACTCATTACTGACACTTCCTTTCGTAAAATCTTAATGCGAAAAACTGGTTTTAATGTTTTGACATGAATGATAGCTGTTTTGATAAAGTAAGATTATAATTGTAGATAAAAAACATAATTTTTTGATTGATATATAGATGCCGTCTTAATAATCATCAATAGCGGCCTTAAATAAAAATAATTGAATTGAAATAATGTTAGAAGGCAAATAAAAAAATATACTTTGCCCCGAAGGAGCAAGTTTATTGTTTTTTTGCACAGATATTGTTTTGTTTTTTGCTATAATTATTTGTAAAGAAAGGATGGTGTCGATGAAAATTCTTTACAATATTCCCGAAACAGATATTATCCTGGAGATTCTGGATAAGTACCAATTGCAACTTAAGCCTGAGCATAAGTTGGATTCTCTTGAACATATTGCAGAATTCGTCTTTGAAAATTGTAAACAATATTTACCGGATGACATAACAGGTTTTCTAAAAGAAACCTATTCAAAGGATTATCAACTATTCAAAGAAGGAATTAAAAACCACCTAAAAATCAATCTAAAACTTGCCTACCTTAATGGCAAAAAGTATTTCATAAAAAGTAACCATGACGCATTGGCCAAATTAATCAAAAATCTTAAAAAGCTAGATTATCCGGTTAGCCAAGAAAATAATAATCGTTATTTGAACTACTTTTATAATGACATAGGTCCATATTTTGATCTGAATGGTGTCTCAGGCAGATCGGAAATTCCAATTCCTGATTTTGCTTCAAATTTTCTACTTTTTATGTCAATTCACCATAGCTTATTCAAAAGACATATCAGCGGTAAGTTACAAGACCCAAATGAGTTACTAATGTTTCAAAAAGTTTACATTAATCTTGTGGACAGGTTCTCAAAATTCAAGGATGTCGAATATTATCTGTTCGAACAAACGTTGTACATAAACCTCATTTTCAAAATAATAAAAATAGCGGAATCGATTGAAATAAATAGCCAGCCGTTGGATAAATCAAAAAAGAAATCGGTTTATAATCATTTGGGTTTAGCTTGCCTTTTACCAAATATTTGCAACAGAGGTGAAACCTTGGTAACTATATTTCAAATTGAGGTGTTTAGGCTTAGAACAAAACAAAAGATCATCAAGCGTTTTGCTCCTGATTCTAAAGACCTAGAATTTTATCCCATACTTGATTCACTTGATCATATGATTCTTCAAATTGCTCTAATAGCGATCCCCTTGATGGAAATGTACTTTAACTACCTTTGCCGAAGTAAAAAGATATCTGAAGAGCAATTCCTTAGTGCAAATTACTTTAGTCTTGAGGATTTAGAAGAGCGTAATGTTAATAATAACGCCTTTCTTTTAGCCAATAATTCAATTAAATCTATTATTCAAAAATACAATGATGAAAAACTCGATGAAACTGTTGAAACTATAGATTACTACGATTACAAAGATACTACCAGAGACAAATACGACAGAATTTTATCAGAGTTACCAGAGATTAACCAACACAACCTAATACATGACATTATCAAAAACCTATTTGTAAAATAAACATCCTTCAAATTTAGCTACATTTCAAACATGATAAGAAAAGGCTGCCTCGTTTTGAGGCAGCTATATTTTTTTGGAAATAAGGCTAGTTTTACTTCTGCGGATAACCGGGGGGGGTGTAAGAGGTTTCCCAAGGTATAAATTTATATTTTATCATAGACAGCAGGTAAAAGTAAAGGTCAGATTTCAATTGTTCCTGAGAAGAGCCTGACCCGCTACAAAGCAACTAAATAAATATAATTAAGATAAGAAGGGAGTAATCAAGAAGGAGGAGGAAAATGGGAGAGTTTATTCGGTTACGGAGCAATCTAAAAATTCGCTCCCCAGATCTTAAAAGGTTCCGAAATTGCGGATGTAGATGAGCCACTATTTTGGTGACTCTGTGACACCGTAATATTCATGACAACTTAATAGGGTGCGTGCAGAATCTTTAAGGTTGTATATACAAAGTTTTTGAAGTTGTATACTACAAGGTTAAAGACTTCTCTGCGAGAGTGGGGGCCCCTAATGGGATACCGGGAATCAGAACCCGAATGAGCCTTAATGGCTTTCTGCATGCTTAGATAGATGAAAGTGAAATTAAACCATGAGGAGGATGAAGAATGGCAAGTTTTATTTGGATACTCAGCGATGTAAAAATCCGCTCGCCAGGATATAGAAACAGTGGAACAGAACACATCGGGTTCATCTTGAAAAACGAGAAAGGATAAAGGTGAAGCTCAAAATGAACGGTGATAATTTCCAAGCCCTACTTGATAGCAACTCAAAGAAAAGCATTATGGAAGTTATCAAACTATGTGACGAACTGTGGAAAGTTGATAGTTCTTTTGTATGCTTGGACGGGAACAAGCTCGGGTTAGTGCAAAAAACAAAACCACGACCACCGGATGATTCAGAGTTAAAAGTAATGTTAGAACTGACCAATGCAATATTCATCCCAGTGTCTGAAATCGTTAAGCACTATCCCAACGGGAAGGAAACCAGGCATCTAAAATTGTTCGCCATTCAAGACGGAGAAGTATTAGAACCAATTACTATCCCAGTAGAAGAGTTGCTTAACGAAAAATGGATCTATAAGAACTGGGGGCTAAGGATTAGGTTAAATATTGAGTCTCCTTATCGGTATGTTCTTCAGTCAATACAGGTGCTGTGCAAAAGTGAACGGGTTTCAATAATTCACCTTTACGCCTACGTGGGCTGGCTAAAGAACCAAGACTGGGTTTGGCTTCACGGTGGAGGAACGATTGGGCGGGATTGTTCAGACCTGGTTATGGCTGATGCTTCAGTCTCGGATTTGAATCTATTGACCGAAGACATTACTGAAGAAGAGGCATGTCTTTTTGTGTTAGATACAATGTTTAACATTGCAGATAAAAAAGTTGCATGGACTCTAATTTCCTTCTGTCTGCTCAGCCTTATGACATCAAAACTGAGAGAGATTGGTGGATTTAGGCCAGAACACATCTTGTACATCGTAGGCGAAACAGGCCAGCGAAAAACCAGTCTGTCAATTCGCTGCTTTAACTTTTATAAGAAGTATCATGACAGGGTTCCGATTCACTTCGATATGGCTACACAGCCTGCATTGGAAATTATGGGAATTACCTTAAGGGACTGTGTTTGCCTATACGACGACATTCCTCCGGCAATAGATAAGGAAACTAAAAGAGCGCAGATTAAAAAGATGGAAGCTATTACCAGGACTTATGGTGAAAGCGTGGGGCGGCAAAAAATGGAGAGTCCTAACAAGAAAGTTGAGATGAAACCCGAAGGCCTGGCTGCTGTTACCGCTGAAAGGCGAATTCTCAGAAGTTCATCTTCTCTCAGCCGGATACTGGAAGTGAAAGTTGAGAACGGAGCAGTTAACTTAAAAAATTTGTCCAAGGCCCAGAAACATTATTTAAAGTTCCCTACGTTCATTTCTTTTATGATCAGAGAAATTGCAGAACGGGGTGACGATTTTTTAAACAGGTTAATAGCCAGGTTCAAGCAAAACAGATTGTATTTCACTAGATATTTTAAAGGAGGTGATAAAATGCACGGAAGACTAGTTAATGCAGCTGCATGGCAGCAGGCAGCCTTTGAAGAGGTTATCAATTTTATGGGAAAATGCCTGTCGTCCGAAGCAAGAAAAAAGGCCCAGTTTGATGCTGAAACAATGATTTGCGATTACTCCAGTATTCTTAGTGGTATGATTTGGCAGCAGCAGCAAATGATTACCGGGTCAAACGAAGTCAATCTTTTTGTTCAAGCCTTTAAGGAATTGTTGGCAATCAACAAAATACGCCTGCTGGAGCTGGACTTAAGAGACAAGGAACGAGTTGTTGAAGAAGACATCAAGAGCAAAGATGTCGGGGGGTTTATCGATAGTGAGTACATTTACCTTTTGAAAGACACAATCTATGGTACTATTGCTAACCACCTGAATAAATTGGAACGAGTAATTCCTAATGATTTCCTCGAATCTTTGGCAGCAAAAGGACTTTTAAAACCTGATGCCAACAAGGATAAGACGAAAACTGTTAGGATTACCGTTAACAAGCAACGCATTCGAGTCATCAGACTTGACAGGGACCGAGTTGAAGACTGGAACGACCATTAAACAAACTAAAGGAAAGAGAGGGAATCTTGTGAAGAAAAGCAATTCAGTTGTGCCCAGTGAGGAATTGGAAGTGCTGCAACGGTCAATTTCGCCCTTTAAAGGTACCCAGCAGAAATTTGACAAAGGATTAGTACTCGAACTCGCCACAATTGCCTTAGCCAATGGTGACGGTTTGGGCTTTAAGGTTTTAGGTGACTGTTACAGCGGAAAAATATCGGGTATCCACAGCATTAACCCTGATAAGGCTATTGCATGCTACAAAATTGCTGCTGACATGGGTGATTCCGATAGTGCGAAGTATTTGATATATCTTGTGTCTCAGGGTCAGCTTCCTTTAAGTGAGGTTAGTGATGTTATTAGGAAGTTTTCAGTTAATGAGGAAACCGATCCCGAGTTGGTATATGTTTTGGGCAAAATGTACCTAGCTCAAAGTGAAATTGATCTGGCTGTGAAACATTTTAAAATCTCAGCTAGAAAGGATTTCCAAGATGCAATCTTAGCTTTAAGTGATATTTATCTTCAAGGGCCTGGCTCAATCGATCCGGACCCAGAAAAAGCTATTGAATTACTTAAGACGTTAAAGAAGAAAGAGTATGCTCCGGCAATGTATAAACTCGCTACCATTTACGAAAAGGGAATTGCTGGAGAGTATCTTAAACCTAAAAAGGCCCGTAAGCTTTATAAAATTGCAGCAGAATTGGGCTACAAACCAGCTACAAGAAAATTAGAAGAGTTGGATAAAAGGCACAGTAAGAAAGCTCTCAAAAAAACGAAGGACTATGATAAATCAGACTTTTTTGGGCATAAATATTTGATTCGTTGTTAGTGAATTTTCCCTGGGTAGCTGGGCAAGTTGCCTCAAGGCCATGTGGCCGTATGGCTAAACTTGCCCAGGGTATCTGGGTAGAACCCAACTAAATATTGGTTTTACCCAGAGCATAAGCAAATTATGTAATGGAGGTGAAAATTAAGTCCTGTGGGTTTTAACTGAAATTAAATTGATGAGGAGGGTTTTATTATGGAAGAAATTATAAGTTACTGTAACGAACACTGAAACAAATAAAGTTACGGTGGGGTTGTTTGACCGAAGCTCAATTCTTGAGATGATGAGGCACCTTGCTTCGAAAGGGAATTGTGCCGCTGAATGGCATCTGGGAAACTACTATAGGCATGGTGTTGAAGGTCTAGTGGTTCCGGATTTACAGGAGGCAATTCGATGGTATAAATCCTCAGCCAGCAAAATGTATGGGAACGCTTTAAAAAGTCTGTTAGCTCTCCAGCTTGAGGGAAAAGTTCAGATTCATGAAATTCAAGACCTTATTAATAGATTTCCGTGTGATGGCAACACAGACCCGGAGCTTTTCTGGTTGCTCAATAAGACTCAGTGGAATAAAGGCCGGTGGTTGTGAACTGAGGACTAATCGTATAACAATACTCTCTATTTATATATTATTCTATAAGAGAAGGAAGTGAGGAAAATTATGGAAAAGGCTACTTTTACGGTTGAAGAAACTGCAGGTTACCTTGGCATTGGCCGCAATAAGGCCTACGAGCTGGTCAGCTTGGGGATTATTCCGCATCTTAAACTGGGAAAACAAATCCGGATTCCAAAGGTTAGTCTGGACGAATGGATAACAGCTGAGGCATTGAAACAAGCTCAGTGATGCAAATTGAACCTCTGCAGTTGATGGGCAGAGGTTCAATTCTTAATAAAGGGGGTTATTAAAAATGAATGGTTCGATCAGGGAGCGTTACCTAAAGAAAGGGGTGAACAAACAAGGTAAAACGGTAAACAATCTACGTGTCTGGGATGTGTTTTACCGCTATTCTGATCCGAGTACCGGTAGGCCTAAACAGACGTCGAAGAAAGGCTTCCGGACTAAAGGAGAGGCAGAAGCGTTTCTTTTGGAGGTCAATTCCATGATAGCCGGGAACAATTTTATTCTCGTTCAAAAACTTACTGTGCGGGAGTACTTCTTGGACTGGCTTAAGAACTATGTTGAAACGCATTTAAGAAGAACTACAGTGGCCGGTTATCGGACTAATATTGAAAAACATGTAATTCCCCACCTGGGGAGTATTGAATTGCGAGCATTAACTGCAAGTCACCTGGATAGTTTTTATAATATGAAGTTAAAAAAAGGGCGTTTGGACGGGAAGGCTGGACTCGCTCCTAAATCTGTTCTTTATATTCACAGAGTTGTCAGTGAAGCGTTGAACCACGCTGAAAAGAAAAAGTTGATTTCATCTAATCCGGCAAAGAATGTAACATCTCTTCCCCGCGTCAAGAAATATAAAGCCAGGATTCTTGAAACATCAGAAATAAAAAGTCTACTTGAGGCCGTGAAGGATACTGACATGGAGTTCCCCATTGCACTGGCTAGTATTGGCGGTTGTAGAAGAGGTGAGGTGTTAGGGCTCCGGAAAGAAGATGTGTCTTTTGAACGTCAGACAATTAAAATATGTAGACAGTTAATACCAACTAAAGATGGGTTGATTTTTGAGGATCCCAAGACTGAAGACGGTTTTCGTATTATTACTCCCCCCCAGGAAATATTCGAAATACTGAGGAAACACTTAGAACGACAAGAGGAATACAAAAGGCAGTTTGGAGATGAATACTATGATCATGGGCTTATTAATTGTTATCCTAATGGTAATCCGATTGATCCCAGGAATTTTAGCAAGCAATTCAGTTATTTGCTCAAAAAGAACGGACTAAAACCCTGTCGGTTTCATGATCTTCGCCACAGCTGCGCAACTTTAATGCTTAATTCCGGTGTTCCAATGAAAGTCGCATCTGAAATACTTGGCCACAGCTCAATTGGCATTACGGCAGACTTGTACAGCCATGTTATTGCCGATGCAAAAAAAGATGCAGCTAAGAAAGTCGGTTCAGAAGTGTTTGGAGACAAGCCATGATGTCAAAGTCAATAATGCAGCAGCCGGATTCCAATTGGAGTGGAAGACCGGCTGTTTTTTTTGTCCTGAGAATTTATGCCATTGTTAAAATTCGTACTTTTAGGCAAAGCTATGCAGTCAAAAAAAGCTTTGATTACCAAGGCTTTTGAAGCTGTAATGGCTTAGTGCTTGCGCTGTTTAGGGGTAGTCACTAGGCAGACAGGATCAATGTAATAATTGATAGGTTGAAAACATAAACACTGATACTTTTTTTTGGTGTTTGGAAGGCCTATTTTATCTGCATAATTTCATTTATTCATAGAATTATTCACGCATTCGTGATAAGATGTAAATAAATAGTCATTTTGGGAGGCTGCTATTATGGCTGTTCGCTATAATAAGCTGTTTAAGCTACTGATAGATAAGAAAATGACGAATTCAGAACTTGCTGAAAAGGCTGGATTCAGTGCGAATATTATCACACGCCTTAAGAGGGATAAGTACGTTTCCCTGGATAGCATCGAGAAAATTTGTTGTGTTCTCGAATGTGATGTTGATGACATTTTAGAATTTATACCGGATAGGATCCAAGATGGAGGGAATAGCTAATGGCAAATTTATCAAAAATCAAAAGGGAGCGGATGCTGGAATTTCTCGAAACCCTCAAATCACAGCATACTGATGATGAATCCATTCGCGCCTTCAATGAAATAGAAAATCATCTTCGAGAAAAAAAGTATGGTCTTGTCTGGGAAGAGCATACAGAACACGTGGATGAGATGCTCGAAGAAAACATACCCGTTTTCTGTGAAGATCGTGAAAGGCGGATCTGTAAGGATGCCTCTTTACCATTTAACTTTATTATAGAAGGAGATAACCTTCAGGCACTTTATCTACTTGCAAAAACACACCGTGGTACCGTTGATTGTATTTATATTGATCCACCATATAATACAGGTGCAAAAGATTGGAAGTACAACAATGACTATGTAGATGATAACGACGCATATCGACATAGTAAATGGCTTTCAATGATGCAAAGACGGTTAGCATTGGCAAGGCATTTGCTTAATCCACAAGATAGTATTCTGATGATTACTATAGATGATAATGAACTCAGTACATTGAAGTTACTTGTGGAATCGCTATTTCATAATCATCCAATCCAAATTGTTGATATGGTTATTAATCCAAAAGGAAAAGCAAGAATTGGACGTTTATCTCAAGTTGACGAGTATTTGCTGCTTGTCTTTTTAGGTGATGCCAAAACCATACCAGAAAAAAGTTTGGTACAGGGCGAAGAAATTAGATGGCCCTATTTAAGGAGAAGTGATGTTGAATCCGCCAGAGGAACGACAAAAGGTGGCATACAACAGTTTTATCCGATATATGTTGACGACAGAACACAAAAAATTGTCAAAATCGGAAAAGCGTTAGGACCTGAACAACCGCTCTCTGATTCAGAGGAAATTGAGGGGGCAAGTGCTGTATTCCCAATTCGTGACGATGGAAAACATATGAACTGGGGGCTCACAGGCGATAGTTTACAGTATGCCCTTGATAAAGGGTTTGTGCGAGTCACCAAAAGCATCAATCCAAATCAAGCCTATAATTTTTCGTATGTTACAATGCCAAGCATTAGAAAAGCACTTGACGGAACTTATATTATTTCCGGCGAACGTGATGACGGTACGAAAATTGTGACACTTCCTACTGGTAAAGAAAGTCAAAGATCGACTGCATGGAAAAAGACGGCATATGATGCAAATGCATACGGGACAAAGTTAATTAGTCAGATGCTAAAGGATAAGCGCTTTTCCTTTCCTAAGTCACTTTACAGTGTCTATGATGCTTTAAAAATATACCTTGAATGTAAACCATCTGCTTTGGTTGTTGATTACTTTGCAGGAAGCGGTACTACTATGCACGCTGTAAACCTTTTAAATGCTACAGATGGAGGTCGCAGAACATGCATCATGGTAACGAATAATGAAGTATCAGAAAGCGAAGAACAAGATCTGACGCAAAGAGGACTTAAGCCGGGTGATGATGCCTGGGATGCATTAGGAATAGCTCGTCATGTTACGTGGCCACGTACATTCTGCAGCATTCAAGGTTGTGATGTAAGCGGAAAGAAGTTGACGGGTGATTATGGCGTTGAAATTGAAGCATATAGAGAAGACGACGAAGCCATAGTTGTTTCTAAGACTACAGGAAAACCTATTAAAAAGAAAGTTTACAAAAAAACAAAGGTACAAGCATATCCTGAGTTAGCAAGAATAAAGAAATCCAGTGGCTTTGTTGCGAACGTGAAATACTACAAATGTGATTGGACTCCTCGAAAACCTGAAGAATACCTTCTAAGTAATGCTCTATGCCTTCATATTAAAGAAATGATTGAATTACAGAATGCCATCGAAATTGACAATGTGAAGAATGTTCTTCTACTTAACCGGGATGATTTCAGACGCATTATCATGAATCCTGAAACCTATTCCCAAATTGAAAACATTTGGGCTAATCAGAACATGATTCTGAATGCGGAAGAACTGAAATTATTGGTTGCAAAAAGCTTTAAGTACATCCCGAGAGAATTTTTTGGTCAGGAACTGAGGGAGGTTGCTGAATAATGTTTAATGCAAATTTATTAGATTTCCAGACTAAGCACGAAGAAAGTCTCTTGCGGAAGTGCGCAGACCATCAAGAATTGGTACTTTCTGCACCTACTGGCGCAGGAAAGACGGTATTGGTGTGCAAGTTTATTGATGATTATTTGGATGAGAATCCAAACACGGTTTTCCTGTGGCTTTGTCCAGGCGCTGGCGGACTTCGGGAGCAATCACAAGACAGCTTTGCAGAGATGACTTCTGGCATCTCTTACGGCGATGTATACTCTTTTATCACAGAACCAGATCCAAGAGGACAAGTCTTCTTCATTAACTGGGATAAGATCAACAAGAAATCCAATGTGGTTTTACGCGACGGTGAGCAGCACGATTTAATGGCGAAAGTTCTTTCTTGCCACAACAGCAACATTGATATATTCATGCTGATTGATGAAGAACACAAATACCGAGATATTGCCAATCAGTATGTCTCATTTATTCAGCCCATTCATACTCTTCGCATTTCAGCAACTCCAATCAGCAGAGGTGATCACTGCGAAATTATCACTGATGATGAGGTAATCTCTACGGGACTGATTGCAGTGGGTATTTCCATCAACGAAGGAGTTTCACAAGCAATTCAGGAAAATAATAGCCTTGATGATGACTTGATGCTGATTGAACTTGCGGATAAAAAGCGTAAAGAAATTCAGGCAGAATATGATCGACGCGGATTAAATATCCGTCCGTTAGTGTTGATTCAGTTCCCGAATGGTTCCGAAGAATGGATTACTCGTGTGAAACGGGCATTGGATGACCTGGGCTATTCTGAAAACTCTGGTTTGGTGACTTCTTGGTTTAGCGGCGATCACCCTGACAATCCAGAAGAAATTAAGAAAATGGATGGTCATTACTCCTTCTTGCTATTTAAATTGGCAATCGCCACGGGATGGGATTGTCCAAGAGCAAAAATCCTCGTCAAACTCCGTGAAGGAGGAACAGAGCGATTCAATATTCAGACTGTTGGACGAATCCGCCGAATGCCAGAGCGAGTTCATTACGATTGCGACTTGATTGATAATTGCTATTTGTACACGCTGGATAGCGAATTCAGCGAAGGCCTGACAAGCAGTTTAAGTGATTCCTTCTTTACATATCAGTACAGAAAGAAAGCCGATGCGCCTAAAATTACGCTTCAAAAAGAAACGCTAAATGGAAGCGATCGGTTTGCTGTGAATCCGAAAGCAGTGATTGATGTTGTTCGTGAGCAAATGCTGGAAGAATGTGACCTTGACCATGATGGGAAACTGGACAAGCACGAACTGTCCGTTGCCAAGGGCTATGTTTTTGGCACAAAACTGAAAACAGAAGCCATTGAAGGTGTTGCTCGAACTACCCATGACATTATGAAATTGAACAATATCTTTGGCGGAGAGCATCAAATTAACAACCATGATGATGGCTTTATTATTCGTGATGCAAAGCGCCGAATTGCAAGAGCCATTGGCATTGATGAGAATATCTCTAACAATGCATTACGCGTTTTGTTTGGCCCAATGGATACACAAATGTCGCTGCTGTCGCAAGAGGAGCAGGAATTTGAAACATCCCATAAATTAATTGAAGGTCTTAGCCTCAGAGAATACAACGCTTTCCTTGTTAATAACCGTGAACGATTGGTTGAATTGTTTAGCAAAATTAGCGAGGAACGATTTGGCGAACTCAAAGAGACTAATGTTATTATCCAAGACTGGAGCATTCCCGCCTATCAATACTACAAGCAACATAAGAGAATTGAGAGTACTGCAATTCTCAACAAAAATGTGTTTGATGGCTACGGAAATAATATTTTAATTCAGCCAAACCGCACCTTCACCGAAATGGCATTTGAGCAATGGTGCGAAGGTTACGACTCCGTGAAGTGGTACTACAAGAACGGTGATAAAGGCGACGAATTTTTTAGCATTATTTACAGAAGAGCTTTCAGAAGAAGCAATTTTTATCCAGATTACATTATCCAACTTGCGGTTGGTGAGGTTTGGATTATTGAAGCCAAGGGTGGCATGACTGCGGAAGGTGATTCCAATAATGTCGACAGTTATGCTGGCCGTAAATTTGAAGCTCTAAAGGAATATGGCTCACGCCATCCAGAAATCAAGTGGGGATTTGTAAGAGCAGTTGGTACTCAGATTTATCTTTCTAACACCGAATGGTCAGAAGATATGACAAATCGAAATATCTGGAAGCCAATTGAAGTATTTATATAAAAGGCAATCAACGCATTAAGAAAGCTTGCACCTACGTTTTAATCTTCGGTACAGGCTTTAGTTTTGGGCTTAATTTGAAGAGAGTAGGTCAAAAATAACTTGTTTAAGCAAAGCCATTTTGATGAAATCCCTTTCCTAACAGAGCTTTGTATTTACCTACATACCCCTAAGGGCGGGTCAAATCTCCACAGCCCCCCGTCTCAAGACCGCCGCCCCCCTTCACGCGAAAATTCGCAGAATTAACTAAGGGGGGATGCCCTGTTTGGCCCTAAAGCCTTATGATAAAGGGCATAAGGAGCTTTCGTTTAGCCAAGAAGTACAGTTTTTTAGCAGAAAAAAGCGTTAATAACACTGTAAATACTACATTTTTCGCAGACTTTTTGGCAAAAATATGGCGCTGTATATTTCGGCGAAATAGAGCTGCGAAGTTTTTGGGGTTACTATTTTGTCCATTCGGGGAAGTTGGAGGCACTAGCTAGTACTTTAATAGAAAGGTACTTAAAAAGATGAGTAAACCTCGCAAAAGATGCCTTTACTGCGATTTGGATAAAACCATTACCAAATCTGATATTATTCCAAAAACATTAACCAATAAGACAATTAAATACCATAGTGTTTGCCAGGAACACAACGAAGGCATCGGTAATCTTTACGAAGATAGCATTTCAAAAAAGTTAGCGTTGTTAAGAAGATTGTTTGACATTCCGAGCAGAAAAAATAAAGAAGATATTACTTATCGAGTAAGGTTTATTCTAAGCGAAAACAATGTAATTGAGTTTACAAATTTCAGTGGAATAGCTGAAGCTTTTTGGCATGGTCTTGAAGGCATAGCGTTAAATGGCGATAAAAAAAAGTTAAAAATTGCTTCTAAGGATGAATCGGATATTCAGATTCTAGAGAAAATTACTATAGAATTTTGTGAATTCAAAGACTTAGTTAAGACTTTAACAGATCTAGAAATGTTTAAGTTAATTGCTAAAATTGGATATGAATATTACTGTAAATCCAATAGAATTACAGGTTTTGATAAGACTCAGTTTGGAAACATTGTAAAATTCATTTTGGATATAAATTATCTAGAAAATAATTTTGTTGAAATAGTTACTGATTGGAATTTATATGATGACTTGAATAAGAATATAGAATATGGTTCTCATGCCTTATTTATAATGACGACAACAGATGGTAAAGAATACGTTGTATTCAGTTTGTGGGGCATTATTGTCTATAAAATATTCATAAAAAAATGGTCACTAATATTTCCTTATACTTTATTCAGTAATTATTTTGCTTGTAGATATGATGGTAGTTTACCTAAATTTGAACTGACGACCCTTGGTGGCAGCAAAGAAATTCATTCCACATCAAATATTAATGATGAAATGAGGGGTAAAATCTATAAGAACATAGAGGCTGTGTTTAAATATAGCCTTTTCACTAAGGAGGGGAAAAGGAGAGAAATTAGTAGGATAAAAAATGTACTCAATTCAACAAGGGAATTAGAGGACAAAATGTTTTATTTAGTTGGAGCTCAAGACCAGGAAGTTATTTGTTTTTGTTATGCTGTTCTATTATTGTATGAAATCAAAAATTTTTATGATTCTTCAATAAATTTCAATAAAAATATCAAATCGATATTTGAAAACAATGAATTTCTTCACATTAGTCCAGATGAATATACCAATATCGTTATCAAAATGGGAGAAGAAGTTTTCATTGAAACTTTAAAAAAAGCGGTTGATTTCTTTGAGAAGACAAAGTGATTTAAAAAGAACGATTCAAAATACAATAAGGCTAATAACTGGAAGATATAAGTAAAAAATTATTGACAGACCCTATAAGACCATTTCCAGCCTGCGATATTTTGGCTCCTGCACAAAAGCGATCATTTTCACCGACGCCTGTATGACTCTATGTGCTAGGCTTAACAAGTGATTTTGTTCAATTTTTAGATGTCACATGTTCCCGGTTACTAATCATAGGAATGTCAGGGACAACTGATGTTACCACAATGTTACCACGGACACCAAATGTAAAAACTTAAGCCTGAGTAATAAAACAGGCCACAAGCGATTATCGCTTGTGGCTCTAATATTTTCTGAAGTTGGTGCCGAAGGAGGGACTCGAACCCTCATGGTTTCCCGCACGATTTTG
>LADL02001315.1_pt1 | contig 20013 bp, 15 predicted proteins | sample 619721 | NCBI WGS metagenome assembly LADL02 (sample SAMN03397408, study PRJNA257561) | rock porewater metagenome | biome: terrestrial; feature: Opalinus Clay rock; material: porewater; isolation source: Opalinus Clay rock porewater BRC-3 borehole | place: Switzerland: Mt Terri URL, St-Ursanne ...
AAGGATCCGGGATCAGGAGGCAGCGGGCGTCGAGGTGGAGATGGATCTCTTAAGGCGCCTTAAAGAGCTGCAGGCCCAGTTTGGTCGCGATGAATAGCGTTCTTATGGGCTGATATAACTGGGAAACTCAATTGAGATACAGTGGCAGGATTTTGACTTTGTTACTCGAATTATCTGTAGACGGGTCCATAACATTTTGACTTGCGGATTTCGGGACAACCTTTATTACAAGGTTGAATTTTCTTCAATAGACGGTTTTCGGGGACACTAGCTGGAGTGCCGGCTGGTTTACAAGGAACACTGGAAAGGAGCAGCAACATCAATGGCTAGTCAGGACATTAACGAGATAACAGAGCTGAAAACGCTCCTTGAAAAAGGCAAGGAGCAAGGCTCCCTGACTTACAAAGAGATAATGGATGCCCTCCACGAAAAGGATCTTACGGAGGAGCAAATAGAAGATGTTTTTCAGCTGATAGCTGATAATGATATCGAGCTCCTTGAAGAAGACAGTGATGATGGAGAGGGTAAGGGTAAGAGCAAGGGCGACGAAGAGACCGCTGACCTTGCTATTCCTGAAGGGGTCGCTATTGACGATCCCGTGAGGATGTATCTCAAGGAGATTGGCCGCGTCGCTCTATTGACCAAGGATGAAGAGGTTACCCTGGCCAAGGGTATAGAGGCCGGTGACGAGCACTCTAAACGAGAGCTTGTTGAGGCAAACCTCCGACTTGTGGTCAGTATTGCCAAGCGCTATGTCGGCCGGGGGATGTTGTTCCTTGACCTGATCCAGGAGGGTAATCTGGGGCTTATTAAGGCTGTTGAGAAATTTGATTACCGCAAGGGATACAAGTTTAGTACCTACGCCACCTGGTGGATCCGGCAGGCCATTACCAGGGCCATTGCTGACCAGGCCAGGACGATCCGTATCCCAGTGCACATGGTTGAGACCATTAACAAGCTGGTCCGAATCTCAAGGCAGCTGCTCCAGGAGTTAGGCAGAGAGCCAACACCTGAGGAGATCGCCAAGGAAATGGACCTCTCCGAGGAGAAGGTGCGGGAGATCATCAAGATATCTCAGGAGCCGGTGTCTTTGGAGACACCCATCGGCGAGGAAGAGGACAGTCACCTGGGTGACTTCATTCCTGACGAGGATGCCCCGGCGCCGGCTGACGCCGCCTCCTTCATGCTCTTGAAGGAGCAGTTGGAGGATGTCCTGGACACCCTCACCGACAGGGAAGAAAAGGTGCTTCGCCTGCGCTTTGGCTTGGACGACGGGCGCTCGCGAACCCTGGAAGAGGTCGGTCATGTCTTTGGCGTTACCAGGGAGCGTATCAGACAGATTGAGGCCAAGGCCTTGAGGAAGTTGAGGCACCCAACCAGAAGCAAGAAGCTCAAGGATTACCTGGAGTAACCTGGGTCTGGGTATCAATAGTTATAGAAGACGATGAACGGGAGCAGTAGGCTGGGTTCCCCGCCGATCCAGAGAGCCACCCGGTTGGTGCGAGGGTGGAGGGCGCCACTGGCTGAACTCGCCCGGGAGTCGGCATTGCGAACCCCGCCCCCTGGCGGCCAGTAGCTCAGCCCGGCAGCCGCCGTTACCAGGCAAGCGCTGACAGGCGTATAGAGTGGGGCGCGGTTGCCGCGCCCAAAGAGAGTGGTACCGCGGAAGAGGGCCTTCCGTCTCTCATTGAGGGACAGGGCTCTTTTTGATGGAGGGGAAGGACTACTATGACCAAGCGATACTCAGTGGAAACAGACAGAAAGTGGCAGAAGAGATGGGAAGAGACAGGCCTCTACAGGTTTGATAGGGAACGGGTCAATGACAAGCTCTACTGCCTTGAGATGTTCTCATACCCATCAGGTAAAACACTTCACGTTGGTCACTGGTACAACTACAGTCTCGCCGATAGCTGGGCCCGGATGAAGCGGATGCAGGGCCATCAGGTCTTCCATCCCATGGGATTTGACGCCTTTGGCTTGCCGGCTGAGAACTATGCCATCAAGACGGGGATCCATCCTGAGGACTCCACAAGGGCTAATGTCGAGACAATGGAGAGGCAACTGCGGGAGATGGGCGCCACCTTTGATTGGGACTACGAGGTCATTACCTGCGACCCCGATTACTATCGGTGGACCCAGTGGCTATTCATCCAGCTTTACAAGAAGGGCCTTGCCTACCGCGACGAGGCGCCGGTCAACTGGTGCCCGGCCTGCAATACGGTGCTCGCCAATGAACAGGTTGTTAATGCCTGCTGCGAGCGCTGTGACACCGAGGTAACCCGGCGCGACCTGACCCAGTGGTTCTTTAAGATCACGGATTATGCTGATGAGCTCCTGGCCGGACTGGATAGGATTGATTGGCCGGAGACAACAAAGGCCATGCAGCGCAACTGGATTGGGCGCTCTGAGGGAAGTATTATAGAGTTTCAGGTTGACATAACCGACGACAGCGCTGTTAATAACACCAAGGACAGTTTTGAGGTCTTTACTACCCGGCCCGACACCCTCTTTGGCGTGAGCTATGCCGTGCTGGCGCCGGAGCACCGCCTTGTAGACAGGATTACCACCGATGAGTACAGGGAGAGAGTAGCGGAGTACAGGGCCTTCGCCAGGAAGCAGACTGAGGTCGACCGCCTTTCGACAGCCCGGGAGAAAACAGGGGTGTTCACTGGCGCTCACGCCCTTCATCCCCTCACCGGCCAACGGCTCCCAATCTGGATTGCCGACTATGTCCTGTCCAGCTACGGCACGGGCGCCGTCATGGCTGTTCCAGGCCACGACACCCGAGACTTCGAGTTCGCTGAGAAGTACGGTCTGCCCATTCCCCTGGTCATCAAGGCAGATGAGGATAAGGCTGGCACTGGCGCTGACACTAACACTAACACTAATACTAACACTAACACTGACACTAACACTGACACTAACACTGACACTAACACTGACACTAACACTGACGACAGCCTACCCTATACAGGCTACGGTGTCATGGTCAACAGCGGGGCCTATGATGGCCTGACCTCAGAGGAAGGAAAGAAGGTCGTGACAGAGGCCCTGATTCAGCAGGAGGCAGGCAGGTTTACCACCAACTACCGTCTTCGCGACTGGCTGGTCTCCAGGCAGCGCTACTGGGGCGCCCCAATTCCGATGATCCACTGCAGCCAGTGCGGCGTTGTTCCTGTGTCAGAAGAGGACCTTCCGGTGCGGCTGCCATATGATGCCGACTTCAAACCCAGCGGCGAGTCGCCCCTGGCGACCTCTGAGGAATTCATCAATACGGTCTGCCCAACCTGCGGCGAGCCGGCCAGGCGCGACCCGGACACCCTGGACACCTTTGTTGACTCCTCCTGGTACTACTTGCGCTACCCGGACAACAAGAATGACGACAAGCCCTGGGATGTAGAGTGGATAAACAAGATGCTGCCGGTGGACAAATACGTTGGAGGCCAGGAGCATGCCTGCATGCACCTGCTCTATGCCCGCTTTATCACCAAGGCCCTGCGCGACCTGGGGCACCTGAATTTTGATGAGCCCTTCCTGTCTCTGATCCACCAGGGTATGATCCTGGGACCCGATGGAAAGCGTATGAGCAAGTCCAGGGGTAACACGATTCTGCCTGACAGCTATATTAAAGACTATGGGTCTGATGTCTTCCGTCTCTACCTGGGCTTCGGCTTTGCCTATACCGAGGGCGGCGCCTGGGATGACGACGGCATCAAGGCCACTCAGCGGTTCGTCGGCCGGGTTGAGAGATGGATTGACCGTTTCCAGGAGATCAGGGAGACGGCAGCGGCGGCAGCAGCGACAGCATCCACCACACTGCCGGCGGTGGAACCAGGTAAGAGCGGGTCCGCCTCAGCAATGTCTGACGCCGCCCGGGAACTCAACCGGGGGCGGCACCACACCATCAAGGGCGTAACAGAGGATGCCGAGCGGTTCCAGTTTAATACAAGCATCTCGCGGGCAATGGAATTGGTGAACGCCCTCTACCGGTATGACTCCGATGAGACGGAATACAATCTTGCGCTCCTGGAGGAGGTTACAAGGGATCTGCTGCTGGTGATGGCGCCCTTCGCGCCCCACTTTACAGAGGAGATGTGGGAACGCCTCGGCTATCAGTACTCCATCTTCAATCAGCAGTGGCCGGGCTATGACGAATCAGCCCTGGTCCTTGACACCGTCGAACTGGCGGTCCAGGTCAACGGCAGGGTCCGCTCAAAAATTGTCGTTGGAATTAACGCCTCTGATGACGATATCAAGGACGCTGCCCTCAATGACGAAGGTATCAAGCCCTATATCGAAGGCAAAGAGGTGCGACGGATCATCGTGATTCGCCATCGCTTGGTCAATATCGTTGTCTAGTCTGAGATTAAGCATCTGCATTTTTGTTCGTTAACAAAGATTTGACTTGCGTCAGAATGCTTGTTAGAATATATCGTGCGTTGCTGAGAGCAGGCTCGGGCATTGACCCGATAGCCCGATTAGTGTATAATCTATTATGCCCTAAAGCGAAAACCTGCTGTTAGGCGCCACGATGATCCTCGGTAGCTCAACGGTAGAGCATCCGGCTGTTAACCGGAGGGTTACAGGTTCAAATCCTGTCCGAGGAGCAATTTTTGCAGTTGCTGGGCCCATAGCTCAGTTGGTTAGAGCAACCGGCTCATAACCGGTCGGTCGTAGGTTCGAGTCCTACTGGGCCCACAGATCGGGTCCCGTAGAGTTTAAAACTTCACCATAAGATCTCAAGCAATTCTGATGACCCCATGGTCAAGAGGCCTAAGACACCGGCCTTTCACGCCGGTAACGCGGGTTCGAATCCCGCTGGGGTCACACTGCTTTTAGAAGCCCGCTGATGCCTGTTTTGCAGCGGGTTTTTTGTATCTTTATATAGGGTTTGGACCCACTTTCATGGAAAGACTAATGAATCAAGAGGTGGGCTGCGGGTTGCAAAGGTGTTGAGATGTTATGACAGGGCAGGCAGGTTATAAGGCCACTACTGCTGGCGGAGGATTCAAGCTCCCACCGCGGCTAGCGGCGATCGCGAGCCGGATCCCACCGGGCAGCGCTGTTGCTGATATTGGCGCTGACCACGGCTACCTGGCCATCTACCTGGCAGATGCTGGCCACTATCGGAGGATGATTGCAACTGAGGTTAAGGCCGGTCCCTTCGACATTTTAACGGAGCACATCAAGGCTGCAGGGTTGTCCGATGAGATCGAGGCGCGCCTTGGTTCCGGGCTTGAACCCTTGGACCCGGGTGAGGTGGATGTAGCAGTCCTCGCTGGCATGGGTGGGAATCTCCTCTGCCAGCTACTGACTACTGCCTCCGAGAAGAGGGTCGGCAGGTTCATACTGCAACCTCCAAGCCACGCCAGAGAACTGAGGCGTTGGCTCTGGAGGGAAGGATGGCGCTTTGTCGATGAGGAACTTATATGGGAAGGCAGCAGAGTATATCCGATAATCGAGACGGTGCCCCCTGAAAAGCAGGTAACGGGTTGCGCAGAGCCAGTTACAGGCCTCGACACCAGGGCTGTCGCAGGCGCCAATGCAGTTAGAATTGAAGCCCTGGCAGCTGAGATGAACATCGCCCTGGAGACGGTGTTGGAGATCGGCCCAATCCTCCTCCGCCGGTACTTGGAGCACAAGCGCGATGACGATGCGGATGGTGGCTCGCGCAGTTCAGGCGGCGGCGGTCAGGCCAGCGAGGTCGCTGAGGTTGCGGCCATAGAGGATCTAGTGAAGGAGCGCCTCACCTACTATGAGGGCCTGGCAACCAAGCTGAGGACAGTGAGTGATGCTGGCGCAGCCGGGTCAGACGTCCTGGAGTCGCTTAAGCAGGCTCAGGATAAGGCAGGGGACTTGAGGGCCATCATGAATAGGGGAGCGAGGCACACATGAAGGTCAGGGATATCGCCGATATAATCGAGGTTCTCGCCCCGCGGGTTCTCGCAGAGGAGTGGGACAACACAGGGCTTTTGGTGGGCAGCATGAAGGGCGAGGTCGCCAAGATACTGGTGGCCCTTGATGCCGTCCCCGCGGTAATTGATGAGGCTGTAAGCTGGGGTGCAGACATGATTATAACCCATCACCCCCTGATTTTTAAGCCCCTTAAGAGGGTTGACCTTAATACGCCGGTAGGAGCGGCGCTGGGGCGCTTAATCAAGGAAGACATCACCCTCTATTCCGCCCACACTAATCTGGACAAGGCCAAGGGCGGCATCAATCACGTTCTCGCTGGCAGGTTAGGCCTGCGTGACGTTGAGGTGCTGATTCCCGAAGGGAACAGCAGCAGTGGAAGTGGAGCTGATCTCTACAAGGTGGTTGTCTTTGTGCCAGAGGAGCATGCAGCCGCTGTACAGGATGCCATGGCAGAGGCCGGCGCCGGTCACATCGGTAACTACAGCCACTGCGCTTTTCGAACTGGGGGTACTGGAACCTTTAAACCCCTGGCGGGCGCCAACCCATACATAGGAGATGAGGGTAGACTTGAAGAAGTTAATGAACTCCGGCTTGAGACGGTTGTGACTGGAGGCAGGCTCTCTACTACAGTCGCTGCCATGCTGGGCGCCCATCCCTATGAAGAGGTGGCCTATGACATATATGAGCTCAAAAACGGCCTGGTGGAGAATGAAGTCCTTGGCCTCGGCCGGGTAGGGAACCTTGAGGCCCCAGCTTCCCTGGCAGATTACATTGAGACAGTGAAGGAAGTCCTGGGCATCAACTCGGTGCGCCTGGCCCGAGGCCATGAGGGTGACAGGGCCGTTGGAGACCGGGAGATAGAGCGAGTAGCGGTCTGTGGTGGAAGTGGAGGCGGCATGTTTACTGCCGCCCTGCGAGCAGGCGCCGATCTCTACATTACCGGCGATGTGGGCTATCACGACGCCTTGGATGCTGTTAATGCCGGCCTGACGGTGGTTGACGCCGGTCACAATCCGACAGAGAGAATATATCTTGATACCCTTGTCAATATTTTAGACAGAGAAGTATCCCCTGGTATTGAGGTTCGCAGGGTAGCTTGGACACAAGACGTCTTTCGCGTCGTCTAGCCGCTGCAGCGCCCCCTTCAAGGGGCAGACCTTAGAATATCTGATGCTGGGACTAACTGGAGGTGGCACGGTGGGGGAGGACCTGAAGAGCCAACTAGGACGGCTAGTACAGCTGCAGTCGGTTGATGCCGGTATCTACGGACTCCGACAGGAGCTTGAAGCAGTAAAGAACGATCCAGAGGTTAAGAGGCTTGAGTCAGAGTCAAGGAATCGACACAAGCTGCTAGACGCCCTCAAGGCGGAGTTGCGCGATGCTCAGCAGCAGGCCAAGTACTTTCAGGAAGAGGCAAAGCAGCTGGAGGAGAACAGGGCCAAGGTAGAGCGCCGGATCTATAGTGGTACCCTTACAAACCCGCGGGAGCTTGAACAGTACCGGGTTCGGTCGGAACAGATGGCCAAATCTATCCGAGAGGCCGAGGAAAGGCAGCTCGATCTGATGGTGAAGGTTGAAGAGATAGAGCCAAAGGTGGCCAGGGTTGAGGAGGCGGCGCAGGAGACCGATACTCAATTGGAGGAGATCCAAGCCAAGCAGGCTGAACTCATCTCTGATCTTGAAGCCAGGATTGAGGAGAGGCTCCCTGACCGCGAGGAGTTCCTGGGCGACGTCAGCGATAAGCTTCTCAAGGTCTACGAGAAGACCTGCGAAGGTCACAGTGGAATAGGGATAGCTGTGGTTGAAGACCAGGTCTGTGGCGCCTGTCACATGAGTGTTCCCCGAGGCGTCTACGACGAGTACAGGAAGATGAAACGGCCCGTAAGGTGCGAGACCTGCGGCAGGATATTGGCGCCGGTGGTTCGTAAGGCAACAAAGGAATAGGGTGCCACTTAACAAGCCATCATAGCTGTTATAGAATATAGAGTAGCGACACAAGGATTGTAGCCTATAATAAGATAGCTTAAATATTGCAGCGAGCAGGCTGGATGATCGCAGGCGCCCTTCGGGCGTCTGAGGAAGGTCCGGACTCCATAGGGCAGGGTGCTGGATAACATCCAGTAGGGGTGACCCTCAGGACAGTGCCACAGAAAACAAACCGCCCGCCAGTTCTGGCCGGTAAGGATGAAACGGTGAGGTAAGAGCTCACCAGCAGCTGGGTGACCAGCTGGCTTGGTAAACCCCACCCGGAGCAAAGCCAAAAAGGAGGAGGAAGACGCTGCCCGCCGACTCCTCGGGTAGGCTGCTAGAGGTAGCAGGTAACTGCCACCCAAGATAGATGATCATCCAGCGGTCGACAAGGACCGCGGACAGAATCCGGCCTACAGGCCTGCTCGCTGGACTACATTTACAATGAGTGGAAAGGATAGGCCCAACCCAAAGTGGTTGGGCTTATCCTTGCAGCGTCCTGGAACACGCCCAAGCCCATCTGACTGTAGTCTCGGGCACATGTGGGGTCAATCTCGCTGGAAACGACAAAAGGTGGAACCCTCATTAAGGCGTTGCCTCCACTAATGATCTCCCTCTCCAGTTAGCAGAAAAACTACTACTTTTGTCTGAAGGAATCTGTACCCTCGCGGAGAACCTTCTATATGATGTTTAATATATTACGCAGAACATATTTCATTTAAGGTCTCGGAGAGAAGGTCTTTATAGAAGTAGGAAGGGGTTAGGTAGCTGTGAGACTAGGCAGGAACCGTTACTCGTTAGTAATTGCTCTAACACTTGCGCTAATGATAATGATCAGTTTGGCTGGGTGCAGGACTCCAGAAGATTCGAGCGGAGGTCCTACTGGGGGCGAACTGACACCGCAGGAAGGCGGAACACTGGTTGTTGCTTACTGGAGTGACCCGATTAGTTTCAACCCTGACATGAAGGTTGACGACGCTGGCTATGGGATCTACCCTAACATCTTCAATCAGTTAGTGACTTCAGATGCTGATTTCAATGTTATCCCAGACCTGGCCAAGGATTGGGAGGTCACGAATGAAGGTATGACCTACACCTTTTTCCTTAGGGAAGGTGTAACGTGGCATGATGGAGAACCCTTCACCTCTGCTGATGTCATGTGGACGTTAGCGACAATCATTGAAGAGGGCGGATCCGCCTCCGACAGTCTGTCGATAATCGACACAATCGACACTCCTGACGAGCACACAGTAGTCATCACATTGAAGGCGGCCAACGCCCCGTTCATGAGTTTCTTGGCTTATTATGGCACATACATCATGCCCAAGCACATCTATGAGGGTACTGATTGGGCTGAAAACCCAGCCAACCAGGACCCTGTTGGCACAGGCGCCTTTAAATTTGTCGAGTGGGTAAAGGGAGACCACATAACGCTAGAGGCCAATGAGGATTACTGGGGAGAAGGTCCCTACGTAGACAGGGTTGTCTACAAGATAATTCCTGACGCCAGTACCGCGCTGCAGTCATTCTTGGGTGGCGAAGTAGACATCAATAAGAACCGTGCGCCGTTAGCACAGATTCCCGCATTGCAGAACAACTCCAGTGTTACGGTAAATGTGACATCAACGCCTGCCCGCTACTATGCAGCCTTTAACTTGGCTGACAAGGATAGGCCGATGGCAGATCTAAAGGTGCGCAAGGCCATTGCTCTGGCTGTTGACAGGCACCGCATCGCTGAGCGGGGTTTGCAGGGATTTGGCAGCGCGGCTGAGGGCTTCTACACACCAGCCATTACCTGGGCCTACAATAACGAGTCAGTTCTACCGGATCAGGACCTAGAGGCAGCCAAATCCCTGCTGGATGAGGCTGGCTATCCCGCACAAAAGGACGGGATACGCTTCTCGATTGTCCTACCATACATGACAGGTCAGTCCTATGGAGACATGGCGGCCCTGATTAAGGATGACCTTGTAGCAATCGGAATTGATGTGGAACTACAGGAGTTGGAGATATCAGCCTGGATGTCTACGGTTCTGAGTAATAAGGATTTCGACCTCACGCTCCTCAATGGTACTCAGGGTCCCGATCCGGATAATCTGCGCCTGCGTATAGGCACTGGCGCCTATGTCAACGCCTCCTCTTACAGCAATGATGAAGTCGACCAGTTGCTGGAACAAGGAGCCATTCTGCCGGATCCGGCTGACCGCGCTACCTACTATAAGCAGGTACAAGAGATCATGGCCGAGGAACTGCCAATTCTGCCCCTGGCCGAGGCAATGTCAGTCTATGTCTATAAATCCTACGTGCACGGCACGCCTGACAACGAGGCAAGAGGCCAGGTGCCAGACAATAACTACAGTTTGGTCTGGTTAGAGGGTTTAGATAAGTAGAAGCTAGCTGAGAAAACGGAGGTACTCCCTTTCCGCTGCTATGTCAGGGGAACGGGAGTACCTTCACACCCCCATAGACTGCAGCCGGTGTGGTACTCGGGTAAGCAGCCCCCCCGTTTAAGATCGGACAGCAAAACCAGAATTCAGACTTTAGAAAGGGGGACTAGGATTGTTACAGTTCATTATTCGCCGCCTGATTGGGTTGGTTGTTATTGTATTCATCGTAGTTGTTCTTAATTTTATGTTGATGCACCTTGCGCCAGGAGACCCGATTTCTATCCTAGCTGGAGTTGATCACCCATCGCAGACCATGGTAAATCAGCTACGGGCTAAATACGGACTCGATCAACCGCTGTCAGTTCAGTTTAAGCGTTATGTTGGCAACTTGCTGCATGGGGACCTTGGGCGCTCAATAATCTACGACCAACCAGTAAGCAAGCTAATTGGCCAGCGTCTTCCTCCAACATTGTTGTTGACGCTGACTGCGGCAGTGGTAAGTTTGGTTCTTGGTATACTCTTGGGTACGTGGAGCGCGACGGAATTGGGCAGTCGGTTCGAGGGCGTCATTTCAACGGTATCCTACACGTTTTATGCCATGCCAGCTTTTTGGCTGGGCCTCATGTTAATGCTGGTCTTCTCTAGTATTCTCGATATATTGCCTACATCAGGTATGACTAGCTCGCGGCACAGTTACGTGGGCTTAATGCACTGGCTAGATGTGGCTAAGCACCTTGTTCTACCTGTCACGACCTTGATCCTGATTGAAACCCCTGTTTACTACCGGATTACAAGGACTAGTATCCTCCAGTCCATAAACTCAAACTTTGTCACCATGCTCACGGCCTCCGGCATGAAAGAGAGTACAATCTTCAACAAATATGTGCTCAAGAATGCCATCTTGCCAACTGTCACTATGTTTGGTTTGCGGCTTGGCTATGTGATCACTGGTGCCGCGCTGGTTGAGATCGTTTTTGCTTGGCCGGGGATGGGTCGGTTAACACTTGACGCAGTTTTCAGACGTGATTATACACTGCTCATGGGAGTCTATCTGGCTGTTAGCATCTCAGTAGGTCTAATGATTCTTATTACCGATGTTGTGTATGCTTACATTGATCCCCGCATTCGCTATGAGTAAGCGAGCCCAGAAACCCGGGTTGTATCTAGGAAAGGATGCATGATACGATGTCAAATTCGCGACTTCCACGTCGGGAGAGCGTGTCGACTCAAGAAGTGCGGCAGTCCCTGATGCGCCCACTCAATGAACGCTTCATTAAGACCTGGAGGATATTCTGGGGCCATCGCCTTGGACGGGTGGGATTTGTAGGGCTATGCATTCTGGTTCTGATTGCTGTTTTTGCCTCATGGCTGGCACCGTACGGCCAAAGCGAACTCACTGCTGATGCTCTGGCAGCACCAGGCGCCCAACACCTTCTGGGCACCGACCACCTCGGGAGAGACATCCTGAGCCAGCTACTCTATGGTTCGCGAATCTCCCTGATGGTAGGGTTCACCTCCGCTTTCATCTCTGCATTCATTGGCGTTATTATTGGGGCGACTGCTGGCTACTACGGGGGGTGGGCCGATGAATTGCTGAGCAAGGTCACCGATGTGGCTCTGATGATGCCAGTCTTCTTTCTGATCCTGCTGGTACTGACGCTATTCGGGTCTAGCCTGCTCTATGTCATGATCATTATTGGCTTTACGATTTGGCCGTCTAATGCGCGATTGATGCGCGCTCAGGCCTTGACCTTGCGCGAGAGGACCTTTGTCAAGGCCTCAAGGTTGCTGGGCGAAAGCAATCTAAATATTCTTTGGAGACATATCATCCCCAATGGTCTCCAGCCTGTGATTGCTAACACCACCCTACAGATGGCAGGCGCAATCCTTACTGAAGCCAGTCTGTCCTTCATTGGCCTTGGGGACCCAAATTTAAGCAGTTGGGGGCGGATGATATTTGAGGGTCGGGGCTATTTGACTATGGGTTGGTGGGCTACTCTGTTCCCCGGTTTTGCCATTGTCATTACTGTCCTAATATTGTACTTTGTTGGCGATGGCCTAAACTACATCATGCAGCCAGATAGACGTTCCGGGGGGCTATCATAGTGGGCGTACATGCAGATACCAGTCCTCTACTAGAGATCAATAACCTGTGTGTTGACTACCTGCTAGATCAAAGCCGGGATGGTAAAGAGAGGTTGCGCGCTGTTGACCATGTCGACCTTAGAGTTCGAGAAGGTGAGTCTTTAGGTATTGTAGGGGAGTCTGGGTCAGGAAAGAGTACCCTTGCTAAGGCCATCTTGAGGTTGCTTCCCACTAACGGGAGGGTTAGCGGTGGCGAGACCCTTTACAAAGGACGCAACATCTATGCTCTTACGCGTGAAGAGTTCAGACGGCTACGTTGGGCGGAATTGGCGGTGGTTTTCCAGCAAGCCATGAACAGTTTGAGTCCCGTACATACCATTGAGCAACACCTTGTAGACATCTATCGTGTGCATAACCCTGGCGCCAGTCGGGATGAGGTCAGGGAGCGGGGGTTGGAACTGTTATCTGTGGTAGGTCTTGACAAGCAGGCGCTTCAGAGCTACGCTCACGAGCTCAGTGGTGGTATGCTTCAGCGCACTATGATTATGCTAAGCCTCATTTGTGCCCCCAGTTTGCTTATTCTGGACGAGAGCACAACGGCGCTGGACGTAATAACGCAAAACCAGATTCTTGATGAGATTTCCCGTCTCAAGGAACAGTTTGGGCTGACCACAGTCATAATCAGTCACGATATCTCAACAGTTTCGGAAACCGTGGATAGAGTGGCGATAATGTATGGCGGGCGCCTGATGGAAGTGGGGTCAGTGGACCAAGTTCTGCGAAAGGGTGTCCATCCGTATTCACGAGCGCTGGTGCACTCGTTCCCATATCTTGGTGACACACGCCAGCGTATTGAGGGGATTCCCGGGGCACCGCCCGACCTTACCAAGGAGCATAGCGGTTGCATTTTTGTGGAGAGGTGTCTCGACAAGAGGGAAATCTGCCACCAAGAAGTGCCCCCTCGGGTTGACGTGCAGTCGGAGCACTATGCCTTTTGCCATTACCCTGTCGTATGTCAGCGGGAGGTACAATAACCTATCAAACCGGCACACAACATGAAATGCGAGGGATGGGTCATGAGTGACAATCTTTTGCTGAAAGCAGAAAACCTGAGAAAGTGGTATGCCGTAGAATCTGGGATCAACAAACTTCTACCGGGTGGCTACCGGTCATGGATTAAGGCCGTTGACGGGGTTGACCTGGAGTTGGGCCGTGGAGAAGTTCTCGGCCTGATTGGTGAGAGTGGCTGCGGGAAGTCAACTCTGGGTCGGCTGCTAATTCGCATGGAAGAACCCACAGAGGGGTTCCTTTCTTTTGCTGGTCGCGACATCAGTTCACTGGCAGGTGACGACTTAAAGCAGTTCCGGCGTCAGGTGCAGGCTATTTACCAGAATCCCTTTGAGGCTCTGGATGGCCGCTATACAATCGGACGTAGCCTGTTGGACCCCCTGCGTATCCACGGTATTGGCACCAGCTTTGCAGAACGATTTGACCGGATCCTTGAAATCTTGGAGCAAAACGCGCTGGTCCCGGCCGAGGATTTCACCGATCGTTACCCCCATGAACTTAGTGGCGGACAACTTCAAAGGGTCTGCCTGGCCCGGGCAATGCTGCTGGAACCACAGCTCACGATTGCTGACGAACCCGTGTCAATGCTCGATGTATCCGTGCGGGCTGGTGTACTAAACATGTTTCTTGAGCTTAAGCAGAGAGGTGTATCAACACTGTTCATAACCCACGATCTGGGGACCGCTCATTACTTGGCTGACCGGGTAATGGTCATGTACTTAGGGCGCATCGTAGAAGTTGGTGAAGCCAAGAATGTGCTGAACCATCCAATTCATCCATATACGCGTATCCTAGTATCTAACTCACCGAGCCTGCACGGGAAGGGAAACAAGCCGGCAATTCATGTAGTAGGGGAACCTCCGACACCACTAGACCCCATGCCCGGTTGTCGCTTCGAGCCGCGATGCCCGCTTTCAGAGGATATCTGTCGCAAGAAACACCCCCAGTTGCAGGAGATCAGACCTGGGCACATGTCAGCGTGCTGGGCCAATGAGGCAGGTTGGCAAGGGGAGGCAGTTGCAGCCCTAGCAGGGCTTGTGCGCTAGAAACCGTTAGACTCTACTGAAGCAACTGCGAATGACAGGGAAAGTTTTCGGTTTTACTTTGAACACCAGGCTTGGAGATAGGGGGAACAGAGTCGATGATAAAAAACGCCGCAACCGATATCAAGAAAGTTCTGTTTGAGAAGGCTATAGCTGCTGTCCCTGATTATCAGGAGTTTTTAACTGTTGATGAACTGAATGCTTCCAGCCGCCGGCTGGCCGAGGAGTACCCGGCAGTTGTCAAATATGAAGAGGCCGGACAGACGCGTGCAGGAGACCCCATTCCACTTCTTACCATTGGTGACGGGCACCACAGCGCACTGCTGTTTGGTTGCCCGCATCCCAACGAGCCCATCGGGGCGATGATGCTTGAGTTCCTTTCCTGGGAGCTTGCTGAGAATGATGCTTTACGGGAAGAACTGGACTTTACCTGGCATATAATCAAGGTAGCAGACCCTGACAGCACGCGCCTTAACGAGGGTTGGTTCAAGGGTCCCTTTACTCCTACGAATTATGCCAGGCATTACTACCGTCCGCCAGGCGAACAACAGGTTGAATGGACTTTTCCTATTAAGTACAAGAAGCTAGACTTTCAGTCTCCCATGCCTGAAACAGAGGCGCTGATGCGTATCATCGATCGGACCAAGCCACTGTTCTTGTACAGTTTGCATAATGCGGGCTTCGGCGGTGTGTATTTCTACCTGTCAGAAGCGGCCGCGCCAATGTATGATTTGCTTCACTCATTGCCTAGAGACAGAGATCTGCCGCTAAACCTTGGCGAACCGGAGATGCCTTACGCCAAGACCTTTGCGCCAGCCATTTACTGGATGCCTGAGTCGGAGCAGATCTATGACTATTACGAGGAGTATTCAGACAAGGACCCCCTAACCTTGATGCCTGTTGGCACTTCCAGTTACGATTATTCGCGGCGGGTTGCCGATACCTTCTGTATGGCCTGTGAGATGCCTTACTTCTATGATTCTCGCGTTGCAGACACATCAAAGACTCAGGTTACGCGGCGAGAGGCCCTCATGGAGAACATTGCCGCTAGCTATGACCGACAGGAGTTTCTCTACGACATGTGGGATAGGGTTGAGCCACTGTTATCACGGGATACCCCCTTCTCTGATTTCATGCGTTTCATGGCCAGTTTCATGCGGGGCAATTTAGAGGCCAAGGACAACTGGGTGCGTTCCGCAGACGGACTGGACCAGCACGCCACTGTAGCACAGCTGTTCGATAACCGAGAACTGCCGGCTTTCTACAACTTGTTGACGGTGGGGACATTCATTAGGATGGTTGAAGCTGAATTAGCATACCGTGGCCATGAAGAAGAACGCACTGCCGAGCCTTCAGAGCCGATAACTGACACAGACAGCGAGAGTCTACGTCAACTGCTTGAGTTGCGGTCTAAGCTGATGGCTTACTTCGATGAGCATTCTCAAGCCACTGAGGAGAGCTTTGACTATAAGGTCATACCCATTCAGAAATTGGTGCAAGTCCAGTTTGGCAGCGCTCTCTACATGATGGACTTTGCTCAGCGAAAACACTCAGACTCGTAAGGCTTAGGCCCGCGAGGTAACGGCGGAAGCTGCGATTGTAATGGTTTCGCCTTTGGCTGATGTCTTGGGCTCAGTGGAATGTGAGTGCCTTTGTGACGGCTTTGTTCTTACACATTAATGGAAAGGGGATCGGTATGTCGGATGACATAGCACTGCTTAAGCTGGAACAGGCAAGAGAAGTGCTCCAGGAGTTTGGGCTAGACTGCTGGTTAATGCTTGCCCGTGAGACCGGAATGCTAGGTGAGGGAGATCCTAGCTTGAATCTTTTAGTCCCTACGTCAGTGGTAGGGTTAAGCGCGTTTCTGGTAACCAGGACAGGCCAGTTCTACGCTATTTGCGCAAACTACGATGCCAGCATGCTCAAGGCAACGGGAGTATTTGATCGGGTTATTGATTATGAACTGGGAATTGACCCTTATTTGCATGATTTACTCGAGGAGATCAATCCGAGCCAGATTGGTGTTAACTACAGCCAGGACGATTTCAGTGTCGACGGTTTGTCCTATGGCCTCTATCTGAAACTCCAATCTATCTTGAAGGATACTCCGTATGGCCAGCGTCTTGTTTCTGCTGAGCCAGTAGCGGTCGCAGTTCGGGGGCGGAAGATTGAGCCCGAGATTCAGCGTCTTAGGGCTGCTTCCAGCACAACTCAGGCAATATGGAGCGAGCTAACAGATTTTTTACGGCCTGGTATCAGCGAACTCGAGATCATGGAGTTTGTTCACCAGCAGTGTGAAGAGCATGGCGTTGAGACAGCCTGGGATTCACAATGGTGCCCGGGAATAACGGCCGGTCCACACTCGGAAGGTGGTCACAACAAACCCAGGGCGGACATAAAGGTAGAAGCGGGCACCATAGTATCGATTGATTTTGGCGTAAAGCAGAATGGCTATGTGACAGATTTTCAGCGGACCTGGTATGTTCCATCAACGTCGCAACCCACCCCCCCCCAAGAAGCGGTAGTCGCAGGTGAAACTGTGCGGAAGTCGATTCGAAAAGCCAAGGAAGCGATTCAGCCTGGTATGCTGGGCTATGAGATTGACCAGATAGGACGCAACATCATAGTTGAAGGCGGATACAGGGAGTTTAAGCATGGGCTGGGACACCAAGTTGGGCGTTCTGCTCATGACGGTGCCACCCTGCTAGCGCCGAAGGACTGGCCGCGATATACCACTAGAGCTACAGGTGTACTTGAAGTCGGCAATGTATTTACCCTGGCGCCCAGCGTAGCCACAGAGCTAGGACATTATGGGGGAGAAGAAATGGTGTTGGTGACCGAAACTGGGGCAGAGTGGTTGTCTCCGCCGCAGAGGGAACTGTGGATCACAAGAGGCTGACTCGTTTTACACTATCCGGGGCCAGCCCTTCCCCCTGCCAGTGTCTACTGTGGGAAGGAGATTAGTAATGGTTAGCGAAGAGACGTATTATACATAATATGCCAACAGTAGTCCAAGTTGTAAGCAAGGTCCCTACGCTGACACAGCTTAAGACAATGGCTGCATTTGGCAGCCTTTTGTTTATCGTTGTTTGCAGGGGTTTGGAATCCGTAGGAAAGAACCGGAGGAGGGAAGATGATTGCCGGATAGTGGTGTATCGATTCAGCCAGTTAATAGAAACACACTACAAGATCAGGCTTACGAGGTACTAAAGACAGCCATCATCACAGGACAGCTGGCATCTAATACTATTTATTCGGTCAGATACCTAGCTGAGGAGTTGGGCATTTCAACTACACCGGTGCGCGAAGCGCTAGTCAGGTTGGCGGATAAGAACATGGTTGAGTTTGTTCCAAACAGGGGCTGTCGCATTATTAAGTTAAGCGACAAGAAGCTTGACGAGCTATTCACTTTGCGAAGCTTGCTTGAGTCTTGGGCGATGGCGACAGCAGCGGAAAACCTATCCCCAGAGGTAGCCAAGAAAGCCCAGGCCATTCTGAAGCAAATGGTCGAAGCTGCTCAGGAGTCGGACCTTACCAGCTTTCTGTCTGCTGATATGGATTTTCACCTGCTTATTATGGCAGAAGCGGGAAACGACACTCTGCTTGATATTGTGACTGGCCTGAGAGAACGGACGCACCTGCATGGTCTGGAGAAAATAAGAAGAGAAGGTCGGCTGGTAGAAGTGGCAAATGAGCACCACGATATTTTAGATGCGGTTGCGAAAGGCGAAAGAGAGCGTGCGCACGCGTTGACTTTGGATCATCTGGGCCACACCCGGACTGATTGGGCAGGGGAGTAGATGGCATGTTCAGAGTCCTTGACAGTTTAGATGGCTGATAGTTCACGTTTCACGGTAGTATCAGCAAATTCAGGGTCTCAGGGTCAGTTACATTGGGTACCGGTACCATCCGCGTTTGCTAGGAACACGACCCACCAGGATTATCGCTGGTCCCTTCTTGTGCCCCAGCGAGGCCAGAATCAGGCATAGAAGATAAACCCAACTTACCTTGGTTGGGCTTATCCTTTTATCCTCAGACATAGAGATCGCATGCGGCGGGAGAGCTTGTTTTTTAGCTGTGCATAGACACTAGCCAGTATACACCAGCCAGTATTACCCTTGCCAAGCGGCTCTTTTTGTGCCAAGATGGTCTAATAGCCATCAATCTGAGGAGTTGTGCATATTGAGCCGGAGCCTGGCGATTCTAGCAGCAGTTGTGGTGACTTTCCTGTGGTCGACTTCATACATTCTGAACAAGGCCGCATTTGACGCCGGCGTAGGTCCCCTTACTTTGGCCGGCCTTCGATATTTCGTAGCGGCAATCTCATTGGGATTAGCTCACCTATTACAGCAGAAGGGCCGCCGTGGTCAACAAGGGAGTGTTTCAAGGGGCTCCCACGTTGGTCAGAGTATCTGCTTCTTGGGGTTACTGGTTACATTACGGCACAGGGGCTGCAGTACATCGGGCAATGGTATGTGACTCCCACGCAGACCGGCCTTGTGCTATCCATTGGGAACACACTGTTTGTCATAGCGGTTAGTTCTGTTTGGCTGAGAGAATCCCCGTCATCGAGGGCAGTGGTTGGTATCGCAGTTGCTTTGAGCGCTGTTGTCCTATTCTACTACCCGTGGGCTATTGGCGACACTAATTTACTGGGAATTGCCTTCATCACTCTTTCTTCTGCCGGGTATGCCATTAACCTGACCGCCACTCGGAAGTTAATTGCTGGCCATCGCGCAACCACAGGAAGTTAGTGCTTATTCCAATGGTCATTGGCGCCGCTGGGATGCTTGGAGCTGGTCTCGTGTATGAGCCTCTTCCGGCACTTAATTGGACTATTGCCGTCATAGTGATGTGGCTTGGAGTACAAGTCACCATGCTTGATGTTCTAATCCTTGGTCGAGAGCTTGCGGTTACTCAGATTCTCGCGCTCATCGTTGTAACTATTTCCATAGCCATGGTCCAGCTGGCTCCGGGGCGGAGGCCAGATCTTGAGTCCACGAGATCTGAAACTACTGCAGCGGGAGTGGACTCCACCTAACAACCAGGGGTGGCAAGAAAGAGGTACATACGGGGGGAGGACTCAACATGTGCAGGGCCGCCGTGGGCGCTACAGCCAGGGCCCGTTTCAGCAATGGTTTGTTGGAGTACAGGGTCCAAACCACCAGATTAGTCGAAGGGGATAGGAGAGAATGAGGTGGCTCCTGGGGCGGAAAGCCCTTGGGTTTCTAATCAGTCTGGCCGTCGGTGCCTTTCTCGAGCACGTGAACTCGCATGTCAGTTCTGGTAGCATGCTCTTCGAGTTTCGTTACCCGGGTGTCCAGTTGAGTCACTTTGCCCCTCGTATCGACACCTTCAATCATCAGTTTAACCTCAGTTGTGAGACTCTCGAGAAGTACCCTTGTTTCACGGATTACACGCTCAAACCCTTCATGCATCTCTTGGCGAGTGGCGAACTTCTCATGCATTTCCTGGTGTAGTTTAGCAAACCCTTCATGCATCTCTTGGCGAGTGGCGAACTTCTCATGCATTTCCTGGTGTAGTTT
>LADL02002670.1_pt1 | contig 19836 bp, 17 predicted proteins | sample 619721 | NCBI WGS metagenome assembly LADL02 (sample SAMN03397408, study PRJNA257561) | rock porewater metagenome | biome: terrestrial; feature: Opalinus Clay rock; material: porewater; isolation source: Opalinus Clay rock porewater BRC-3 borehole | place: Switzerland: Mt Terri URL, St-Ursanne ...
GTTCAGGAAAAAGGAGAAGTTTGTCCGGCCAACTGGGAAGAAGGAAAAGACGCGATGGAAGCAAACAGAACCGGAACGGCAGCATATTTGGCATCTCACTAAAAAACTATAAGATGTTTCAAGAAATAACAGAAGACAATTTACCTCAATTAGTAGGCGAAAACAACACTGTAGTGGTTCAATTTTCGGCTACTTGGTGCGGAAATTGCAGAATTATGAAACCAAAATTCAAAAAATTGGCTTCAGAAAATGAAAATGTTGCTTTTGTGATTGTGGATGCTGAAAAATTTCCGGAATCACGAAAAATGGCAAAAGTTGACAATCTGCCTACATTTGCAACCTATAAAGATGGTGTTTTTGTGAACCAGGTTCAAACCAATAAGTTCGAAATTTTAAACGATTTAGTAAATGAAGTTACCAATAATTAAGCATTTAACTAATTTTATCGAACAAAACGATGAAGATTATGTGATTGAAACCATTGAAACCTTGGAAGCTTTAACAGAAGTTTCTTCTTTGAAAGATGAAGAATTGGATGTTATAGGTGAAATCATTTCAAACCTTTATGGTGCGCTGGAAGTTCATAAGATGGTAAAAGAAGGAATGCCTCAAAAAGAAGCATTAAATACTTTTATGAAACGCGTTTTAGGTTCTATAGACACTTAAAAAATAATAACTACTGACTGCCAATAGAAAATCCCAAAAGTTTTGGGATTTTTTTATGCCTTTAATTTTATATATTTATCAAAAATATATTTAAAAATGGAGAACCATCAAGTTAAAGGCACCGTAAATTTAAGTGAAATGACTGCTATGGAAATAGTTGAAGACGCCAAGAAAAAACTTAAAAAAGCCAGAAAAGAATTGAGCGATTTGCAAGAGACCATGTATGCCGAAGGAAAGCACGCCGTGTTAGTTTGCTTACAGGGAATGGATACCTCGGGAAAAGACAGTTTGATAAAAGAAGTTTTTAAAGATGTGAATGCAAGGGGTGTGGTGGTTTATAGTTTTAAAGTGCCCACAGAATTGGAATTAAAACACGATTATTTATGGCGCCATTATATTGCCTTGCCCGAACGCGGAAAGATTGGCGTCTTTAACAGAACCCATTATGAAAATGTGTTGGTTACGCGCGTTCATCCCGAATATGTTTTGGGTGAAAATATTCCGGCGGTGAAAAGTTTGGAAGATTTATCCGATGAATTTTACCATAAAAGAATGGATGAAATTAATGAATTTGAAAAAAATTTGGCGGCTAACGGAACCATTATTTTAAAATTCTTTCTTAATATTTCAAAATTGGAACAAAAAAACAGACTTTTAAGAAGGTTGCGGTTTAAAGAAAAGAACTGGAAATTTTCTCCGGGTGATTTAAAGGAACGCAAACTTTGGAGCGACTATCAATCTTGTTATCAGGATTTACTGAATAAAACTTCAAAAGAGAATGCGCCTTGGTATATCATTCCTGCAGATGACAAGCCTTCGGCACGTTTTTTAGTGGCAAATATTATTGTGGAAACCTTAAAAAAATACGATTTTAAAGAACCTGAATTGCCCGAAAAATACCAACTGGAAATCGAAAATTATAAAGAACAATTGGCGAGTGAGTAAGCTTTTTAAAGACTCAAATTTTTGTTAAAATGTTTATAAAACTATTTTTCAAGTTTGTAAATCGTACCTTACAAATGGTATCTTTACCGATAAAATAATTCAAAAAAAAACTATGGAATTAAAATTAAAAAAACCAATCATATTTTTTGATTTGGAAACAACCGGAATTAATATCGCCAAAGACAGAATTGTGGAAATTTCTATTTTAAAAGTTTTTCCAAACGGCAATAAAGAAAGCAAAACCTGGTTGGTAAATCCGGAAATGGAAATCCCAAAAGAAGCTTCCGACATTCACGGGATTACCAATGAAAAAGTGGTTACGGAGCCAACTTTTAATGAATTGGCGCCAAAAGTGAGCGAAATGATAGCCGGTTGTGATTTGGCAGGATTCAATTCAAACCGATTTGACATTCCGTTGTTGGCCGAAGAAATGTTGCGAGCCAATGTCGATTTTAGCATGAATAATAGAGATTCTATTGATGTTCAGGTGATATTTCATAAAAAGGAGGAAAGAACTTTAAGTGCCGGTTATCAATTTTATTGCGGAGGAAGTTTGGAAAATGCGCATTCAGCCGAGGCTGACACCAATGCAACTTATGAAATTTTATTGGCGCAGCTGGAAAAATACGATGATTTGGAAAATGATGTTCAATTTTTAAACGATTTTTCAACCCACATAAAGAGAGCTGATTTGGCAGGTTTTATATTGTTTAATGAAGAAAATGAAGAAGTTTTCACTTTTGGAAAATACAAAGGTTATAAAGTTGAGAAAGTGTTGAGAGATGATAAAGGGTATTATTCATGGATTCAAAATGCCGATTTTCCTTTATACACAAAAAAAGTTTTGGGTGAAATAAGAGAGCGTGTTTTTCCAAAAAAAGAAGAAGCAACCCTTGAAGATTTAAAAAATAAATTCAATCAAAAAATATAATATGTTAGTAAATTTTGAAAGTTTGGCCAGCACCTCGAAAATTTGGATTTACCAATCCAACAGAGAGTTTTCAGCGCAGGAAGTGGCCGAAATAAGCCGTGATTTGGAAAATTTCATAGGAAAGTGGAAACGGCATGGAGAAGATTTAAAAGCGTCTTACCTAATAAAATACAATCAGTTTATTGTAGTTGCAGTTGATGAAAATTATCAGGAAATTTCAGGCTGTTCCATTGATGCTTCGGTTAATTTAATGAAGCAATTTGAACAAAGATTTGCCATAGATTTAACCAATAAGTTAAATATTTCATTTAAAGACAATAACAATATCAATGTGGTGAGCATGGCTAATTTTCAAAACTATGCCAAGCAGCAAAAAATCACTTCAAATACCGTTGTTTTTAACAATATGATCACCAATAAGGCCGATTTTGAACAAAATTGGGAAGTAACGGCCGACAAAAGTTGGCACAAACGGTTTTTATCAATGAATAATTAATGATGAATAATTAAAATTTATTTTCTTTTATTATTGAATTAAATTTACACACACTCCAAAAAAAATTCCTAATAATTTTTGGTTTCATTATTGATACTCATGTTTTTTAAGTAAATTTTCAATCCAATAATTCCTCAATTCTAAATAAATGATTAAAAAAATAGCACTCTTTATTTTCCTGCTGAATTTTGTTTTTTCGGAAGCTCAAAATAATAATCCTTTACAAACAATTGATGCTAAAGCCCAAGAAAAATGGGTGGACAGTATTTTGAACAAAATGACTATTGATGAAAAAATTGGGCAGTTGTTTATGGTTCAGGCTTATTCCAATAAGGATGATAATCACCGTATGTCGATTGACAGTTTAATTAAAAATTATCATATTGGCGGGTTGATTTTTATGCAGGGAACTCCTGAAAAGCAAGCTGTTTTAACCAATAATTATCAATCCAATTCAAAAATTCCTTTGTTGATTGGTTTTGATGGCGAATGGGGATTAGATATGCGTTTAAAAGACACCTATCGTTTTCCTTGGAATATGACGCTCGGCGCAATAACCGAAAATAAATTGGTGGAAAATTTTGGCGCGCAATTGGGAAAACATTGCAAACGGTTGGGTATTCATATCAATTTTGCGCCGGTGGTGGATATCAACATTAACCCCGAAAATCCAATCATTGGAAATCGTTCTTTTGGTGAAAACAGGGAAAATGTAACGCAAAAAGCATTGGCTTTTGTGAAAGGAATGCAAAGCGAAAACGTGCTGTCCAACGCAAAACATTTTCCAGGTCACGGCGATACGGCAACCGATTCCCATAAATCTTTGCCGTTTTTGGATTTTGATTTCAAACGTTTGGATTCTGTTGAATTATACCCCTATAAAACACTTATTCAAAATAAATTAACCAGTGTTATGGTTGGGCATTTGAGTGTGAATTCTTTAGAGGAAAATAAAGATTGCCCCACGTCGCTTTCTTACCAGGTTATTACTAAATTACTGAAGGAGAAATTAAATTTTGAAGGTTTAATTTTAACCGATGCGCTAAATATGAAAGGCGTTTCTAATTATGCTGAATTTGGGGATATCAATTTGGAGGCATTGTTGGCCGGTAATGATATTTTGCTAATTCCAACAGATGTGCCTTCAGCCGCAGACACCATTAAGGTCGCTTTAAGTAAAAAGATTATCACAGAAGAACGCATCAATTATTCTGTCAGAAAAATATTAAAGGCAAAATATTGGGCTGGATTGAATAAATACAAAAAAATTGAATTGGCGAATTTGCAGCAAGATTTAAATTCGATTGAAGATGAATTGCTTCATCGGAATTTAGTGGAAAATTCAATTACGCTGCTTAAAAATGAATCCTTGGTTTTTCCGATCCAGCATTTAGAGCGGAAGAAAATTGCCTATGTTAAATTGGGTGATGGCGCTCATAGTGATTTTTTAAATATGTTAAAAAATTATGCTAAGGTTGATGAAATCTCAAATGAAAATATTGACAGTTTAATTACACAGCTTAAACCTTATAATCTGGTAATTGTTGGCTATCACAAGTCAAATGACAATCCGTGGAAAGACTATAAATTTAACGTTAACGAATTAGAGATTCTTCAGGAAATTGCGAAAAAACATACCGTTATTTTAGATGTTTTCGCAAGTCCGTACAGTTTGCTGCAACTCGATAATTTTAAAAATATTGAAGGTGTTGTAGTCTCTTTTCAAAACAGTAAAATTGCCCAGGAAATTTCAGCACAAATGCTGTTTGGCGCCATGGAAATCAAAGGAAAATTGCCGGTTTCTATCGCTGGCCAATTTTCAGAAAATGAAGGATTAATGTCGAATTCACTTGGAATTTTAGGCTATTCTATTCCTGAAGATGTGGGTTTAAGCAGTGAAAAATTAAGTAAAATTGATTCAGTAGCCGCTGTTGTTTTAAATGGAAAAATGGCTCCTGGAATGCAAATTTTAGTCGCTCGCAAAGGAAAAGTGGTGTATCAAAAAAGTTTTGGTTTCCATACAGATGAAAAGACAGCACCGGTTTTAAACAGCGACCTGTATGATATTGCGTCAATGACAAAAATTGTGGCAACATTGCCGCTGATTATGGAACTCGAAGAACGCAAAATTTTGCATCTTAACAGCACTTTGGGTAGCCTGATTCATAAATTAAGAAGAACAAATAAAAATAAATTAACCGTGAAAGAAGTGCTTTCACATTATGGCAGATTAAAACCATATTTTCCTTTTTATTTAAAAACCCTTGACAGTGCCACAAAAATGCCATCAGCCGACTTTTACCGCTCAGAAAGAAGCCATAAATTTAATATAAAAGTCACCGACAGTTTATATTTGCTAAGCACCTATCAGGATGAAATGTTTGAGATTATCGCGCAATCAGAACTGCTTAAAAAGAAAGAATACAAATACAGTGATTTGCCTTATTATATTTTTAAGGAATATATTGAACATCATTATAAAAACGACTTAAATGTGCTTACACAACTTCATTTTTACAGGTCGTTGGGTGCAAACAGGACAACTTATGTGCCTTTGGAAAAATTTTCAAAAAATGAGATTGTTCCTACTGAAAAAGACAACTATTATCGTCATAAACTGGTGCACGGTGATGTGCACGATATGGGCGCGGCCATGCAAGGCGGAATTGGCGGCCATGCCGGTATATTTTCCAATGCAAATGACATTGCCAAAATCATGCAAATGTACCTTCAAAAAGGATATTATGGCGGGAAAAGATATTTTCAGCCAGAAACCATTGATAAATTTAATCACCGTTATTTTGCAAGTGAAGGCGTAAGAAAAGGCGTTGGTTTTGACAAACCACAAATAAAAGAAAGTGAAAAAGCCACTTGTGGATGTGTTTCCGACAGCAGTTTTGGACATAGCGGTTTCACGGGAACTTATACTTGGGCCGATCCTGAATCGGAAATTGTGTATGTATTTTTATCGAACCGGGTTTTTCCTACTTCGGCAAATATGGAATTGGTTAATTACAATATCAGAACCGAAATTCAGCAGTTGATACAAGATGCAATTATTGACTAACAGTCATTGTTTTTGCTGAAATAATTCCAAGTAAAATGCTGGACAAAAGGTAAATTATCGCAATTCTTATATCAAAAATAAGATAGATAATTGCTGTTTGAATTAAATAAAATAAAGGAAAAATCGTTGTAATGAGCGCAAATCTGTAAGTATTTGTAAAAACAATATCCTGAATTTTTGGTTTGATGTATTTCCAAATCAATAATGGGAAAACACTGTTTAGTTTGGCGATCAAATGGAAAGTCGCAAACCAATTGCTGTTTTCTTTTTTTACAATTTTTTTTGAAGAAGTTGTTTCTAAGCTTTCAACAAGTTTATTGGCTTCGAACGGATTTAGATAATCAACTTCCAACGCTTCCAATTTCACGATAATTTCATTATAATTTGCTGAATCTTCCACGTGAAGCGTTAAATATTTTAAAGCGTTTGAAACTTCATTTGTAATTTTCTTAAATTTTAAATCGGGGTTTTTAGCATCTACAAATTGATTGGCAAGTATTGGTTTTCCATAATAAATGGAGGTGCTTGAAGGAAAATTCAAATGAGAATCGTAATTAATGCCAATAGGCACAATATAAATGGGCAATTCGGGATATTTTTGAAGCGTGCCTAAAATAATTCGGGCAAATCCTTTTTTTAGCGTGATTATTCTGCGTTGTAAATGATGCTCTCCTTCGGCAAAAATTTGAATTGCTTTTTCAAGTTTCAAAATTTCTATGCATTGATCAAAAACTTCAAAATTCTTTTCTATGGTGCGAAAACCGTCTCTCACCCTAAATACCGGAATCATATTTAGCGATTGTAATATTTTACTTACAAAATCAATTTTAAAGGCGCTTGCCCTTGTTAAAAAATGACAGATTCTGCTGTTGGTGGTTGGCACTAAAATAGCGTCAATTAATGCGTTTTGGTGATTTCCAATAAAAATTATCGCCCCTTTTTCGGGAATATTTTCTTTGCCGTAAACAGAAATCTTTTTAAATAAAAAGAACAATCCAATCTTCACATAAATGCTAATGCTATGATACCAAAGGTTTTTCAAATCTATGCCGATGTTTTTTGTTTAGACCAATAAGTTGCGATAGCCAAGCCTGAAAAAATATCCCAAATGGCCCAAAAAGCGACCAACAACGCCATTCCGCCCAATCCATTAAAGAAACCGAAAATAAGCAACAATCCCAATCCGGAGTTTTGAATTCCTGTTTCTATGGCCAGCGTTTTTTGATCTGTAAAGGTAAGTTTCATCAATTTGGCAAAATAAAATCCGGTTGCGAGCGCCAGTAAATTATGTACAATGACTAAAATTAGGACATATTCAATGTAATTTATAAAAATATCAAGATTTTCATAGAAAGCAATAACGATGAAAAGCATAAAAATAACCAGAGAAATTGGTTTTAGAATTTTAGCCAATTTTACGGACAAATCAGGTTTTGATTTTCTTACCCACATTCCAAGAATCAGTGGAATTCCCAAAATTAGGGTCACTAATTTTACCAATTCCCAAGGACTTAATTCTATGGTTTGAAGAATTTCGGCGGTTGGCGCATATAAATTTCCGTAAAAATATAGATTAAAAGGTGTCATCACTAAACAAACCAAGGTTGAAAAAGCGGTTAAACTAATGGACAATGCCGAATTTCCCTTTGCCATTTGGGTCATAAAATTTGAAATATTTCCTCCCGGGCAAGCAGCAACCATTATCATTCCCAAAGCAATGCTCGGCATTGGATTCACCAATTTTATAAAAACGAAAGTAACCAATGGCAATAAAATAAATTGCGAAATGACCCCAGTCAATAAAATTTTTGGATTTTGAAATAAACGTTTAAAATCGTCCATAGTAATGCCAAGCGCCACGCCAAACATGATAATCGCCAAAGTGATGTTTAGCACCCAAAGTCCTTCCGTATCAAAATTTATTTTTAAGGAATCTAAATTTTCTGGCATATTAGTTTTTAAAAGTATATTCAACAATATTTGCGCCCATTTTTAAGGCTTTTACACGAATTTCATATGGATCTCCGTGCACTTCTTCATCTTCCCAACCATCGCTTAAATCCGATTCAAAATCGTAAAAACAAACCAATCTTCCTTCATAAAATAACCCAAAACCTTGCGCTTGTTTGTTATCGTGCTCATGAATTTTAGGGCAGCCATTTTCAAAACTAAAGGTTTGGTGATAAATGGGATGATTGTAAGGAATTTCTTGAAAATCTAGGGTTGGAAACACTTTTTTCATTTCTTTTCTAACATAAGTGTCAAGTCCATAATTATCGGAAATATGTAAAAATCCGCCAGAAATCAGATAATTTTTTAAATTTCCAATATCGTTATCAGAAAAACTGACATTTCCATGGCCGGTCATAAAAACAATGGGATAATTAAAAATGGCAACGCTGTTTACTTCAACCGTTTCCGGATTTTCTTTGATGGATGTTTTAATGTTTTTGTTGCAAAATTTAATGAGATTTGGCAAGGCTGTCGGATTTGCATACCAATCGCCGCCACCGTTGTATTTTAAAATAGCTATTTGTTGTGCAGAAATTTGCGAAAAAGATGATATTAAAAAAGCAAAAGTCACAAACGCCACTTTTAATTTAAGTGCGTGAATAAAAGTTTGTAAGTTCGGAATTGCAACCATTAATTTCATTCATTTACAAATGCCACACTTTGAACTGCTACCAAACCGGCAGTTTCAGTGCGCAAACGGCTTTTTCCCAAAGATACAGGAATAAAGTTATTGTCCAAACTTTGTTGAATTTCTTTGGAAGAAAAATCGCCTTCCGGTCCAATTAGTACGGTAGTTTTTAGCCCAGATTTTAATTCCGATTTCAATGATTTCTTGCTGGTTTCCTCGCAATGTGCGATAAACAATTGTCCGCTGAAATTGGTTTGCATAAACGCATTAAAAGTGATGGGTTCATTCAATTTTGGAAAATGGAATTTGAGTGATTGTTTGGCAGCCGAATGTATTATTTTCTCCATTCTTTCTGTTTTAAGTTCTTTACGTTCAGAATGTTCGCAAATAATTGGCGTAATTTCATCAATGCCAATTTCGGTTGCTTTTTCCAAAAACCACTCAAAACGGTCGTTTAGTTTTGTGGGCGCAATGGCGATGTGCAAATAATAATTTCGGTCGTTTTCTTGGGTTTCAATATCCACAATATTGACCAAACATTTTTTATCGTTGGCAAGCAATATTTCAGATGTAAATAATTGACCCAAGCCGTTTGTGATAAAAATTTTATCGCCTTCTTTTTTTCGTAAAACCCTCACAATATGGCGGCTTTCAATTTTACCAAAAGAAAACTGTTTGGTGCTGGCAGTAATTTCTGGGTTGTAAAATAATTGCATTATAAATCTTTTCTGAAGGTGCATCGTCTTTTGTAAACAAACGGATCAAAATTTTTCCAAAGTGCCGCAGCTGCCTTATTTGTTGAAAGTTCGGGTGTTCTATAACAGTTTATAATTCCTTTTTTGGTATATGTTTTGTAAAATTCTTCAAAAATGATGGCATGAACACCTTTGTTTTGATGGGTTGGATGAACACCAATTAAATAGAATAGAATGTCTTTGCTGTTTTTTTTCGCGTGTAATAAGTGAAAAATACCAAATGGAAATAATTTGCCTTTTGATTTTTGCAAAGCTTCAGAAAATGAAGGCATGGTAATGGCAAACGCAACCAGTTTTCCTTCTTTATCAACCACAAAAACAATCAATTCAGGATTGATAAAAGGAATGAATTTCTTTTTAAAATAATCTTTTTGAACGTCGGATATGGGAACGAATGATGACAACGAAGCGTAACTTTCGTTGAATAAATCGAACATTTCATCCACATACGGCAGAATTTCATTGGTTTTGGTGAAATTGATGGCTTTATATTGATAACGTTTTTTTATGATTTCACTTGCTTTCATGAAAAATTCGGTTTTCACATTGCTAAACGGGAATTTGCTTTCGTTGTACTCTTTTTCGACAACAAACCCCAGTTTTTCTAAATGTTCTTGGTAATATGGATAATTATACCAGGTAATCATGGAGCCAATATGCTCGAAACCTTCAGTTAAAACGCCCACTTTATCTAAGTTTGAAAAGCCCAACGGCCCTTCCATATATTCCAGATTATGTTGTTTGCCAATATCTTCAACCTTGTCCAATAACATTTTTGAAACTTCGTGGTCATCGATAAAATCGAACCAGCCAAAACGCATTTTTTTTACCTGTTGTTCATTAATTTCAAGATGGTTAATGATTGCGGCGATTCTTCCAACGATTTCATTATTTTTTAACGCAACAAAAAAACGCGCTTCTGCGTGTTGAAATACCGGATTTTTGGTCTTGTCAAAAGATTCAATTTCATCATTAATGATAGGAGGAACCCAATAAGGATTGTTTTTATATAATTTAAAAGGAAACTCAACAAAAGTCCTCATTTCCTTTTTTGACGTCATTTCTTGCAGTGTAATCATTGAAATTGAATGATATTAGTTACGGTTTTTCTTAAATATTCTGGAAAAAAATCCTTTTCTGTTTGGTGTTTTTGACATCGTTTCTTTAGGTGCATTTTTATAAACAAATGCGTCTCGGTGGCGATCCAATCTCCAGGCAAATCCGGCTGTGGCGTACACATAGGAATAATCATCAAAAAAATTGGTTCTTGCTGAAGCGTCCACTTGCAAATTTTCGGTCACCAAATAGGCGATGCCTGTTCCGAACTGATAATTTGGTGAAAAATCGTTGTAATATTTCCCTTGATTTTCAATAAAATAAGACCAATTTTGATTGATGGCATAAGTCATTGTCACAATATACGAGTAATATTTATCTTCTGAAGTGATATTGTCAGCAATTAAATTTGTCAATAAAATCAAGCGATCCGAAAAATCATTTTGCAGCAAAAGAGCGCCTTTGTAGCTAATTCCTTCATCGCTTTTATAATCTTTCCCCAAAAAGTTTAAGTGCGCTCCGCCGTAAACCCCAACAGATGGAATTAAACGCTTTTTGTCGAAAGCAGTTCTGCGTTTCCAACTGCGAATTTCTTTAGACTTGTCAGTAAATTCTTGTTGGTAAAACAAATATTTTGCGCCAACGGTAAGGTCGCTTATTCCTTTAATATAATAATTTGGGTTTGGAAAGTTATTGACTTCATCGCGTTGGTAAGCCACATTGGCGTTAAATTCCAGCCGTTCTTTAAATTTCCCCACCCTAAAAAACAATTCACCACCCAAAGTTTTAACATTTGCACCAAAACTTTCATCATTGCTGCTGTTATAAAACATACCGCTTTCAAGTTGATAAACGTTGGTGCCAACACCATAAGGACTTTCAGAAAAACCAGGTCTTTTTGAGTTGATAATTTCGGTGTATTGAGCAGTTATCAGCTGAAAATTCGCTAAAAAGAGAACTAAAAATAGTGTGTTTTTCATAGTGTAAAATGTTTGATGTGTCAAAGATAAGATTTTATATAATTAAACGTTTTAGTTCCTCTCAAATTGTTATTTTTGGAGTTTATTTAAACTCGATGAAATGGGATTTTTAAGAACGTTAGCGATTATAGTAATTATATATTATGCTATTAAATTTATTGGAAGGTATATTTTGCCATTGTTTGTGGGGAAAATTATTAACAATGTGGAGAAAAAAATGAGAGACCAACAACAGCAATTTAATAACCAACAACAAAACACAACCGGTAAAGTTGGTGAAACAGTGATTGCCAAAAAGCCTTCGGACTATAAAGAAGGAAATAAAGATATAGGAGACTATGTTGATTATGAAGAAGTTAAAGACGATAAATAAATGAATTTACCCATCAAAAAAGCGGTTCCTTACTTAATTGCCATTGCAACTTTTATTTTAGTGTCTGTCGCCTATTTTTCTCCGATTCTTAAAGGAAAAAAAATATTTCAAAATGACATCAAGCAATTTACGGGAATGGCGAAATCAATCAATGATTTTCGTGCAGAAAATGATGCCGAACCGTATTGGACCAATGCTGCTTTTGGAGGAATGCCAACGTATAATTTAAGTGTTTTATATCCAAATGATTATGTTAAAAAACTAGATGGTTTTTTACGATTTTTACCAAGACCTGCCGATTATTTATTTCTGTATTTCTTGGGCTTTTTTGTTTTGCTGACTGTTTTAAAAGTGGAATATAAACTGGCCATTTTGGGCGCTTTGGCCTTCGGATTTTCTACCTATTTAATTATAATCCTTGGTGTTGGCCACAACTCAAAAGCGCACGCAATTGCCTATATGCCATTGGTTTTGGCGGGTATTTTACTGGTGCTGCAACGCAATTATTTGTGGGGTTTTTTACTCACTGCCGTCGCTATGTCGCTGGAAATAAAAGCAAGCCATCCTCAAATGACTTATTATTTGTTTTTTGCAGTGTTAATTTTGGGTGTTTTCTATTTAATTGAAGCGTTTAAAGAAAAACAATTGCCTGCATTTTTTAAAAGTATTGCCATTTTAGTGGTGGCTGTTGTGTTGGCGATTGGCACAAATGCCACCAGTTTATTGGCAACTAAAGAATATGTTTCGCACAGCACAAGAGGAAAAAGCGAACTTACCATCAATCCTGATGGATCTTCGAAAGAAGCTTCCAGCGGATTGTCAAAAGAATATATTACCGATTACAGTTATGGAATTCCGGAAACATTCAATTTGTTTATTCCCCGTTTTATGGGCGGCGGAAATTATGAAAATGTGGGATTGGATTCCAATATTTACAACTTTTTAAAAGACAAGACAGAGCCAAGACAAGCCAAAGAATTTTCTGAATATGCTCCGATGTATTGGGGAAAACAGCCTATTGTGGAAGCGCCGGCCTATATTGGTGCCGTGTTGGTGTTTTTGTTTTTTCTTGGAACTTTTTTGGTAAAAGGAAAATTAAAAAATTGGTTGGTGGGCGTTGTTGTGTTTTCAATATTGCTAAGTTGGGGAAAAAATCTTAATTTTTTAACCGACCTTTTTATTGATTATGTTCCGATGTACAATAAATTCAGGGCGGTTTCATCCATTCAGGTTCTCGCAGAATTGGCAATTCCATTATTGGGAATATTGGCCTTGAAAGAATTTTTTGCAAATACAATTGCTGCTGAAATTAAATTGAAAGCGTTAAAAAACAGCTTTTTTATAACCGGAGGAATTGCACTTATATTCACGTTGTTTGGTACTAGTCTTTTTGATTTTGAAGGACTTAGAGATGCGAGTTACGACCAAATGTTACCGGGATTTTTGGAGATAATTATAGCCGACAGGAAAGCGATTTTCTTTTCCGATAGTTTTAGAACAATGGTTTTTGTAACGATTTCTGCAGGAATTTTGTGGTTGTTTGTTAAAGAAAAATTGAATCAAAATTATGCCTTGATTATTTTAGGTGCATTGATTTTGTTCGATTTGGTTTCGGTGGATAAACGCTATGTAAACAATACCGATTTCCAAAATGCCAGGGAAATTGACAAACCGTTTGTGGCTTCGGAAATTGACCGTGAAATTCTTAAAGATAAAAGCCATTACAGGGTTGCCAATTTTATAGTTGACCCAATGAACGATGGCAGCACTTCCTATTTTCACAATTCAATTGGCGGTTATCACGCCGCGAAAATGGAGCGGTATCAAGAATTGTTCGATTTTCATATCGCCAAAAATAATATTGAAGTCTTAAATATGCTGAACACCAAATACTTTGTTTTTGAAGATGGAAGCAGACGAGAAACGGTGCAGCAAAATCCTGAACCCAATGGAAATGGCTGGCTGGTAAATACCGTTAAAATTGTTGACAATGCAAATGAAGAAATATTGGCTTTGGACAGTTTAAAAACAAAAGCAGAAGCTGTAATTGATAAAAGATTTGTTTCTGAAGGATTTAAAACCAATTACCCAAAAGATTCAACAGCAACGATTCAACTGACCTCTTATGCGTTAAATAATTTGGTTTACGATTTCAATGCAACCACAAATCAGTTTGCTGTGTTTTCTGAAATCTTTTATAAGGATGGATGGAATGCCTATATTGATGGAAATTTAACACCGCATTACCGCGTAAACTTTGTGTTGCGTGGATTGGAGATTCCAAAAGGAACCCATAAAATTGAATTTAAATTTGAACCTGCTGTTGTTAAACAAGGAAGCACAATCACTTTAATTTCGTACGGATTGCTTTTGATTATTTTTGCAGGTTGGTTTTTTGTTGAAAAAATAAAAACTAACTGATAGAATAATTCATCAATTTAAGAACTCTTAAGAAATTCGTTTTATTTCTTGAAGAAACCAGCAGCTTTTTTTTGTTTGAGAGCACCAATTCACCTGTATGGTTAAATTGAACAATGTGCTTTAAGTTTAAAAGCGTAGAGCGATGTATTCTAAAAAAAGTGGCGTGCATTAAAATGTTTTCCACTTTTTTTAAATTATTTGAGGTTGTATAAACCTTATTGTCAGTGGTGTAAAAGTTTGTGTAACTTCCGTCGGCCTCACAGTATAAAATATCATCTATGTCAACAATCGTAAAATCTCCATTATTCATCGGAAGGGATATTTTCTGATTTTTGTTTTCCATCTGATGTTTAAAAGCAAGATATTTTTCGGAATTAAAAGCCGTTTGTTTCGATAAAAATTTATCTACAACAGCAATTAATTGATCTTCTTGTATCGGTTTATTCAGATAATAAAAAGCAAAATAATCCATAGCTTTTTCTTTGTAATCTTTAAGTCCGGTGGTGAAAATCACTTCAAATGACGAAGAATTTGAAAAGTGGTCCAATATTTCAAAACCATCACCGTCATGCAATTGGATGTCTAAAAACACCAGTTGCGGATTTAGGTCGTTTATCAATTTAATTCCTTTTTCTACACCAGTTTCGTGGCCAACTATCGTAATTTCGGAACTGTAATTATTTTCTATAATCTTTTTGAGATGCTGGTATGCAGCGTTCTCGTCTTCAATAATAATGGCACTTATCATAAAAATATTTAAAAACTTATTAAGGGGATTTTCAATGTTACTTTTAATCCCACTAAGGTATTGAAATCATCTGTTACATTTGAAATAATGACCAAATTTTCTTCATTTTTAGCATCATTAATCAATTGAAGGCGTTCATTAATATTGGAAAATGAGATTCCGGAACTGTTTATTGTGTCAGCATTTTCATTTTTTTGAATTCCCACGCCGTTGTCAATAATTTCACAGATTAGAAATTCCTCATTTTCAATTTTAAAGTCCACACAAATACAATTTATTTTATTGCCATTTATGAAGCCATGTTTAAATGCATTTTCAATGATTGGCTGCAAAATCATTGGCGGCACTAAAATATTTTGCAATTCTTCTAGGGAAATAGATTCGGTATTTATGGAGTAAGTGGTGTTTTTATGGAATCTTAATTTTTGAAGTTCCAGATATAGTTTGGCCATTTCAATTTCATCGGTTAAATTGATCAAATTGGATTTGGTTGATTGAAGAATTAAATTCACCAATTCGGCAAATTTACCCAAACTGCCTTTTACTTCTTCAATTTCTCCTTTATTTACCAAATTTTCAATGTTCACCAACAAATTGTTGATAAAATGTGGGTTCATTTGTGCATTTAAAGCCTTGTAGCGCAGATTGGAAATGTTTTCTTTGATTTTTTCATTCTGAATAATTTTTTGCTTTCTTCTGTAAAATAAATAGGCAATGAATAATAAAAGGAATGAAATGGAGATGCTTGTAAACCACCAGGTTTTATAAACAGGCGGTTTTACTTCAAAAGAAAATAATGAAGGATTTATGCTTTCCATATTATTTTTTGAGATGGCTTTCACTTCAAAAGTATACTTGTTTGGCGGTAAAGAAGAGTATCTAACTGTATTATTATTGGTTTCAATCCAATCTGGTTCTAACCCTAATAATCTATATTTAAAGGTAATGTTTCCCAAACTTTTAAATGAAATTCCGGAGAAATTAAATTGAATGTTATTGGATTGGAAATTAAATGTTTGATTGTTTGTTTTTTCAATAGTATTATTGTTCATTAAAATCTCGTTAATATGGATTCTAGGAGCCAACATTGAATTCTCTTCTTTTGAAATGTCTATTATATTCAATCCGTTGGATGTTGCCACATATACTTTATTTTCATCAACATAACAAGCTCTAATGTCATTGCTGTACAATCCGTCCGAAATGGTGTACGTTTTGAGATGAACCAAATTATTGTTTTCATCTAGCTCAAGACGGTTCAAACCTAAATTTGTAGAAAGCCAAATATTGTTTTTTTTATCCATAAAAATAGATTTTATGTAATTGCTTAACAATCCGTCTTTTTTAGAAATTATTTTAAATTTTTCGTTTTTCAAAATTCCTAAACCATAAGCGTTCGAACCTATCAATAATCCTCTGGAAGTTTTTTCCAAGGCGTAAACAGTGTTTGCGTCGAATTGATTTCCTAAAACGTATTTTTTGGTTACGCCAGCAGTTTGTAAGTATAAACCTTTGGTGGTGCCAATATAAAGGCTGTCATTTCCCATATAACAAATAGCAGTGCTTCGCTTATCCCATAATTTTTCAATTAATAATGAGGTGTTTTTTATTTTACCTACTCCATTGGAGTTTGCGGTATAAATATCATCGCCTAAAATTGAAAGCGATTTGAAGCTCGTTAGTTTGGTTTTTAAAAAATCGGCATCATACATATTTTTGACGCTTTCAAGCTTTAAATCTGAATTTAATATATCGATGCTATTATTGCTTAAAATAAAAAGTAAATTATTGTGGGATTTTAACTGTTTTATTCTTTTTGGATTTTCATCCAATTTTAGGGTTTTAATTGTTTGTAAAGTTTCTTGGTTTAAAATAACAACTTCGTTTTGCTCATTCCCTAAAATCAATTTATTTTGAAATAAGCTTATTGAATGTATATCGTTTTTCTTAGAATCATCAAACTGTATTCCTTGAATTTTAAGATTTGGAAAGAGAAATATGCCGTTGGATTGGGTACCAACCCAAATATTATTTTCTGAATCAATATAAACACGCGTTGATTGCGTGTTTTTTAAAATTATTTTTGGGCTCTTATAATTATCAACATCATTAAAAATGTAAAGGCCTTTATTTAAATTTGTGACCCAGTAATCTTTACCGATTTTATAAGTTCTAACCAGAAAACTATTATTCTCTTGGATTATATATTTAGAAATATTTTTAATAATGTCATCTTCATTTCTAAGAAGCATTCCATAATTATTAATAATTTTCTCTATGGAAATTTTGGGAAATATATTGGGACTAAATACTTCCCATTCTTGGGATTTAATTTTATCTGCAAGGGGTTTTGAAATAATATTAATTTTATTAGATGTGTTATAAGCAGTCAATAAATACACTTTTTGAAAGTTATCTTCAAGAATAAAAGATGTGTATTTTAATTTATCATCTTTAATAGTTGAATAATTTTTAATACTTAAGTCAGTATTAAGAGCTTTAATAGTATGTGAATTTTGACAAAACCAAATTTGCCCTTTTGAATCCTCAAAAATATCATCAAGAAATTTTGTAAATTGTAATTGGCTTAAAAAAGCCAAATTTTCTTTATTGTAGAATTGTCCATTTTGTATAAAACCAACATTTCCATTAAATGCCGTCATCCAAATTCTATTTTTAGAATCTTTATAAAAGGCTAAAATTTCATTTCCCGGCAGTCCGTCAGTTACCGTGAAATTTTTAAATGTAATTCCGTCAAATTTACTGATACCATAATCGGTAGCAAACCAAATGAAGCCATTTTCATCCTGAACTATGTCGTAAATGGTGTTGCTTGGTAGACCATTATTTGTGGTAAATTGTGTTAAACCCGGAATTTGGGCAAATAAAGTTGTGCTAAATAGCAAGAATGCAATTAAAATAAGGGTAATTTTATTCATTTAAGTACAACTATTAAACTCCAAATATAACGCTTATAAAGTCATTAATTACTTTTATGTATAAAATATGCACGATTGTAAATACTGTGTTTTAATTTAAAGATTATCAATGTACATTCGCATCAGTCAACTCAATTGCAGGAAAATTATTTGAAAAAGGGTAAAACAAGTTATGAAAGAGGAGAAGGTGCTTTAAGCACCTTTTTTTTTGCTCAAAAGTTAAATTTTTTGGAAATTATTTTTATTGATTATGTATAATTAAATCAATAACTTGCCAAAGAAATTAATTTTTATTTATTTATTTGATGCATAATACCTTACCATTAAAAAGATATCAAAATACACTTAAGTTTTTAAAAAGTGTATTGCCAGCGCCAGCAACTATTTTAGATTTAGGAGTGCGCAATCCATTTACCGAAATTATGGAGCAAAATGGATATACAGTTTATAATACTTCTGGGGAAGATTTAGATGAACTGCCTGAAATTGTTAAAAAGTACAATGTTGATGCAGTTACGGCATTTGAGATTTTTGAACATTTACTGTCCCCATACACTGTTTTAAAAGCAATTGAGGCCAAAAAATTAATTACTACAATTCCATTAAATTTATGGTTTGCAAAGGCATATAGAAGCAAAACGGATATGTGGGATAGACATTATCATGAGTTTGAAGATTGGCAATTTGATTGGCTAATTGAAAAAACCGGATGGAAAATTAGAAAGAGTGAAAAGTGGACAAGCCTTGTAAATAAAATAGGATTTAGGCCAATTTTAAGAAAATTTACGCCTAGATACTATGCAGTTTACGCAGAAAAATAGTTGATATGCGTATTGGAATGATTTTAGACAAAACATTTCCGCCTGATCCACGGGTTGAAAATGAAGCAATTTCTTTAATTGAAAAAGGTCATGAAGTTTTTTTGTTTTGTTTGAAATACAATAAAAATGAGGCTGACATTTCAATTAAGAATATCCAAGTTAAGCGTTATCAATCCAATAAATTGGAATATAAATTATCGGCCTTGGCATATACCTTTCCATTTTATTCAAATTTAATGAATTGGAAAATAGGTCATTTTTTAAAGAAATATAGAATTGAAGCCATTCACATTCACGATATGAGAATTGCTGAAGCGGCTTTTAAGGCAAATAAAACCTTGAAATTACCAACAGTGTTGGATTTGCACGACAATATGCCGGAAATTATGAAATTGTATGCCCATCTTCAAAAGTTTCCCGGAAAACAATTGATTTCTCCAAAAAAGTGGAAACAGAAGGAAGAAGAATTTATACAAAAAGCAACCAAAATTATTACGGTTTCACAAGAATTTATTGAAGAAGTTGTTGGGCGTACGCAAATCAACCGCAATAAAATTGTGTTGGTTCCAAATACCGTGCATCAGTCGTTTTATAAAAACGCCAAAATTGACAATTTGATTGTTGATGCTTACAAAAGCGACTTTGTGATTTTATATTTGGGTGATACCGGACTGCGCCGAGGATTGCAAACTGCTATTGAATCATTGATTATTTTAAAGGAAAAGATCCCAAATGTGAAGTTGGTCATTGTAGGCATTAGTTCTACCGACCCAATTTTGAAGCAGCAAGTCATTGATTTAAACCTCGAAAATCAGGTTGATTTTCAAGGTTGGCAAAATGTTGATTTATTTCCGTCTTATATTGTGGCAAGCTCCGTTTGTATTTCACCGTTACTCAGAAATATTCAGCACGATGTGGCTTACGCAAACAAACTTTTTCAATATATGAGTTTTTCAAAACCCGTTTTGGTGAGCGATGCCATTGCACAGAAAAATTT
>LADL02002296.1_pt1 | contig 19760 bp, 16 predicted proteins | sample 619721 | NCBI WGS metagenome assembly LADL02 (sample SAMN03397408, study PRJNA257561) | rock porewater metagenome | biome: terrestrial; feature: Opalinus Clay rock; material: porewater; isolation source: Opalinus Clay rock porewater BRC-3 borehole | place: Switzerland: Mt Terri URL, St-Ursanne ...
TCCTCCCGGCCAACAAATTGATGGCAGGGATAAAGGGTTCCCCGGGGGTCCACAGCCAGGTACTGATGCCCTGCCCCGCAGCCGTTCATTCTTTTGGGAAGGCACGGGCCTCCTTCAAAATCGATGTTAAAATGGAAGAAGTTGATGTAACGACCTTTTTCTGTTCTTTTCTGTATTAATCTGGCAAGTTTTTCATACTCGGAGGAAATCGTTCCAAACATGCTGTCCCTAAGTGAATAATGATCCTGCTCACCAGCCACCACCGGCTCCAGTGATATATTGTCAAACCCCAGTGACGCCAGGTGTTCCACATCACTGGCAAAATCGGTGTTAAGGGCGGTAAAGGTCCCCCTCACGTAATAATCCAGGTAATCCCTGGACTCCAGGAAAGCTTTGATATTTTTTAGTACAATATCGTAGGATCCCTTGCTGTCCCTGAAGGGCCTCATGGCGTCATGCACAAATTGCCGACCGTCAATACTAAGTATCACGCTTATATTATTTTTATTTAAAAAATCCCCGGTCTTACCGTCCAGCAATATGGCGTTGGTGGTGACGGTAAACTTGATTTCCTTTCCCTTTTCCCTCGCCAGGTTCTTTCCATGGTCCACCAGCATGCTCAGTACATTAAAATTCAAAAGGGGCTCGCCTCCAAAGAAATCCACCTCCAGGTGGCGACGGTCTCCGGAGGAATTGACCAGAAACTCCAGCGCCTTTCTGCCCACCTCGGCAGTCATCAGCCCGGGTGATCCCCCGAATTTTCCCTGCCCGGCAAAGCAGTACAGGCATGAAAGGTTGCAATCGTGGGCCAGGTGGAGGCACAGAGCCTTCACCACACTGTCCTGGGGCGGAGTATAAGTCCCTCCCAGGGGATCCGGCGAAAACAAAATATTTTTGCCTATAAGCTCCTTAATTTCCCCCAGTGCCTCGCTAATATCCTCTTTAGGATATTTATCTGAAAGGCTTTGCGCCAGGGCTTCCTCGGATAGGGTTCCGTATGCTTCCAGGAGATCCCATATGAGTTCGTCCACAATATGCAAAGCACCACTGTGAACATCAAAAACCATTCTTGTGTCGTCAAATATAAATTTATGTATCATCCTTATCCCCCGTAAAGCAAAAAACCCAATCCCACGGGACCGGGCCTTCAATTATTTAGTTTATTTTTTTTCCTTCAGACACACCTGGTTACCCACAGTGCAGGACGTCTTGCAGGCAGACTGGCACGATGCCTGACACTCCCCACACCCGCGGCCCTGCAGGGTTGACTTGAGGATCACCAGATTGGTGTTCACGGTTCTGATATGTTTGCCCATGTCTCTCCCTCCTTTTGCCTTTCCAACCTATATTATACGGGAGGCCAAGCTCTTTATCAACAGATTTTCCTCAACCTAACGTCAGTTTATGCCCGGGCTGCGTAATATATTACCACAGAGGCGGTCGCTGCCGGAATCCATGGAAGCCCTGATGCCCAGGAGGACAACAGTTCAACCCGGCCATTACAAAAACCAACAAGGTCCAGGCGGGCACATAGGCGGCCCAGATAATATTCGCCAGCAAGGGTATAAAATGCCCGGCAAACAAAGGGTGGAACATGGCCATGGCCACACCGGAATCGCTTATCAGAAGGAGCAAACCGGACAATGCCATGCACCGGGAGGCCCACGGGCTGTAATAAACACCGAAAAGGGTGCGCATGGAGCACCAGGTCATGCAGCACAGCACCAGGGCAAACAATAATGCCCCCCATATATAATAAGCTGAAATATGGGGATAAAGTATGATCAAAACAGGCAGGGAGATTACCAGCACCGGAACAGCCGCCGTTATACCTCCCCTGCCGGCCCCCCTGTTAAAGACAATTATCAGAAGCCCATAGGCCAGCATAAACCCCAAAGCACCGAAAACCGCCGACCTGCAGGCAGGGTCTGGGGCCAAAAAATCATAGATATTTAAGAAAAACTCACCAATCAGGGCGAAAAAAACCGCAGTATTGATTATTACCTGCTCCAGATACCTTTTTTTAAGCAGGCAGGCAGAAAGGAAAAGGGAGAAAATGGTGATGAACTTTATGTAGGTCACAATCCTGGCACCCGGAAAAAAATTGTCCAGTATTAAAATAACAACTGTGAGGGGTAAAAAAAGCATAAGTACATACCTTTGGCTGGAATTCATAGAAACTACCCCTTTTCTAAGTTATCCCCCTTTATAATATTATTTTAAGCCCCCGGCATGTATGTTAACTATCACTCATCGTCATAATTACCAGAAATTTGCATCCCCTATGTCATGTACGACACCCCTGCCACAAAATGTGGTACCCCCAGGAGAAAGTTGCTTCCTGGGGGCCTAAATTCTTTATTTAGACCTGATTTCATCAATTACCCTCTCATCTGTGGGAAAAGCCAGAGGCGGAGTGCTTTCCGGCGGAAAGAATTCCACCCGGTCCAGATCACCACCGGGGCTCAAATCCCCTCCTGTTATTTCAGCCCAAAACCATATTCCCACGGTGTGAGCTTCCGGATTGTGAAAGTTGGACTGCACCGAAGCAATTCCCGTTATGACAATGTCAAGGTTTGTCTCCTCCATGAACTCTCTCACCGCTGCCTGCCGGACATCCTCATGGTACTCCACATAGCCGCAGGGGATGCACCATAGCCCGGCCCGGCTTCCTTTACGCCTGCCCAGTAAAATACGGCCTTCCCGGTCAACAACCACAGCGGCCACACCCACTACGGGATTTTCATAAAAAATATACCCGCAACCTTCACAGGTAAGCCTCTGCATCTCCCCGTCACATTTTAAGCGCAAAGGACTCCCGCACTTGGGGCAGAAAAAAAATCTCTGGCGCACTATTTACCCGCAAAGCCGTGCCAGGTACAAAGGCTATCCAGCTGCTCCCTGCGGCTTTTAAGCTTATTGGCGGGAAAGTCTTCATCCGGGTAGCCCACAGCAATACCCATCGTAATGATCTTATTCTCTGGAATGCCGGTAAACTGTCTGATTACATCCGGAAACATCACACCCTGGCCCTCAATACAGGTCCCCAAACCGTATTTCATTGCCACCAGACAAATTGTCTGGGCGACAGAGCCTAAATCAAACATAGCCAGTGTGCCCTTCAAAGATTCCTCCATTGATATAATTATGGCCGCCGGGGCGTCGAAAAAGCGAAAGCCCCTCAGAGTCCACTCCATCCTCTTTTCCTTGTCTTCCCTGGATATATTCATCAGCCCGAAAATATCCACGGCCAGATCCACCTGACGCTTTTTATACACTCCCCCATAGCCCACACCATGGTTTCCCGGGACTGCGCCGGACAGCAGTTTTTCCACGTTTCCCCGGCGTATTTTGTCCAGCACCTCACCAGCCACCACAGTAAACTCCCAGGGCTGTGTATTCAGAGCCGAAGGGGATTGGATGGATATTTGCAATACCTCCCTGATAATCTCCTCTGAAACCGGCTCGGGCTTATACCCCCTGATACTATTGCGGGCCCGCACGCATTCAACTATTTCCATTTACCTACATCCTTTCTTTGGGCTGCTTTGAAATAATTGTAACACATTTTTTCCCCTAATATTTCGAATGCCCTAAAGCTTTCATTAAGAACATTCAACATCTAATCCATTTCAACCACCCTGTTTATACTCCTGCCCCGTCCCAACGCCAATATAGGGCCTCTGGGGGTTTCTACGGACTGGGACATATAAGTATGTATATGAAGGATTAATTGGCTACTATGGGCTTTAATAATACTCCCGGTGGTGACCTGCTGATCGGGTAGCACTTAACCAGGTACCTACATATTCTTTTCAGTTTAAATAAAGGATTTTTCTGGAAAACAAAGAATCTATCCCCTGAAAGGATGTGTTGCATTATGATTGCCTGTTGCGGAATAATCTGCACCGAATGTCCGGCCTTTATAGCCACACAAAAAGATGACCCCCGGGAAAAAACAAAGGTTGCACAGTTGTGGTCCAAGGAATTCAAGGCGGATATTAAACCTGAAGACATTAACTGTGACGGATGCAAATCTACCAGCGGCCAATTGTTTAGCCATTGCAATGTTTGTAAAATCAGAAGCTGCGCTGAGAACAAGAGTATAGCCAATTGCGCTTATTGTAAAGATTTTGCCTGCAGGCAGCTTAAATTTATATTAGACGCTGTTCCTAACGCAAAAACCACCCTTGGGGAGATTCGGAAAAATATATAACCTTACTACTGTTGACAGACTAAAGGATATGGATTAAAATTTTACCAATAAATATTATTGTGCAATTAATTTGTACACAAACAATTTCACAAGGGGTTAGTATGGACAGCAAAATTGGTGGCGGGCCTTCCAAATACGTTTGTTTCAAGCTCAGCACAGTAATGAGAAAGGTGCAGCGCTATTATGAAAGCAACCTTTCTTCCTTTGGCATTACCCCGGTACAATTCTACGTGCTAAGCGCGTTATGGGAAAATGACGGCGTAAAATTTAAAGATCTGGCCAGGAGTCTGACTATGGACGGCTCCACCCTTACCGGCATTCTGGACCGTTTGGAGCGTCTGGATTATGTTGAGAGAAGGGACGACCCGGAAGACCGCCGGTCCCTGCTTGTATTTTTAAAGGACAAGGCCAAAGAGAGCCGCAATGAAATTCTTGCCCTTGCCGAGAAGTTAAACCAGACGGTTAAGCAGGATTTTTCCGAAGAGGAATTTGCTGTCTTTTTAAAGGTGCTTAATAAACTTGCAGAATAATTTTTTTGAGGCAATTATTTGTATACAAATAACTTCCATATAAATTGTTGGCAAACCCATAATGAGAGGGGTGATTTCCGGTCACAAAGACCCAATGGTTTTTTGCCTGATTAATAGGTTAGAGGAGGCTTTTTTAATGGGACACATTGTTAACGCCAAGGATGAGGTCTACCGGATATTGGCCGAGCGCCTGAATAAAAACCCGGTGGGGACGCCAATAAACACCACGCTGATGGAGATACTGCACCGCCTCTATACTGAAAGCGAGGCCCTGGTGGGCGGCAAATTCCCGCTTCTTCCCATGAAACTTACACAGATTGCCGGAATCACCGGAATTAAAGAGGAAGAACTGAAAACAATACTGGATGGCATGGCTGACAAGGGGCTGGTGCTGGACATCCCCCGCAAGGACACCTTCTATTATATGCTGACCCCCATGGTGGTTGGATTTTTTGAATACACCTTCATGCGGGCGGGGAACAGCGCCGACATGAGGGATATGGCCGAGCTTTTTGAAACTTATTTCCACAGCGGGGAGGTCCGTAAGGAACTCTGTGGGGCAGACACCAAAATGATGCGAACCCTGGTGTATGAGAACCTGATACCCCTGGCTGTGGAAACAGAGGTGCTAAGCTACGAGAGGACCGCCGAAATTATACGGCAATCCGGAGGCGGGGCCATTTCCACGTGCCCCTGCCGTCATAAGGCCCTCCATCTGGGCAAGTCCTGCGGAGCCCCCCTGGAAGTTTGCACCTCTCTTGGCGCTGGCGCCGAATGGATAGTGCGCAGGGGCATGGGCAAGCCGGCCACGGTGGACGAACTGCTCAGGGTGCTGGATCAAACAGAGAAAGCCGGGCTGGTCCATAATTGCGACAACGTTCTAAACAAGCCCACCTACATATGCCACTGCTGCGGCTGCTGCTGCGTGATTTTGCGGAGCATCAAAGAAACCGGAGATTACAGCACACACCCCAGCAACTTTATTCCCGAGCCCGACCCGCAGGCCTGCACGGGCTGTGGCACCTGCGCCGAAAGCTGTCATATAGAGGCCATTACCATGGACGGGGAATTGCCGGTGGTTAACACTGAAAAGTGTATCGGCTGCGGAGTATGTGCCTCAGCCTGCCCCAGCGGCGCGTTAACCATGTCCCGAAAGTCAAAGCTGTACATTCCCCCCGCTAACGGAAAGGAAAAGTTTTTACGGATAGCCCGGGAGAAGGGGAAAATTTAATTCAATCGAGTAGCAGGGCCACCTACCCTGCGGTCGGCACCCACGAAATAGCAAAATGAGTCGGTGAGCCAGGGAAACGCGTTCCCTGGCTCACATTTTAAATAGCATTAAGGTACCCAGCACTTTAGGGACTCCTAAAGGTACGGGCCGGGGATCTTTAACCGGCTGTTTTCATTGAGTTCTTTTTAGCGTACCAGTTAGAAATTCTTATTCCCATATCGTCAAAGATGGTATACACTACCGGCACCAGCACCAGGGTAATCATGGTGGAAAGAGACAGACCGAAGGCGATAACCACAGCCATGGGCGCCTGGCTCTCGGCCCCTTCGCCGCCGCCGAAGGCCATGGGCAAAATGGCCAGAACGGTGGTCAGGGCTGTCATGAGAATTGGGCGAAGCCTCACGGGGCCAGCCTCCAGTATAGCCTGTTTCCGGTCGTAGCCTCTCTTTCTAAGTGTATTTATATAGTCAACCAGCACAATGGCGTTGTTTACCACTATTCCCACCAGCATTATTGCGCCCAATAGAGCTGATACGCTGATGGAGTGCCCTGTAAGGCCCAGTCCCATTATTACCCCTATAAAGGTAGGCGGCAGTGAAAACATTATTATAAAGGGCTGGAAAAGGGATTCAAACTGGGCCACCATAACCATAAACACCAGTATTACTGAAAGAACCAGCGCCATTCCAAGGGATCCGAAGGACTCCGCCATATCCCTGGCCTCTCCCCCAAACTCTATATTATATCCTTCTGGAAGGGTGAAATTGTTCAGCCTGTCCTGGATGTCCCTGTTCACGCTTCCGGTATCACGCCCGGTGATATCCGCGGTAATGGTGACTACCCTGTTCTGTGACGAGCGGTTTATCTGAATGGGGGCGTCATTGCTTTGTATGACGGCCACAGAACTCAGGGGCACCCTTGCCCCCGTGGGGGACACGATGGTCAGGTTGGTCAGCGTATCAATGCTTGCCACTGAGTTCCTGGAAAGCTCCAGCCGTATATCCACTTCGTCTTCACCGGTGCGCATCCTGCTGACCACCTGTCCGTTAAAGGCGGTGCGGACCGAAGACAGTATCTGGGAGGCCGAAAGCCCGTAGCGGGCGGCTTTTTCCCTATCGACAACCATCAGCATCTCCGGCCTTGTTTCATCCAGGGAATTCTTCACGTTTCTTACCCCTTCAACCTGTTTAACGGTATTTACAATGGAGTGGCCAACCTGCTGCAGTATAACAAGATCTTCTCCCCGGACAGCAATTTCCACCGGGCTGGTGGATGGTCCCATGGCGGCGCTACTTACGCTGACGGTAATCTTTGCGCCGGGCACACCGGCCATTGCCCGGCGCAGCTTTTCCGCCGCTTCCTGGGTGGTTGTCACCCTCTGGTCCAAAGGTTTAAGTTTTATTTTCAGTGAAGCATTTTCTCCGCTGGTAATGCCGAGGAAAGCCATATCTCCGGACCCCACGGTGGTAAAAATGTTTTCCACAGCTCCTATTTCGCTCTTAACCAGGCTTTCCAGGTTGGAGGCTAATTTTACAGTCTCGCCTACTTTTGTGCCGGAAGCCATTTCTACGGCAACAGTTATTTCACCTTGATCGGTTGCAGGTATGAATTCTGTTCCCACCAGAGGGGTGGCGGCTATACTTAACACAAGCAGCACCACTGTCAGCCCCACCACCTTTTTACGGTTTCCCAGCGCCCAATTGAGGATAGTCCTGTATCTTTCGTTCAGCTTGTATAAGAAGGATGAAAAAATATTGACCGGGTTCCTTGTTTTGGTTTTGGTTGAATGCAGATCCGGAGGAGGGACATTTTTCAAAAGTTTTGAGGACAGCATGGGCACCAGCGTAAGCGCCGTCAGCAGGGCGGCTATGTGTGAAAAGCTGACGGTCATGGCCATTGGCCCGAAGAGTATTCCGGCGATTCCCTCAACAAAAATGATGGGCAGGAACACCACCACCTGGGCAGAGGCCGAGGCCATAACGGCTGTTCCTACCTCGGCCGTTCCCTGTTTTGCCGCTTCAACTATTCCCATGCCATTTTCCCGGTAGCGGTAAATACTTTCCAGCACCACCACGGAAAAGTCCACCAGGGAACCCAGCCCCAGCACCAGGCCGCCCATTGTCAGTACGTTGATGGACTGGCCCCCGAAGTACATCATTGTAAAGGTGGCGATAATGGATATCGGTATAACCAGAGCCACCACCAATGTGCTGCGTATGTTGCGAAGGAAAAGATAAAGCACCACCACTGCTATCAAACCCCCCAGCAGACCGTGTTTAACAACATTGTAGATTGACTGCTGAATGAATTCCGCAGTGTCCACCACTGTTTCTATTTTCACTCCGCCGGGAAGTGTTTTGTTTAATTCCTCAACTTCACTGTGAACAGTTCTGGCCACCTGGACCGTGTTGGCGCCCGAAGCCTTCATTACATTCAGTCCAAGGGACGGCTCACCATTCACAAAGGCATAACTGTTCTCTTTCTTAAATGAATCCTCTATTGAGGCAATATCGGCCAGAGCTATTGATTTTCCCCCGGGAAGGCTTATTCTTATATTCTTTATATCCTGAAGTTTGTTATATTCACCGGACACCCTGAGGGAAATCTCAGCAGAGCCCTTTTCAATAAGGCCGGCACTCCCCGAAATGTTGTCCCCCGCCAGGGCCTGGGACACCTGGGGGATGCTGAGGCCATACGACTCCATCATGGCCTGGTTGAGATTGACCTTTATCTCTCTTTCCTTACCCCCGCTGACTGCAACAGAGGCCACTCCTTCTATCCTTTCCAGGCGTGGCTGTATGGTATCTTCGGCTATTTTCTTCAGTTTGACCACATCGGCCCCTTTAACCGAAAAGGATATTATGGGCTGAGAGTTGGGGTCCATCTTCATAGTTCTGGGCGACTGGGCATCCTTGGGAAGCATGACCTTGGCCATATCAAGTTTCTCGCGCAGATCGTTGACGGCATTATCCACGCTGGTGCCCCATTTAAAATGGATAACCACCAGAGAATTACCGTAACTGGATATTGACTGAATCTTATCTATGTTGCTGACAGTGGCTACAGCAGATTCAATTGGTCTGGTGATGGTTTTCTCCACTTCGGCCGGGGCCGCACCTTCGTATGAAGTGATTATTACGGCCACAGGTATTTCCATGTCGGGGTACAGGTCCACGTTCAGGCGGGGAAGAGAAAACAGACCCACCAGAACCAGAGCAATTATAAACATGGATATGGCAAGGGGGCGGTTAATTGAGAAGTCGGAAATTTTCATTAGGATTGGCCTCCCCCTGCCGGATTAACCACTTTTACCTTCTGGCCGTCGGTAATAAGCCTGTTTCCTTTTACTATAACCTTTTGTCCCTCACTGACACCTTCTTTTATTTCAACTATTTGGTCGGTTATAATGCCTGCCTTCACCTGCTTTTCCCTGGCCATACCATCTTCCAGTACAAAAACATAGTATATGCCGTTACGCTCTATTGCAGCGTCGGCCGGAAGTGACACAGCGCCCTTTGACGCGCCCACCGGCAGTTTTAGGCTGGCCACCATGCCAGGCCGTATTTCCCCTTCTTTATTATCCAGAACGATTTCAACCGGAAAAGCACGGGTGGAGGGGTCGTTTTGAGGACTTACCGATACAACTGATCCTGAAACAGTCTTATTCAGAACACTAATGTTAACAGGAACCTCTGACCCGGTTTTGACGAAGTTTATGGCATTTTCCGACACGTTAACCTTTACCTTCACCTTGTCCATGTTGACCACTTTTACGGCAGTCATCTGGGGGCCGGCTATCTCACCGTTATGTACAGTTATCGAGGCAATGTGTCCTGATATGGGGGAGGTCACCGTAAAATTGCTGTAGTTTTCCCGGGCGCTGGCCAGAGCTGCCTCCGATTGCCTCAACTGCTCCTCGGCCAACTGTAAGCCGTAACGGGCGCCATTTAGGGCGCTTTCTGACTCTTCCCACTGGGCCCTGGAAACTGCCTGGGCCTGATACAGGGTGTTGATTCGCTGATAGCCCCTTTCAGCATCTGCCACTGACTGCTTTGCTTTAAGCACATTTACCCTGGCAATGCCCGCTGCGGCCTCGGACTGTGCCACCGAATTGCGGGCGTCGGAACTTTCCAGTACCAATAACACCTGGCCCCTGGCCACCCTATCACCTACAGAAACATTTACCATATTTACCCTACCTGTGGCCTTTGGAGCAATGGCGGCCTCTTCGTCGGCTATTACTTCCCCGGTGGTATTAAGGAAATGGGACAGATCGGAAACAGTGGCAATGGCAGTTTCCACCGGTGGCAGATACTCTTCAGCAACCGGTGCTTTTTTCCCACAGCCGGACATTGCCACAACCAGTGCCAGTAAAACAATAAAACGAGCGTACTTCAAATTATAGTTCCTCCTTTGACAACATTAGGGAAGGGCTGTCGATACAATCCATATATTTTGAGGCAACACTTTTTTATATGACACCGCCAAGACAAAAAAAGTGACGCCTTTCATACTCTACCCAAACCGACTAGTCGGTTTCAGTGATTCAAAAAAAATATACCTACCTGCTTAATAAGCCTTCAAAATAAATACTTATTGCGGTTTTTGCAATCCTGCGTAACAAAGAGACGTCTTTATGATGAAAATGACACCTCATCATTATTCCTTCAAACAGTGTTCTGAAGACCTCGGCGGCAGCCCTTGCGTCAAGGGGCTTGAATTCCCCGTTTTCGATACCCTGGATTATTATAGCTGTAAGAATATTATCTTCGGTATAGTTGTTCATAAGACCTTTTATCTGATTTAAAACACCCTCATCTCTGACCACCATCACAAATTCGTGTATAAGTGAGGGCACTGGTGAGTGTGCTTGTTCAATTGTGCAGTCAACAAACTTATTGAGCTTTGCGGCGGCGGTATCGTCGGGTTTCAACCGGGATTCAAAGTCCCTTTGCCGCTCATTAAGCCATTTTTCCACCAGGTACAGGAATATTTCTTCTTTACTTTTAAAGTGCCAGTATATGCCTCCTTTGCTGACTCCGGACGATTTAACAATACTGTCCACCGAGGCGCCGCTGTACCCTGAAGCAAGAAAGCAGGAAAGGGCAGCCTCTGCGATTAAATCCTTTTTCACATCTCTTTTCAATAATCCTTCACCACCTTTACAGACGGACCGGTCGGTCACTCCATTTTATTATCACCAATCTTCCCTGTCAACGGTGTCGCAAAGAAAATATTTCTAAAAACCCGTTCCATGCAAACATAAAATTAATAAATCAATAGACTTCCGGTCATAACCGGCATAACTTTCCCATTTCCGGCTAATCCTAACCCAGGAGGTGTTTTCCATGCCGGATGAAATACCCAAAATAATCATTAACAGCGCCGGACTGCCCTATTATTCCCTGCCACATGTCATCATTGACAGCACTGATCAGGAAGCTAACCCCGCCAATGTAATGCCTGGCGAAAACGGCCCGGTCGGATAATAATCTCCCATCGGAGGCCTGGCCAGTCGGGCTTCATATTACTGACCTTATTTTGGTTCCTGCTCCTCATTCGCAAGTTGCAAAAGACGTTTATCCATTTCCCTCTCCAATTCCAGTTTAAGACCGGATGCTTTCGATATGATTCTTTCAAAATGTCTTCTTTTCAGGGACAGGACCAGGCAAGGGGTACAAACCCTTACGTTGGCAGTCCTTAAAACTTCTTTCAAAAGAGCAATCTCTCCAAAATAGTCCCCATCCTCCAAAAAGTTAATCGTTTTTTCGGAACCATCGTCCAGTACAACAAATACTTCAACCCTGCCGCGCACAATTACATAAAATCTGTCACCATAGTCTCCGGCATTAATGATTATTTGATCCGGTGAATAATACTCGGAGACAAAAAGCTCCGCAAGCTCTTCCAGCATTTCAACGTTAAGTTGTTTGAACAAAAGAATTTTTGCGAGCCTGTCCACCTCAATTTCCGCGTGCTTAAGGTCATCGGCGACAATGAACCCGCCTTGCTTGCCATAGAGTTCAGCATAAACGCCGTTTTTCTCGATTAATTCATAGTGTGAACCAGTTTCTCTGATATCGCCTCTTTCCATGACATAAATCACGTCATAGTCCTTGATATTTTCCAGACGATGTGTAATATTAATCACCGTTATTCCCTCGGTAATCCGTTTAAGTGTCTGATTGATTGCCCTTTCCGTCCTGGGGTCAAGCGCAGATGTTGCTTCGTCCAGTATAAGAATCGAAGGCTTGCGCAACAAAGCACGGGCCAGGGCAATTCTCTGGCGTTGCCCTCCCGACAGCTGCCCGCCACGTTCACCCACCAATGTATCATATCCCTGGGGGAAACTCATGATGCGATCATGAATTTCGGCTGCTTTGGCAGCATCAATAATATCCTGGTCGCTGGCCCGGGGATTTGCCAACCGTAAATTTTCCTTAATGGTTGTATTAAAAAGGAAGTTTTCCTGAAGGACGATCCCGGTAAGCCTGTGGAGCGATTCCATGGTTATGACCCGCACATCCTGACCGTCAATTTTTACACTGCCGCCTTGAGGGTCGTAAAACCGCATAATCAGATTCAGAATTGAGCTTTTTCCGGAACCGCTATGCCCTACAAAAGCCACCGAAGCCCCTTGAGGTATATGCAGATTGAGGCGGCTCAAGCAGGTCTGTTGGTCTGTATAACCAAATGTCACGTCCGCAAACTCAATCCCTTCATGAAATTGTAAAATACTCTGGGCCCCGGAAGAGTCACATACGTCCGGGGCTTCATTCATAAGTGCCTGTATTCTTTTTACCGAGGAGGAAGACTCCATCAGAATAGGAAATACATAGGTAAAGGAAGCAATGGCGGTGGAAAGACCAATAAAAAGAATGTTAAAGGAAACCAGAGTTCCTGGCGTAATATAATCTTTGAACGCTAAAACAGCGCCAATACAGATAATAAACACATTAAAAATCGCAATAATGCTGTTGGGCGTCATTTCCATAAGGTCATTGAGAAAATATGCCTTTGCTGCCGCCCGTGAAAGATCTTCGGTATTTTTCTGAAAATGGCGGATTACAGCCTTGTCGATATTGAAGGATTTTATCTCCTTCTGGGCGCCAATGTTCTCTTGCACCCTAGAAAGAAGCTCTGCCTGCTTGTGTTTAACTTGGTCGTTGGCTAAAGCTGCTCTGGAACTGAAGATGATAGGGCCCAGTGCGCAAAGCAGCAGCCCCCCCAAGGCAACCACTGCCATCTTCCATTCCAGAGTAAAGATGATCACTGTATTTATTATAATAGCAAGAAAAGCGGTGATACCCACCGGAACTGCAATATTCACAAGGTATTCGACGCTGGAGATATCGCTGGAAAAATGAGCCAGAATATCACCTGTTCTGGTATTGGAGAAGTACTTTAGCGAAAGCTGCTGCAACCGGCTAAAAAGCTGATTTCGGACATTCCTTATAATTCCGGCAACCATTTTGGAATAAAAATAGCAGCGCAAGGCATACACGGCCTTGGAAACCAATATTCCCAAAATCATCAGAAGCAGTACAATTATCATGACTTTCTGATTCTTTGGAACAATAGCATTATCCAGTAAAAATTTAAAACTTAGGGCGACGAAGCTTTCAACCGCCAGATCCAGAAGCACACCAAAGAAGTAAACCAAAGAATACAGCCTGTACTGGCTGTAATACCCCCAAATACTTTTTAACAGCAGTTTCAAAGAATCCACCTACCGTTCCAATGCCACACTGACATGCGCCTGACAACCTCTCATTGTCTGGTATAACCCATATAAACCTGTATTGGCATTGACTTAATACATAAGGCTTGCCGTTTTTGTCCACCCAAAAGTCGACCTTTCCTTATCCGCTCAATTGAAACAGCCTCCAACAGTCTCCGGCAATTTTTCTAGTGTTTTCCAATGGATTTCCCTCCCATTTGCCTTGATAGCTGTAAAGTTGTTCGAGGTGGTTCTCTTTAAATCCTTTAAAAACAAGCTCAAGAGGGGTAAGGCCTCGACTTTTTCTTGACCGGAGAGCAAAAGGACATCAACTTCCCTTCCATTGATATACCTCTCAGCAAAAAACTCAAAGCCCTCATTTTTCCCCCGTTCTCCCCAACACCTGCGCGGGCTAGATAAACGCCTCTTAAATGGTTACTTCCAGCCGTTCTCTGAACGGCTGGAAGTAAGCGGTGCTAATTTGTTACTCATTTTTTTATGCCCCAACCGGAACTTCGATCCCTTCGGCTTGCAGTGTTTCTGCCGGGTTTGCTAACAATGCTTTAAAATCTGCATCCTACCATGCCCTGGCAATAATCTTACCCAGGAGGTAAGCCAACCCACTCCGGTGCCTCCCCGGTATCTTCAACTGTTTATACGTTATTACGGTCGAACCCGGGCAAAAAGGCCTCCCTTAAATCGGGAGGCCTTGATTTTACCATGAAAAATAACATTTATTATACCTGACTTTACAATAATATGGCAATCAACCCCAAAACTGACATATCCATTTACAGACGTCATCTGCGAAGGATCCACCAGCAACCTTATTCAGATCTTCTTCGGTCAATTCGCTCTTTAAACTTTCTACCTCCGCAGGAGTGAATTTGAAACCTTCCGCCTCAACCAGAGCCATACGCTCCTGTGGATCTTTACAGCCTGCAACCCGGTTTTTAAAATCCTCATCACTTTTCATTCTCTCGACAAAGGCTTTGGCTGATTCAATACTCATTGTACTTCCTCCTAATATCGTTGATATTTCAATTTATTATACTGCAGAAATAGTCGAAATAACAAAAATAAAATTATTTTCAAGTGTTTTTTGTTAAACTGTTAGGAGAGTACTTCAACACGAAACATGAGAACTGCTGAAAAGTTTATTTAAACAGGCAAATGCCGTTAATCTCCAACTGGAATATACCCCGTGGTTTACCTCGTTTAATGTTTTATTGAAAGGTAGCTGTATGATGAAAGATAAATTTATCAAGCCTTACCACCTGTTTACGCATCGGGGGAATTGGTTTTTAATTAATATTGAAGGCATGCTTTCTGCTTCAATCGCTGAAGCAACCGCTGCAGCAATTAAAACGATTCCTGCCGTTACCGGGTCGGTATTGGAACCCAGCACCCAGGAACAACTCAAAAAGCTTGAATTAATATCAGAAGGTAGATGGCAGGCTAAAAGGAGAAAAGCTGTAAAACACGAACCCGTTCCCATTGTCAATGTGGCCCTTTTCCTCACCCAGTCATGCAATCTTAAATGCATATACTGTTATGAGGGGAATAGAAAGTACGAGGGCGGCAACAGCATGGATCAAAGAACCGCCTTCCAGGCCGTGGACTGGCTAATATACCAGTCAGGAAAAACTAAAAAACTACAAATAGGTTTTTTCGGGGGCGAACCGTTTTTAAACTTTCCCTTGATGAAAGCAGTGGTTGAATACACCAAAAAAAGAATCCAGGGGACTGAAAAGGAAGTTAATTTCCATGTTACCACCAATGCTACTCTTCTGAGTGATGAAAAAATAGCTTTTATAAAAGAACACAATATATTAGTCATGATCAGCTTTGACGGTCCCAAGGAAGTGCAAGATGCACAGCGGCCTTTTGTAAATGGCGAAGGTTCATATGATTCGACCCTCCCCAAAATAAAAAAATTACTCGAAGTTCTGCCCAAGACTCCCGGCCATGCTATAATCACCACCAATAGCAATCCCCAGCTCATAAAAGATGCCCTGCAGGAAATAGGCTTTTCGGAGGTAACTCTCACATTAGCATCTGCCTCTTTGTTTGATGGGGATTCGGGGAAAATAGCACCGGGTAGAGACATAGAATCTATGCTCAGCTGGATGGAAGAAGAGGCTGAAACATGGATCAGCTATAGTAAAAATAGAAACAAAGAAGTCTTAAACAAGCTTATGTCCACGGGTCGATTATATCAAGCAATCCTTGCTTTTTTACATAATAGTAAAAGGTATTATCCATGTGGAGCAGGTCTGGAGAGTGTGGGTATTTCCTGTTCAGGGGATGTGTATTTGTGCCACCGTTTCGTTGGTCTGGAGAAATATAAATTGGGAAATGTATTTAACCAGCACCTGGACCGGGAAGAGTATCTAAAAAGCCCCCTGACATGCAGTGAGGCATGCGGCGATTGTTTTGCAAAGTATTACTGCGCAGGTGGATGTAAGCACGATAATGCCGGTTCCATGGGCTCCATTTCCACGCCGGCCCAGGACATATGCCTATTAAAACGCCGTGAGATTGAGCTTGCCGCATACATCAGCTGCACACTAAATGATCAAGATCGTGCCTTCTTAATAGAACACAACATCTTTCCCCCCAAGCCGTGTCCCCTTGACTTTGGGTAATTATGAAGGCTTTAAGGCCGCCTCCCAGTAAATTTTTAAATCAATCGGAATAGAACTATTTGCTGTCGAACTCGGGCAAAAAGGCCTCCCCTGAGCCGGGAGGCCTTTATTTTGCGATGAAAATTTGGAGCGGGTGGAAGAGGATCGAACTCTCAACCCTCAGCTTGGGAATTTCAGAACACGAATGAAAGGTAAGATGGACTATCGTAAAGTGCCAGTAAATACGGCATTTTGTAAATTTGCGAGTGCAAAGTACGATTATCTAAAACCCCCTGTTTTAAGGTGCATTGTGGTATTGGTTGTGGTACCAGCTGTACCCTGTATACCGCTTCGCTGCTGGCCTCAGAAGATCATTCGCATCGTACCACAACCACCCCACCCCGGCACTTCCGGACCCATGGGGGGGGGGAGTCATGCGTGGCGGAGCAAGAGACCGCCCGAGCAATTTTGAAAAACAAAAAGGACAGTAAGCATACCCATTATAACAAAAAGCAATAAAAAAAATACATCTCTCCTATTGTAAAATTTCCGGGGCAATCGGGGCAGACATCCCGAAACCCTTGCCGCTGTAAGGTTAAACCCTGCCCCGGAATTAAAAAAAACCGGGGCAGGAAATACTTTACCACCATTACCCCCTCTTCTGCCATACCTGCCACCACCACCATGCCCCCATCCTCGGCCTCTTTTGCCCCCTGGTTATTTTGCCGCAAGGGGATCCCGCGCCGCGTCAGCAGGAAGTTGTCCCGCGCTCAATTTGAAAACATAAAGGAGTGCAAGTTTCCGTTATAGTAAAAGCCTTTACATTGAGAACTCCGCGAATACAGTCCAGATTAAAGAAAATTGGTCGTATTTTGACAACCCAGAATATAAACTATTAATGATAACACATTTTAGGGGGTGACACAATATGATAATGGTGATAATATTAATAGAATAAATTTCAACTTAAACACTTATATACTGTGGGGAGAATACATTGGCAAAAGATTTTCCAATAATTGAAGCTGCCTGCGAATTTAGGTTTGATGAAAACAAGGAATGGGATTGGACCATACCTGGAATTATTTATGAAAAAATTCGAAAAGAATTTCCCCTAAAAAAACAAGATAAAGCTATGGCTATTTTGATTGATGCAGATACAGGAAAGGTGTCCCCGGCAATTGATAAAGGAATTGAAAAGATGCGTTTTTTCCGCGAAGATGAGAGTGCCTTAATTCAAGTAGGTCTTAATTTGTTGGCTATTAACCATTTGCAACCTTATCCTGGTTGGAACGATTTCAAAAAATTGATTCATACAAGTTTTGATACTTATAAGATGGTAGCTAACCCAACTGCCATTAATAGGGTAGGGTTACGATATATTAATCGCTTTGAAAGAAATGAGATTGAATCTGTAGTTTCTGAACATTTTAATATATGGCCTCAAATACCTATAGAACAACCCATTAAAAATTTCTTTATGAGAAGCGAATTTTTCTTTGAAAAAATTGATTCTATACTTGTGGTAACACTAGGAAGTCAGCTTGATAAGAATTTAGGTAAGGAATTTATAATGTTGGATTTTGATATGTTTACAACCAATAAGGATTTAATCACCAATAATTCTTGGCAAGAGTGGCTTGATAATGCACATCATCACCTTAACGACGTATTTAAATCCTGTGTTTCTGAAGAAATAAGAAAACACTTGAAGGAGGATATTGTATGAATAACCTGACAGACAATTATTATTTAACGACCGGGAGCGGCTTGGCTTTTCCCCTATATAAAATGTACCGCCAAGATCCTTCGACATCTTCTTTTTTGCAATTTTTGAGATCAACTTCTGTATGTCAAGGTGAAATTCGGGCATTGTGTGAGGATATTCACGAAATTATAATATCAACCCGTCGTTTTTGGAATGAGGTTATTGAACACGACCATGAATATTCTTATTCTGATCCTCCGGCGGTGCATCCAATATCTCAAAAAGGGGTTAACGTCAAAATAGTTTCCAAAAGAAAAGGCGAGTTGGATTTTAGTTTCCTTGATGAATACGACGAGCTTTTTGACTAATTTTGACTAATATTGAAAAGAGTGTTTCTAAATGAGTTATCCGTGGTATGAAGTTGTTAATGAGAAAACAATACTACAGGTCGATATTCTGGAGGGTTTTGGCGTTATAGTTCCCATGGAAAGTGAACCTGACGAACAAGATAATTTAAAATCCTCCATTGATAAATATGATGTTATCGTTATGTCACAATCTTGTGACTTAGAGAACGATAAGGTAGACTTTGTATTACTCTGTCCAATTTTAGATAAGGATATGTTTATAGAAACAGCACCCCCTGGCTTATTTAAAAGCCAAAAAAGATTGGAACAAATTAGGCAAGGTTATATACCAGGATTACATATGCTTGCCGAATGTAACGAGAAAGGTCTTATCAGACCAGTAAGAATAGTAAATTTTCATAAAATATTTAGCATGCCAGTTAATTATGTAAAAGCTTTTGCTGTAAAATCCGGGGATAGAATTCGCCTTTGTCCTCCCTACAGAGAACATCTTTCTCAATCATTTGCAAGATATTTTATGAGAGTTGGCTTACCAATAAATATCCCAAAATTTAAATAATCTGAGGCAACGAAGTTTTTTGCCAATACAATATTCCCCATACCCGCAGATAAGTATTCTCACTTACCTCGCCACGAAAAGCCCCCGGCAGACATATCCACACCTACCGGGGGCTTTAAACGGGCCATATGGAATTCTGTGGGGCCATGCTGGGGCAGGTTATGAGCTATGAAGCCCTCAGTTCTTCCCCCTCTTCCTCCTCCCTTTCTCCATACTCCCTGGCAATCTCGGCCGCCAGGGTCAAATGGTCGTCAAGGCAATTCTCCAAATAATCGTTCCCATCATTCCCGGCCTCACTGATAAGAAGCGACTGCCTGTCCTATTTTTTCGTGACGGGCCTCGATGAAGGTTTGCCATGCGGCGCTTACTGGCATAATTAACCCTCCCTTTTCACATTCATTTCTTCCTGTATACTCCGACCTATCACGGCCGCCAAATACCTGGCTGCAGGCTCAAGATATTCTTCCATTGTTTCACTTGCCGGCCTGACATTTTGATAAAAATACTGATCTGGCTCTGTTCCGCTTCGGCTAATTCGGATAACCTTTGTGCATTCCATTAAAACTGCCATCTAGAAACATCCCCCTACTTTTCCATCCACGCCTTAAACGGTTCACTGACGCCTAACACCCTACACATGGTTTTTATACTGTGCTTGGTTTTCTCTTTGGTTTTTTGCAGCCATATCCACTGAAAAAGTTCACGTGCAGCTACTTCTTTTGGCTCCCTGCGAAAAAACCCAAGGCTCTTTTCAGGATATCATTGGCAGCTTCAAGTTCTTTAATCTTTTTTTCCATTGCC